>Ga0126328_10000245_pt1 | contig 12085 bp, 6 predicted proteins | sample InaspJWI13metaG_FD_97003 | JGI IMG/M metagenome (GOLD analysis project Ga0126328, IMG submission 97003) | Marine gutless worms symbiont microbial communities from Oahu, Hawaii - Inanidrilus sp. 1 OAHU.JWI-13 metaG | ecosystem: Host-associated > Annelida > Digestive system > Unclassified | place... | reverse complement strand
GCCCGCCGTGCGCCGTCGCTCATGTAGACTGGACTGGACGGCTCGGACGGCGGCGGCTCGGGCGTCGTGGGCAGGTACTGGCTCACCCAGTCCTCGACGTGCGTCCGGACCGTGTACAGTAGGTACTGGCGGTAGTAGAACAGCTTGGCTGCTCGCAACACATCCACTGAGTTCGCCGTCGAACAGTGACGTAGATACGTTTTACGTTTTTTTTCTCTTGTCACGTTTTCAACGTTTCTAATATTTTTTTTTCATTTTTTGCACTTTTTATTATAAAACGTTAGTACAGATCCAACGCAAAATAGTATTTTAATGATATTTTGCGTTTTTTTGCTACATTATTTAAAACTGATGGGCGATGAAGGACACAGGAAACACGGAGAGTGTGCAAAAAGTTACATAATTTTGCACTGACTGAGTGTGATGGTGAACGTTTTTATCACATTTTTAAACGTTTTTTCAACGTTCTTTTACATTATGCCGTGGATATGCAAAGCATGATAGTCGTCAACAGATATTCTAAGCCGTCGTCGCAGCTAGGCTAGATAGAGATAGTAGACTGACGTGGCTAGGGCCGTGCCCAATGCGTTCAGGTCTACGTACAGATATTGTCCACTGTACACCTACGTCTGTTGTATGTGTAAAGGGAAGGAGAAAGAAAGCTGGAGAGTGCGCAGCGCGATAATCGCCTAGATGGTCTAGGGTCGAAGCCCCTAGTTATATTAATCGTGGGCTGTTTTTACGCAAGCACGGTGGTACAGGTGTTTGCATGCTACAGCCTGGAGTATAGGAACGCGAATCGTATGGAAAGGGGCGAGGAAACGAGATGATAAGCTGTTTTGGAATTCAGTGAATGTCGTTTTCAGTCGCGATTTTGTTTTGCAGTTCGTGTCCATCCGTGATTACTGTAATTGTAAATGCCCGTTCACGTATAAGCGACTGAACTGGGCACAAGTTACCTAAGTGAAACCTGTAAGTGGACATTGGAACTGCTGCAAGTACGCATGTGTAGCAAATCTGTTTACAAAGTTCATCGTATTAGTTTAGCGCAAACTGTCTGCGTGCATGATTACTTCTAGCCAAACAGTGCGTTAGTTAGTTTCATTAATAATTTTACATAGTAAAGAGAACTGTAATTACTCACCAAATCCATAGACGGTGGAGGCCATTGACAGCAGTATCTTGAGGAATGCAAGCATTGCTGCAAAACAGTGACATCTTAGAATCGTACAACTACAGCTGTTGTGGAAGTTATTGACACTGCCCGCGTAACGGAGCAGGGTCTGTGTAACGGTACGGTGTCCGTCCGTCTGTCTGTATCAACCCGCTGCTGCAGGTTTGCTGCTGTGGGCCCGGTGTGCAGGAGATATCGATCGATTGCTGCACGGCCGGCGCTCAGCAGCAATGGCGTGTAGCGGCGAATGCGGGCAGTGCCACATTGTCAGCGTACGTTGGTAGCTGAACATAGACTTGTTATACAGGGTGGGCCAAAAAAGTGAGGCCACAAATTCATTACCATAATCCTGTGAAGTCGTAACTGATTTACGTTTTTTATCACTGGAAGATTCTTTGGTAAATTCGCAGTAAACTGGTTATTAAAAATCCCACCACTCGTTGCATATGTTGCCATACTATTTTGTGAAATATTAATGTCACAGAACAAGTGATTAACGATAAATTACAAGGAAGTGCAGCTACATATTTAAGGCGTGGTCGGGTCGTCAATAACCAAATTAAGGAGGTTTATTGCTAATATGTCGGTGATTTTAAATTTTAAAATCAAATTTAAAAATCGATGAATATCTGGCAAAGTTACAACTTACAAGGAAGAAGGTGGTTGGTTGTATCGTGCACTTTGTGCACCTGGCCACTACATTGCTAAAAGACGAAGACAGTGCATGAGGCAACCACGTTCTTGCTTGTAACTTTGCGAGATATCCTCTGATTTAAAAAAAAGAATTCAATATCAGACTCAGCAGGAACCATGTGTTGGGTGGGGGCCCTTTCTTGGGGGCACACTTACGGCCGTCGGGCGTTCTTAGTTGCTGACCCGATGGCCTGGAACTCTCCCGGATTTTATCCCTGATCCAACGAGCAGCACGGACTGTTTTAGGCGTCTACTTAAAACGCACTTGTTCGCGCGTTACTATTGCATCCAGCGCATTAGGGTTTCTTAACGATTATGCGCTATACAAATCCACGCACTCACACTTGTGCATGTCCAGACTTGCTGACTGTCGACGTATTCAGCATACTCAACATTATTCGCTAGGTGACAGCAGCGATGCGGCCCCTCGCTGCGAACACTGCGGCGACATGTTGTAATTACTGTCACTGAAGTCTGACATACTGACGTCCTTTGGTGTGAAAGCTAACGAGAAATTTTGTGTAACTGTAAAAAAGCGCTGTGATTTCTAAAAAGGAATTTCGTTACCGATTTCAACGAAGATACGACTAATGAAAGCGCTAGTGTAGCCTGTAGCAGCGTACGGCTGTGAAAGCTGGACACTCAGAAAGAATGAAGGAAACACGTCTCGGCGCATTTGAGATGAAAGGAGTGAGAAAGATTCTGCGGGTTTCATGGACAGCAAAGAAAACAAATGAGTGGGTTCTTAACAAAGATGGAGTAAAGACAGAACTGTTAGAAACCGCCAAAGCAAGGAAGCTAGCATACTATGGTCACACCATGAGGAAACAAGGGAGTTGCCTGGAGAAAGTGATAATGCAAGGAACAATTCCAGATGCACGCAGGCGATGAAGACCACGCACGGCCTGGATGGACAACATCAGGACGTGGACAGGACTTCCCGTGGAAGAGTCAGTCAGAATGACAGAGATAAATGGAGAAAGTACGTCCATGTTGTGGCCAGCCCTCGCGGACCGAGGACGGCTAGAGAACAGAACAACAGATCGTGTGTACCGTTGGGCCCGGAGAGCGCCTCGGCGTAGGCCTGCGACTGTTCGACGGCGAACTGGGCGACGTTCTTGGCCATGTGGATGATCTGTCGGCGCGCGCGCAGCTTGGTGCGCTGGACGAGGCAGCCGAGCCGGCGCCCGAGCTTGGTGGCGTTGGCGGCGTTGAGCTGGCACGCGCGGATCTTGGTCGTCAGCGCGGCGATGTCGTCGCGGTTCTCGTGCCACCAGATCTCGCCGCGCTCGTACCGGCTCTGATCGCGCCGACCCGCCGTCCACATCCTGGCGGCCCAACACGCGCCCGCCGCGCTTAGCTCCGTGCTCTCCGTGTCCACTGACTGACCCGCGTTGCCTCCGTTACTTTTTGCCCTCTCTTTTCTGCTCCCATATCTCTTCCCCTTCCCTCCCGTCTCATTTCCCCTCACCTTCTCTCCCCCCTCTCCCGTATTCCTTCCGTGGAAGGGGGCGGGTGCGTATGGCATGCTGCCGGTTTTTCGGCGGCAATCGGCAATGCTTGGATATTCTGGCTACTCATTAGTTCTGCCACTGTTGGTCGCGGTTCTGCTTTGACCGCCGTTTGTCTGTTCGTGTTGATGGTAACAGTGATTTTGGCGTTGATGCAGAAAGCGTGCCGACTTTTTTCCAGCAGAATTAATTCACTGAACGAGTAGGCCAACACGGCCGCCCTAGCAACCACTCATCGCAACAATAACACAAATCTGCACCCGGCTACTCACAGACACACACTAGACAAACTGCCCTTGATCGAGGATCAACGTCAGACCGACCGCGTTTCCGTCCTTGCTAACTCTAACCCTTGTCTTTGGCTTATGACTTTGGCTTTCAATCCTCAGCGAGCTACAGTCATAACCCATACACGTGCAAAAATCAAGGTCGAAGGTCAGGCGGTTCAAATGATAGAATGGAAACGAACGGACGGACACGACCGATTGCGTTACCTTGCCAGCTGACACGGTCTGTAAAAATTAATTCATTGATCCGACGTGACCAGCGCGGCAGCCGTAGCAACCGCCGAACGCGACAGTGAACGATGCTATACACTGCACTGCACCCATCCGCTCACCGACACAGACGATACACGACGTGTGACGACGCGCGCTGGGTGGTCTTACCCGGGCTCGTTGTCGACGACGGCAAACGGCAGTTGCTCCCTGATATGGACGAGACCCAGCGCGAAGAACATGGTGAGCCGAAGCGCGGTGCACGCCGTCTGCAACATTGCCGCGGCCACCGTCGCTGTCTGTCTGAAAGCAACGACGACGCTTTCGCGGCTATGAGACGCAAGCAGCGAGCGCGTCGTCGTTACCGTGGCAACGGGAGACAGACAACGTGACGTAGTGGTGATGGCGACGTGACGTCGTCCATTTAAAACATTTAAGTAAGCAAGTCGACTCGCTGCAGCCATGGTGGCCACCAGCCTGGAAAACATGGGAAAGTCAGGGGATTTGATGCGGACCTAGAGGACTCGAAAGTGACCGCCCTGTGCAGCTGGAGCTGACAGGATAGCGTTGGCGCCTTCGATTGAGCTTTCGTCGACCGGCCTTTCAAAATGTAGCGCGATACACTAAGGAAAAAACTAACCATTACCGTTTTACAGAACACCAGGCTTGACTCAGTAAACAGCCCAACAGTTACAGCTCAGCATATTATTGTATTAATCAGAAGGCGTGCACCCTGTCTGGAAGTCTATACCTGCAGCCTTCGGCTCGGCATGTTCTTCGCGTCCGAGTCGGAGCGCTGGCTGGCTGGCCGTGTTTGCTCACGTTTCGTCTAGCGAGAGCGGACGTATGGATAGGCGTACTTGCGTGGCGTTGTTGTTATTCATGTTGTATTTTTCACTGGAATACTAATAGGAAGTCATAGCCTACCTTGCGCGACGATTGATACTATGTTCATGCTGCTGTACGACCGAAAGTGCCCGAAATCGTGTTTTTGTACCTTTTGATTTCGGCACACGGTGACGCGGCTATTACCCGCATTCGGATCATATTTCTTGCCTGTACCAGCGCGTCTGTGCTGTACATTATGTGTTCATTATTATCTTCGCCTCTTTTGACGGAGTGTCGTTTTCACTGTCGCTTTTTGTTTGTTAGCAGAATAACTAAAAAGTTATGGGTGGATTTTTGTGAAATTTGGGGAAATAGGTAGATTGTGGAACAACACAGAATAGTTAAATTTTTTTTAAATCAGCGTCCTGATCCAGATCGCAGTGTATTGTTCTTGATCACTGACCTTGACCTTCAGACTTGAAATCAGCATGCCAGATGTCAAGTATCAAAATGTTAACGGGTATTTCGTTCGATAGTTATTGCCCGGACACACCGACACACACACACACCGGACCGAGTGCTCCACCTGGACCACTAAAATTTTCGGTGCTCGGTAGTAACATTGCTAGTTGCATTTCTTCCCGTCGAGGCAGGTAAATGACGGGAACTCAACAGATAGTATAGCCTGTTTTTCAGCGCCGCTGTAAAGGGTTAGTGTTGGCTAGAACGGACGGGCACGAACACGTTAGGTCGAGACGGGACGGCCTTGCCAGATTACAGCGTTCAGTGCGTGTTATTGACCCGACTGATCGGCGGCTGCCGCGACCGGCATAGCAACTGAACTGACGCAACAGCTGAGAGAGAGAGAGAGAGACAGAGATGCCGACTGTTACTTTTAGTGGTCTTGTCAGCTGTCAGAATTCAGATAGTTCCATAGTTGCGCAGAAGTCAGGCAAGCAGGGCGTTGCTCAAATACGGTTGTTGTTACCAATACCTTACTATGCCGTCCACATTACGGTTGCCATCTCTATTTATTGTTCTTACGCAGCCCGAAAACTGATGCTGGAAGGCTGAGTTGACCTGGGCACTGCATTAAAGGTACACAACCCGTGCCCAAGGCTGCAGGGCAGTGTCTGTCTCGATAGACACAACCGTCCACGATGAACTTGGGTCATCTCACACCACAGTCGGACGCACTACCACTAGACCACTATGACCCACAAATCCGAGACAAATCCCGAAGATGTGCTTTTAAGTAACCAGACTTTCCTGCAGTTACTGGAAAACTAGATCTGTTAAACAGAAAACGAGAACTAATCTAGTCCATAAGTCACGTTTTGGAGCACCAAATTTTGTACAGTTTTAGTACTGCCCCGCATGATCATTTTTTGAGGTGGACTTTAAAATCGGAGTCCTACGGTGGCCGTTATTTTGCAATCCAATATGGCGGCCACCAGGGGGTTCTGATTTTTGGGATGGATTCACGTCAAAAATTGGCTGTTTGGGTGTATACTACAATTGTACGAAATTTGGTGCTTTTATGAAAAGGTGAACGATGGGCCCCATCTTTGGTCTTACGGACTAGACTAAAATAGTAGCAGCAGCAGCAGTGGTAGTAGTATGGTTTCATTGTGTGGTTGCATGCGTGTGTCTGAAGGCGCAGGGCGGTGATGGTCGGCTGCCTGGCGCTCTGTCTCGCTGCAGCAGTCTGAGCTCCATCAACACGTCCAGTGGCATTGACATCGAGTCGCCCAGTGACACCGCGTCGCTCTTTGCACATCATCTCATCCACAGGTAACCCAGTTGTACTCATTAGCCCACCTGGCTGAAGCGCGGCCGAAGGCAGGCTTACAAAATGCTGCTTATTCTGTCTGTCTGACCAATTATCTCAACATCTACCGGACCGATCTTCACGAGATTTTCAGGGATTGTAGAACTGTGGCTGTAGTTGAACGATCTGAAGTTAGTTTTTTGATTCCTCAAGGGACGTTGCCACGGCAACCAATTTTGTGGGCAAAATCACCCTCCAGTGCACACATCTGACTTGAATTTTTGTGCCGTTCGCGAGATCTCGCCATAGGTGAGAAGTTCAACCACTGACCTATTAATAGAAGTGTTCTATTAATAGGTTTGTGAGTGCAACTGCTGCTCGCTGTTGGGCGCAGGTAAACAAATTACCTGATTCGATTGACGCAGGCGAACCTATTAACTGACCAATTAAGATATTAACAGGCAGCGAGAGGGATAGCCGGGTGGGCTACAGTCAGGCATTGCCTTGCGTCTAGTTGACTAGATTTTACTGAGGTTTCTGACGGAATCCTTAGGGATTGGTAAATGGGATTTGTTATGCTGTTGTGTTTGATGGACTGTAAAATGCAGTCCTTTGGGCAGGTTTTCTGATTTCTCAGCAGTTGTGTCTGTCTGCAAGTGCATTCTGCTATAATGCTACCTATTCTTGAAGTCAACAGGCACAGCCTGAAAGGCAGTGGTGTCTTCCTTGACCGGCTTTTACAGAGGTTTCATATGGAATTCTTATAGGTTGTTGGAATGGGATTTTTATGTCTTCTCCCATTTATTAGATGGGGCCTGGGCATTATGTTTTTTGGTGTTGTTTGTCGTCTGTGCATACGTACAGGTACGTGTGTCTGTGGGTCTGTGTGTGCATCTGTGCATATGTACATGTACGTGTGCCTATGGGTCTGTGTGTCCGTCTGTGCAGAGGCGCTAAGGTTGAGAAGAGCCTGAATTTTGGTCTTTTATGGCTACAGTGGAAACAGAAAGCTCCTCAAGCTGAAAGTTTGTTAGAAAAAGTTCCAGCACATAGCATGTCCAAGCTGTCGACCAAGGCAGCATGACGTTAACAGGCGCATGTGCAGACCCATTGTGTCTGCAAATGGGTCTGCAGTATTTCATAATTAGCACTATTGCATCTGGCTAGAGCAGCTCATAGAATACTTTGTGGCATTTTTTTGCTGTTTTTGTTCTTGTTGTTAGGGATTTCTGTAATCAGTATGTTGGCTTTGATGGCTTATAACTTGACAACGATTGAACCTAGACTTAAGAACACTAATAGGAAGTCATACATTGCTTGTCGATAGGTGCCGTCAATGACTAGTAATGCCATTGCCCAAAATCGTGTATACCTTGTGTATACCTCGTGTATACCTAATCGTGATACCTTTTGACTTTGGCACTTGGTGACTTGGCTGTTACCCGCAGTCGGGTCTTGTGTCATCTATAACCGACTACTCACTGTAATTGTTGACAGTGTGGAGCACCGTAGACACAGTCGGCTGTAGTGGACATCAGTGTTTGGTTGTATGCCCAGGTTGGACAGTGAACCTCACCTGCTGACTGACATTACAGCTGGTGCCGATACCTCTGCACCTGCAGACCTTGTTGCTGCTAGGTGAGCACAGCATCAGTATGCCTATACATGTCTTCTCTATCAGCTGCATTACCATATTCACTTCCGCATTAGTTCTACCAGCAGCGGCTGTGTGACAGCTAGTGGAGTGTATTAGTGACTGATGTGGCGATTTCTTAACTGGCTGGAATTTAATATGTGACCTTAGTTGGACAAATAGCGGACTGACATGAAATGTGCCGTGTGCATCTGTACAGTCACAGTGAATAACGTGCATGCTTCTCATTCAATTATAGCAAATTTGTGCACCATGTGAACTGTTACTGATGTCTTGGATGAATTTTTTGTCTTTTAATTTTTTTTGTCTTTTACTGCTAAACTTTTGGTTTATAATTTTCAGCTGTGGTAATTTTTGCAGTTTATTCAAAATTTCATATTAGCTTTCAGAAAAGAATGTAAGTCAAACTCTGTTGACAATAGCTACAACAACAACTGTTTAGTATAAGTTTTGATGCCTTCAGTGCTTTGACACTGTTGTTTGGGCGTCAAGAAAAGCATCCGGCCTGTAAAAAATTGAGTGATGAGGTGTTGGTGTGGTTGTCTGTCTGGACCCAGGTGCAGATTGTTTGCATAAGGTCCAGGTGATGCCACTGTGTTCCAAAACCCCATCATCTCTAGCCTCATTTAAATCCAGACTGGTTTTATCTTTCTGGTACCAGCTTATCCAGGTTGTCCCGGAAAAGAGGCTGTTAAACGGGTGTAGTGTATGTATAAGTTTTGAAATCTATGAACACGGTACATTTTTATGAGATTGCCAGCATAGTCATGTGATAACATTTATTGTTGTTCGCAGAAAAGAACTGGAACGGCTTATTGCCGAGCAGCAGAGAGCCACTGAGCTTGCGGTGGAGAAAGAAGAAGAGCTTTACCAACTGCACGAATCACATCTGACTGAGATCGCGGCCCAGCGAGAGTATCTTGACCAGCTGAAGGCACAGTACGAGGCGGAACGGAATGCAGCATGGCGGGAGATTGATCAGCAGAGACAGATGCTGATCAAAGAACAGCAGGCTAGAGGTGAGTTTGAAGTGTGTGGACAACCAGCAATGGCTAGTAGCCATCAGAGCTCGCCAGAACTAAGTTTCACCACCAGTTATTTTGGCATGCTGTAATTCAATCACATGTTTTATAGTTCTGTTATCACTGTCTGGAAATAAGTTCTTGTAAGTGCAAAATGATCTGGGAATAGGACAGCTTGTAGATGTGCCAGCTGATAAGTTCTGAAAACTCAGGGAAGTCATGGATATGTCAGGGATTGGTTACTGATAAGGAAATATTGCATTTTGAAGTTCATGTTCTGCAGTTATTGTGGCCAGAAAACTAGATTTCATATTCTTTTGTATTTGTACTCTTCTGACTTGTAAATAAGAGGAATTTGATGCTCATGTAAACATTCAAAAAGAATATTTTAGGTGCTGCAAAGAAGAACCATACAACTTGATGCACGTTTACCGTGTTGAGGTCAGCCTTGTGAGAAACTTGTGTGACAACTGACAACTGCTTTTATTGAGTACACTTGCATCCTTGAGGGCTGAACTGCTGAATAAACTATACAGTAATACAGTGACATAGACAAGGAAAAAAGTGACTAAAATCGCGTGGTTCATGATTGAGAAGTTCTGGCAATATCAGAGAATTTCTAGATATTTTGCCTTGCTGGTAATGTAAACAGTAATCTTGCTGCGCGAAGGTGCTTGATGATTTGTACATCTTATAGTTTTTAAACACATAAAAGTAGATTTCTCATCTGTCTGTTGTAGGCTTATCGGCAACCTCTGTTGATGCAGAATTTGGATTTTCTGATGGTTCAGAGAAGTGTTGTGGTGGAAACAACTCATCAGAGATTCTGACAAACGACATTGAAACTCAGCAGAAAGTGATAGAGAAGAACTATTCAGAACAGATGTCTGCATTGAAGAAGGCTGAAGAAGATCTCCGGTTGAAGGAGGAAGTGTACAGGCAGGAAGATGAGGCCAGGCTCGAGAAACTCACCGCACAGAACACTTTTGTTGAGAAGTTGGACGTTCGTAGAATTCATCTGATGTATTTCATTGAATCGCAGCAGCAGTCGACGTCACAACTGTCACCACATCTGTCCCGCAGTGACGGTCATTTGAGTGAGTTTTGTGACGGCTTGCAAGATCAGATGCATCCGTCGATGGTAAGAACGGTATCAAGTGCTTCAGGTCGATTGCTTACCACGTCTAAGCATAGGAGTCTGAAGGATAGTCTGGCACTTAATGGAACCATGTGTCCAGACACATCCGCCGTTCAGGCTGGGCCTGTTGATTTCAAGAATAGGCAGCATTATAGGCGAATGCTCATGCAGACTGATATGATTGCTGAGAAAGCAGTACCTGCCCAAAGGACTGCATTTGAAAGTCTGTCCGACTTACCAGAGTTTTCAGTGCCCTGGAGATTGTTATCTGATGATCCAGATGTAAAGAGCAGGTCAGCTTCAGCACCTCGATTGTCGGATGAAGCATCGTCTTTGTCACCGAGCGATGAACTGCAGTTGCCGTTAACACTGCTTCATCGACTAGCTCACTCGCCAAGCCCGCGAACCACTCAACTCAGCAGTCTGAGTCTGGTGAGTGTCCCGGAATCAATTCACGAAGAGCACGAGGAGTCTCCCGTGTCTGGCCGATTATCTGTCAGTGAGGTGGATATTCGTCGTCATCGATTTGCTTCCGATGACACAAGAAATAGATGGTCGTTGGATGAGGAACAACTCTCTGGGCGAAGTACTTCTGCCTCGATCAGGTGCCTAGCAGGAAGTAGCCAAGATGTCGTGATCACTGACAGTGGTCTTCCTTCGAGTCCAGAAGCTGGCCGTCTGGACTCATCTGTACCTTCCGATGCTGTCACATCCATGAAACAGAAAGAGAAGCCTTTGAAGCAGCGGGATGTACCGAAGTCTTCTGTTAAACCGGAGTCTGGCATATTGCAGAAGATAGGAGCAACACTTGCTAGTCTGACTCGTCGTCAAGGTACGAAGAAGAAACCTGGATCGTCAGCGAGCTCAATAAATTCTCGCCAGCAGTCAGATGCAGGAGTGACACAAGACAGTCGTCCAAAACATGCAAGTAAATCAAAGCTTCAAGCAAGTGCTAATGGCAGCAAAAAGCTGTCTACCATCCAGTCTAAAAGTAAGTCGAAGGATGTTGTACCGAAAAAATCCATAATCACTTCTGAAGGCAGATCACCATCTTATTCTGCTGTGAAGACAAACAAATCTGCTTCGAGTGCTCAGGACAAACCAAAAGTGCCTGCAAAAGTGAGAGAATCTTTTCGTAGTTTCCGAAAGCGATTGAAGCTGACAGCAGAAAAGACTCTGAAAAGTAAGTCAGGTGATATTCCGGTGGAAATATTTTTACCAAAACCAAAGGTCACAGAGAACAGTAAAGATACTCATGACCTGTGTGCGGTTGAAGAGCAGACATATAAGGTAGAGGTTGATAAGACTTGTCTCAGTGGTGAGATAGTGGTTCAGCATGCATCTAATGATGTTGATTGGCCAGAGCAGTGCAGTGATAGACTTGGAGTGCTCTTTGGAACTGAGGAGATGAAGTTGGAGACCAGAAAATGCTATGACGATGACTGCCAGTTTTCGGATGATTCTTTGAATGATGAGAAGAGTAGTTCATACTACCAACAAGCACAGCTTCATTATGAGCAGATGATCAGATCAGTCGATGGTGGTCAGTATTTTCTTCCTTATGGGCAAGAGCCCGTACAGCCGGCATTTTCAGATAACAACTCTGATGATGGTAGTTTTTCAGAAGATTCCTTGGCAGAAGATGGCTTAAGTGGCTCCATTGATGTGGGACCGAATGGAGTGGATTGTAAGCCGATAGCATCTCCAGTCCCGTATGACTTTCCTGCTGTTTATCAAGATAGCACGGTGACATTTGCTCACAATAGTGAGAATGAAACTAGTGAGTACAGTCAGCCT
>Ga0126328_10000243_pt1 | contig 12093 bp, 10 predicted proteins | sample InaspJWI13metaG_FD_97003 | JGI IMG/M metagenome (GOLD analysis project Ga0126328, IMG submission 97003) | Marine gutless worms symbiont microbial communities from Oahu, Hawaii - Inanidrilus sp. 1 OAHU.JWI-13 metaG | ecosystem: Host-associated > Annelida > Digestive system > Unclassified... | reverse complement strand
GCCGGCCGTGATGGCAATGCGGGCGCCTGGCTTGACGAGCCCAGGGGCCCCGACAGCGGCCAGTTCCCGCTCGACGGCCGTTTCGATGTCTGCCTCCTGCGGAGCGGCAAGTACCTGCCGGATATGGAACATTTCTGGAAATTGCAACTTTAGGCACTCCCTGCAATGGGACAAGCAATCCTAGCCCGCATGCACATTTGGAAAGCTGGTTTCCGCAAAAAATTTTTTGATGCGCCTGTGGTTTTCAGAATTTAGGGCATCTTGGCTGCCTTTGCAGCCATATGGGACCAGACAGCTTCTACAGCCACAGACATACAGATGACGGCTATGGCCAGCACCTGCCAGGCAGTGAGTTGCTGGCTCAAAAAGAGAACGGCCAAAAATGCGGCAATCACCGGTTTGAGAAAAAAGAGGTAGCTGCCCCGGGTGATGTCGGGAACAGCGGCGAGTCCGCCGATCCAGAGAAACTGCATAATCGTCGTGTTCCACAGCGCGATGGTCACTAGCGAAGCCGCCTGTGAAGCAGTGCGGTCGAAAAGGGTTAGGGGATTGACCCAAATCTGCCAGAATAATCCGACCACGACCCACAGGCCGATCGCGCCCAGGAACATGGTAATGGCCGTAATGCGCAAAGCACCATACGTGCCGATAATCGGCCGTACCATCACCGAATAGGCTGCAATCACCGCCGCACAGACAAATGCCATCAATACGCCAATCAGGCTCTCGCCGGCTCCGGCGAGCTTGGCCAGATAACCGTCGGTAATCAAGAGGGCTACGCCCACCATGGCGCTGATGCCGCTGACAATTTTGGCCCCGGAAAACGGCTGTTTGTTCAGCCATAAATTCGCCAACCCAACACAAATGGGGATGGTCGTGACCATCGTGGCGACCTGGGGCACGGTGGCAAAATCGAGAGACCAGTGGAACATGAGGTAGCCAAAGGCCACACCCAGCAGGGACAGCCAGACCAGTCGCCACCCATCCGTCTTGAAAGGTTCCCAGAGATTGCGGCTGGCCGGGAACACCAACGCCAGGAGCACCAGTCCGAAGCCGCCCAATAAGAACCGCCACACGGAGAGTTCGGGGCCGCGCACCCCGGACAAAACCGCTACGAATTCGCTCGACGCGTGCCCAGTAACGCCCAGCAAGACCGCAAGGTAGGCCACCGTCGGATTACGATGCCAAATACCCATCAGCTCACCTCCTGCGTAAAGGCCAGCAATGCCGCACACAGGGCTTCGGGCTGCTCGCCTGGAATGAGATGCCCGGCTTCGGGCATATCCAGACGCCGTCCGTCCGGTAACCGCTCAAATAGCTGCGCCACGCTGTCGGGCTCCAAAAAGACGTGGTCCTGCAAACCGGTGATCACATATGTAGGTAGCGTCAACTGCTCGTAGGGCAAATCCCAATCAGCTGTCCGGCCGGCTTCCGCCAACAGCTTGTAATGCCCGGATTCTTTTTCAAGCGCCGTATACGTTGGTTCCGGTTTTATAAACGCACCCCGGTTGGTCTGCAACCACTGCTCGTTCATTAAGAGTGGTAGAAAAAGGTCGCGAAAGAGATCCAGACCCCCCACTTCTACCGCCCGTACCAAGGCGTCGCCGATCCACTGCAGGCGCGGACCATCTTGGCGCAGCGTGTTGATCAAAACCAACCCATCGGCCGCCGCCCCCTGTAACCATGCCCGGGCGGCAAAAAGTCCGCCAATAGAAAGACCCACAAAGATCGGTCTTACCGGGTTTACGGTCGCCAGCAGTTGCGCTGCATCACTCACGATAAGATCGGCATCCAGCGCAACACCGGCTGAAAAGGGACTGTCCTGTTGGCCACGCATGTTATAGGCGAGGGTGCCATGTCCGGCTTGCCGGAGCCCCGGACCTATCACAGACTCCCAGGCACTGGTGTCACCGGTCAGCGCATTGAAGAAGACAAAGGTATACCCCTGCTTGTCTTCCGGGGCAGTATGCTCGTAGTAGAGGGCGTCCTGGGGCCCCAGGCTAAGTGTCGCCATGCTAACCTCCTTTCAGAAGCTAATTCAAAAAAGTCTATGGGACCAATCTCGGCGTTGGGCGCTGCATTTAAATCCTCAAAATACTATATCGTATTCCTCCGGTTTGAATGTAGCGTCCGCCTTGACCTTGAAACTGACTCCGTTCTTTGAGATAGCGTCTAGTCAATTCCCGACTGTTCGCGCACGGAGCGGGCGATGGCTGAAATATCTTCTTCAGCATGTCCCCGGGCTATCAGGCCGGTCTCCACCTGCTCTACAAAGGCGGCCACCGGAAGGGTTACGCCTAACTCCCGGGCGACGGCCAGGGCGATGTTGAGGTCCTTGCGGTGCAATTCCACTTTAAATCCCAGCGGATAGTCATTGTTGATCATATTGCCGCTGCGGTTAACCATGGCCCAGGATCCGGCGGCGCCGCCGCCGACCGCCTTGACAACGTTTTCCATGTCCAGTCCCGCTTTCAGACCCAACGCAACCCCTTCGGCGACACTCCAGTAGGTGCCGGCTACAACGATTTGGTTGATGGCCTTGGTAAGCTGTCCGGCGCCAACGGGCCCCACATGAGATAGGGTCTTGCCCATGGCTTCCAATACCGGTGTGGCGGTGGCTACATCATCCGCATCGCCACCGATCATAATCGACAGGGTGCCCTGCTGCGCCCCTTCAGAGCCACCGGAAACCGGGGCATCCAGCATACGAACGTCCTTTGCAGCCAGTTCGGCGGCAATTTCCTTGGTAGCCGATGGACTGATGGTCGACATGTCAATGACCAGGCTGCCGGGCCGGGCGCCATGGATAACCCCATCCGGACCGAGTACGAGGCGTTCTACGTCCGGTGTGTCACTTACACAGGTGATCGTAATTTCCGCCTCCTGCGCCGCTTGTGCCGGTGTCGCCGCCCGTCGGGCACCGGCCTTTTCAGCGGGAAGTTCCCGCTCCCGAGTCCGGTTGTGGACCGTCACCTGGTGTCCGGCCTGCAATAGATTCAACGCCATGGGCAGCCCCATGGTTCCCATCCCTATGAATGCTACCTGCATGGATTCTCTCCTTATTTTACGCTATGTTTTTAGTCCATCACTATTGTGAGCAGTATCTATACTTTTGGAGGTGTTTTGAAAATCTTCACTCCGGTAGACGAATAGTGAGTACGGGCAATACACTGCGGCGCACCACCCGCCGGGCCGTACTGCCCAGCATCGCGTCGGCCACCAGACCCTGGCCGTGGGTGCCCATCACGATCAGATCACTCGCAGTTTTGTCCGCCAGGTGTAAAATGCGTTCAACGGGTTCCCCGTGCTCTACGTAAATGTCGGTTACGATAAACGGACAATCGGTGAGTTTGGTCTTCATCATGTCACAGAAGGCGTCGAGACGGCGATTGATCTCATCCCGAACTTTCCGCACATTTTCTTCCTGAATAGCCTTCCACTTATCCTCGCCCATCATATGGGAGATACGTACGCTGGCATTGTGGGACAATTTTTCAATGACATGTAAAATGTTGATGCTGGCTTCGAAACGATTGGCCAGGGTGGCGGCATAGCTGAAGGCATGCACGGCATTCTTCGATAGATCGGTGGCATAAAGAACAGTCTTTATTTCGGGTATCATTTGTTTCTCCTCCATATCTTGCAGGCGCGCAAAAAGTTCATTTGCCGGTTATGTGTTGGTAATCCTCTTTTCCTCAAGTGCGCGCAAATCCTTGCGAATAATCTTGCCGGTGGCCGTCAGCGGCAGCGACTTGGTAAACTCGATCTGGCGGGGATACTCATGGGCCGCCAGCCGGGTACGAACATACTGCTTAATCTCATTGTCCAGTTTGCTGTCGCCTTCCAAGTCCGGCTTCAATACAATGAAGGCCTTGACGACCTGGGTGCGGACTTCGTCCGGCACGCCGATAACCGCGGCCATAGACACCGCCGGATGTTTTAAAAGGCAATCTTCGATCTCTCCGGGCCCGATACGATAGCCGGCGCTGGTAATCAAGTCATCATCGCGGCCCACGAACCAGATATAACCATCTTCATCCTTTTTGCCAAGATCCCCGGTCAGGGCCCAAGCGCCGATGTACTTGTCCGCGGTGGCGGTGGGGTTTTGCCAGTACTCTAAAAACATGACCGGATCGGGGCGCTGCACAGCGATGCTGCCTATGGTCCCGTGCGGCTGCGGCTGACCGGCACTGTCGATGATCGCAACCGTATGGCCGGGAATCTGCTTTCCCATTGATCCGGGCCGGATGGTCATGATGTCGGCGCAATTGCCTACCACCAGGTTGGCCTCGGTCTGCCCGTAGAATTCGTTGATGGCCACCCCCAGGGAAGACTGTCCCCAATCCAGCAGTTCCTCGCCCAGGGTCTCGCCGCCGCTGCCGACGCTTCGGAGGGCAAAATTGTAGCGCTCCCGGGGCCGGGAGACCTGGCGCATCAATTTCAGGGCGGTTGGTGGTATGAACGCGTTGCGCACACGGTGCCGGGCCATGAGATCAAAGGCGAACTCCGGATCGAATTTGCGGGCCCGGTAAGCCAGAACCGGTATGCCGTGATGCCAGCTGGGAAACAGCACATCTATCAGACCACCGATCCAGGCCCAATCCGCTGGGGTCCAGAATAGATCACCCGCCTGCGGAAAAAAATTATGCGGGAACTCTACGCCCGGCAGGTGCCCGAGCAGAACCCGGTGGGCGTGCAGCGCGCCCTTGGGCGGGCCGGTGGTGCCGGAGGTGTAAATGATGAGAGCCGGGTCTTCAGCGCGGGTCTCAACCGGTTCAAAAGCATCCGCGCCCTTGTTCAAGGCCTCCCAAAAATCCACCTGGTCGCCGGCTTCGCCGTTTGTAACGAAAACGGTCTGCAAGTCGGGCAGTTCGGATTTGATTTCCAGGATTTTTTCCAGGTTCGCCTGGTCGGTCACAATAAATCGGGCCTGACTGTTGGACAGGCGATATTGCAATGCATCCGTCCCAAACAGGGTAAACAAAGGGATGGCAATTCCCCCGGTTTTATAGGTGGCTATGTGCGCAATGGCCGTCTCAAGACATTGGGGCAGCAATATACCCAAACGATCGCCGACTTGCAGGCCGTGGGCCTTGAGGGTGTTGGCGAAGCGGTTGGACAGCTGCCGGAGATCGTGGAAGGTGTAGGTATCGACGTGGCCGTCCCCCTGCTCACAGATCAGGGCCAACCGCTGAGGATCACCGGCATGCTTGTCGCAGATGTCTACCCCGATGTTATAGTGTTCCGGGATGTGCCATTGAAACCCGGTGTACACCTTCTGGTAGGACGAATCAGGTTTGAGCATCGCGATACCCCCTGGCGTGTTCGGGATGGGGCAACCCGGCAGAGGCGTTTCCGTGTCCACCTGCAAACGGCATCTTTCGACCCAGGGCTGCGTTTTTGCTCTTTTGAATTCCTCGGAATAGCGCACTATGCCTGCGGTTTCAAAATCGCTCAGGCCTGGCACCACGTTAGGCATTAGGTTCGCGTCACCCTGAACCAAAACCTACCATTTGTGGGCGGACACTATTTTACATTCTTTTTCTGGCCGGCCAGCAGCTCGGCCATGTGCTTTACTTGGATCTTACTGCCCCGCTTGTCCAGGCCGCCTTTGAGCTGCATAACACACCCCGGGCAATCTGTCACCAGTACGTCGGCCCCGCTCTGCTCGACCAGGTCCAGTTTTTTACCGAGTATCTCGGACGAGATCTCCGGGAAATCCACTGAATAGGACCCGCCAAAACCACAGCAGACATCTTCATCCTTGGAAGCCACGTAGTCCGCGCCGGATGTTTCGATCAGTTGGCGCGGTTCGTCCACCACATTCAGACCCCGGCACAGGTGACAAGGCGCATGGTAGGTTACCTTCTGGTCGGATTTTGCGAACGCCTCCGGCTTGAGTTTGAGGATATTTTGCATGAATGCTGAAAAATCGATCAATTTGTCGGCAAACGCAGCTGCCCGCCGGCCGGCATCCGTATCGACGTCCAGGATCTTGCCGTAGTTGTGTTTGATATGGGAGGCACAGGAGGCACAAAGGGTGATAATATAGTCATAGGCATCCACATCAAAAGCCGCGGCATTCTGCAGCGCCAGATCGGCGGCCGTCTCTTCTTCGGCCGCCATGAGGGCCGGCAGGCCGCAGCAGGTCTGCTCCATGGGGAATTCCAGGTTCACCCCGTGATCATCCAGCAGATCCACCAGGGCCTCGGCCTGTTCGGGGTAGATAAAATCCACCGCACAGCCCCCAAAAAAACCAACGTTCAATTCCGGATTCGCAACCGGCTTCTTGATCGCCGGCCACCTGTCGCGCAGAGGTGTCCGGGCGATCACCGGCAGGCTGCGAAAGCCGTGAGCCTTTTCGAAAAAGTGCGGCAGATGCCGAATCATGGGGGCGCCTTTGCTCAAAGGCCTCTGGGCCAGGGACGCGTTTCTAAGCAAGAAGTGAAACAGCTTGCGATTCTTCATGACGCGGGCCAGGAAATGGTTCTTTACCGGCTTCTTCCCCTCCGCTTTCAAAATCGCCTGATAGGTCTTCTTGACCAGGTGCGGCAGGTCAATGGCCACCGGGCACACTTCCTTACAGGCCTGGCAGTTGATGCAATTCTGGACAATGGCCCGGTCGTTTTCGGCGCCGTGGTAGAACAGGGTCAGAATCAATCCGATCGCGCCAATGTAGACATGCCCATATTTATGACCGCCCACTTTGCTGTAAATGGGACACACGTTGGCGCAGGCCCCGCACCGGATGCAGCGCAGACTGGAGGCAAAAACCGGGTCAGCGGCCAGGGACAGGCGGCCGTTGTCCAGAAAAATGATGTGTAACTCCTTGGTACCGTCATCAGCGGCACTACAGGCGTTGGCCCCTTTTATCCAGGTAACGTAGGAGGTAATGGCCTGCCCCGTTGCATTGCGTGGCAGGACCTTGAGAATCCGGAGCGCCGACGCCAAGTCCGGCACCAGTTTGTCATAGCCCACCAGGGCCACGTGGACCTTGGGCAGGGTGGTCACCAGACGCATGTTGCCTTCATTGGTCACCAGCCCGAGGGTCCCGGATTCGGCAATGGCGAAATTGGCACCGCTGATGCCCATATCCGCTTCGAGGAAGGCGGGCCGCAACTGCTCCCGGGCCACTTTGACCAGCTTGTCGATGTTTTCTGAATCCAGGTCGCGCTGAACAACCTCTTCAAAAAGATCGCCGACCTGGTGACGCGACAGGTGAATGGCCGGCATGACCATATGGGAGGGGCCTTCCTTGCGCAGCTGGACGATCCACTCCCCCAGGTCCGTCTCAGTGACGACCAGGTCTTCGTTTTCAAGATGATGATTGAGAAAGGTCTCCTCCGCGGTCATGGATTTGGATTTGACAATTTTACGGCTGCCACTTTCTTTGGCTATCTTGGCAATCAGTTCATTGGCTTGTCCGGCATCGGCCGCGCGGTGCACCTTGGCGCCGGCCTTTTCCGCATTGGCCTTGAATTCCGCGAACAGCTCTTCCAGCTGGGGCAGGGCCGCGTCCTTGCCAGCGGCAATCTCGTCCCGAATCCCCTCGAAATCGATACCGGCATACACGTTGGGCCGGTTCTCCCTGTAAACCGTATTGAATTTATCGAGAGCCGAGCGGAGAAAGCCATCCGATAACGCTTCTTTGAGTTGCTTTTTATAGGTTTTGATATCTTGTGCGGTCTTGGTCATATCAGTCCCCTTTGTGAATGAGGATGTGCAGTTCCTGCGGCCCATGGACACCAATGGCCAGCACCCGTTCGATATCGGCGGTCCGGCTGGCTCCAGTGATAAAAGCGGTGTAGGAGGGTGAAGCGTCCATGAGGATCTCGTTCAGGTGACCGGCAATGGCGGCTGAATCCGGTACGATGCGCGATTCGGCCAGCACCGCGATGTGAACATCGGCCAGCATGGTGGCCAAACGGATATCTTCCGACGCGGATTTCAATACCAGCGTACCGGTCTCGGCAATCCCCCAGTCCGCAGCCGTGAGGGCAGTGTGGATTCGGGTGGCTTGATCGTACAAGGGACCTTCGAGCAGGGTGAGTCCACCGGCCTGGCAAGCCGGCGCCAAAGCAGCCAGCTGGGTGTCATCCATGCCCGGGGCCGCCACGGTCTGATAAGCCTGTTTGCGGGCCAGTTCCACCGTATAGGTCACGGCTTCATCAAACGACCCGATCTCGGACACGATCGCCTGAACTGCACCGGCTTTATCCGCCATCAGTTGGTTTATCATCGCCTGATCCATGTCTCCTCCCTACCAGAGGCCGGCCGGCATCTTTAAAGTAACAAATATAGGGGTTTCAGAGGTTACCGACACCACACTTAAAATTGGTTATACCATTATTACAGTAGGGCTACAGCCGGTGTCAAGGTCAAATCGGCAAAAATGCCTTGTAAATCCTTTAACTATCTGATAGATTAAACTAAATATTTATTCATCTTATCAAATATAAGGCTTCAAATACCTATTAAGCCAGGGTAAAAATTGGTATTACCAATATTCATTTCTGGGTGAAATGTTTCTAAAAGCAAGGGTATACAATGCTCAGCAAAACATTACTCGCCGAGTTCCAGAAAATTCTCGGCCAGGAAAATGTATTCAGCGACCAGGCCGACCTGGTCACCTATTCTTATGATGCCGCGGTACTGGATCAAGTGCTGCCCGCCATTGCCGTGAGGCCCAGCTCTTCTGCGGCCCTCGGCCGTACGGTTGCGCTCTGTCACGCAAATGGACTGCCCGTTACGGTCCGCGGGGCCGGCACCAACCTCAGCGGCGGCACGATTCCGATTGAAAACGGGGTCGTCATCATCACCAACGGACTGAACGCCATACTGGAAATCAATGCGCGGGATCTTTACGCAGTTGTACAGCCGGGTGTCGTCACCGCCACCCTGGCTGCGGCCGTGGCGCAAAAAGGCCTGTTCTATCCGCCTGATCCAGGTAGCCAGGCGGTTTCCACCCTGGGCGGCAATGTAGCCGAAAATGCCGGCGGACTGCGCGGCCTAAAATATGGCGTGACGCGCGACTACGTCATGGGGATAAAATTCTTTGATGTGAACGGCGAACCGGTCATCAGCGGTTCCCGCACGGTGAAATGCGCTACAGGCTACAATCTTACCGGCCTGATGGTCGGATCGGAGGGGACCCTGGGCGTGTTTGACGAAATTATCCTCAAACTGATACCGCCGCCTGCCCACCAGAAAGCCATGGTGGCCGTTTTCGATGAGATGCACAGCGCCTCGGAAACGGTAGCCGAAATCATCGCAGCCCGCATCGTGCCGGCCACGCTTGAATTCATGGATAATTTCACCATCCGGGCCTCGAGGATTACAGCCGGGCCGGCTTGCCGGTAGACGCCCAAGCTCTGCTCCTAATTGAAGTGGACGGCCACCGGGCCCAGGTCGAAGAGGATGCCGATAAAATTGAATCCATCTGCCGCCGCAAGGGCGCCAGTTCGATCCAGGTGGCCCGCACGGCCGTCGAACGCGACAAGGTCTGGGAAGCCCGACGCACGGCCCTCTCCGCACTGGCCAAGCTCAAGCCAACCCTGGTTCTGGAAGACGCCACCGTCCCCCGCAGCAAGATCCCGGAGATGGTCGGCGCACTCGAAAACATCGCCGCCAAGCACAATCTGACCATCGGCACCTTCGGCCATGCCGGCGATGGAAATCTGCACCCGACGATTCTGACCGACAAACGCGACCGGCATGAATGGGAACGGGTCGAAACCGCTATCGATGAAATCTTTGACCGCGCTTTGGCGCTGGGCGGCACCCTGTCCGGCGAGCATGGAACCGGTATCGCCAAATCGCGTTACCTTGAGAAGGAAACCAGCCGCGCCACTATTGCCTATTCAAAACGGGTAAAAGCGGCGCTTGATCCGAAGAATATACTCAACCCGGGGAAGATCTTCGATTAGAAATTGTCTCAAAAAGGTCTTTTGGCCCAATCTCGGCGTTAGGCGCTCGTTCCCATTCCTCGAAATACGGAAGTATTCCTCCGGATGGAAACTCGCGGCCGCCTTGACCTTGAATCAAAATCCGCTTTTTGAGAAAATTTAACCAATTATAGATTTTAAAGTTCAAGTGAAGAATACCACATGTCTGATCTGAAAAAACTTGCCGCGCTCATAAACGAACTGGAGGACCAGACTATCGTCTGCATGCGCTGTGGTCTGTGTCAATCGGTTTGTCCTGTGTTTGCCGAAACAGGGCGTGAATCCGATGTGGCCCGGGGCAAGCTGGCGCTGCTGGATGGGCTGGCTCGTGAAATGCTCCGCAAACCAGCGGAGGCCGGCCTGCGCCTGAACAAATGCCTCCTGTGCGGTTCGTGTGCCGCCAATTGCCCCAGTGGGGTCAATGCGCTTGAAATTTTCATGAAGGCGCGCGCCATCCTCGCGACCTACCAGGGGTTGCCGGCTGCCAAACGGCTGGTCCTGGAGAAAATGTTGGCCCACCCCCGGGCGTTCGACCGGATCCTGGAATGGGGCGCCCGGTTCCAGAACCTGGTCAGCCGGCCGGTCAGCGAAACCCTGGGTACATCTTGCGCCCGGATAGCCTCGCCCCTGATTGGTAATCGCCATTTTGTACCGCTGGCACTGCAACCGTTCCATAAGCAAATCGACTCCCTGGATACAGACAAAGGGGCCAGCGGCCTGAAAGCAGCCTTCTTTCCAGGCTGCCTGCTGGACAAGTTTTTTCCCCATGTCGCCCGGGATGTCATAGACGTGCTGACCCACTACGGCGTTGGCATCTGGATGCCGCCCGGCCAGGGTTGCTGCGGTATTCCGGCTGTATCGGCCGGCGATGTAGCCACGTTCGAAAAACTGGCCATACACAATATAGATCTGCTCGAAGAAAAGGAAACAGACTATTTGGTAACCGCCTGTGCCACCTGCACCACCACCCTGAAAGAGGTCTGGCCGGTCATGCTGGGCAACCTGCCGGACGATTACCAGGACCGGGCCAAGGCGCTGGCCGCCAAGACCGTTGACATCCACCAATTGCTGGTCGACCACGTGGGCCTTGCCCCGCACCCCACGGAAGTTGATATCTCTACAACGGTTACCTACCATGACCCGTGTCATTTAAAAAAATCGCTGGGCGTTCATCAGCAGCCCCGCGAGTTGATCGCGGCCAGCCGGGGGTATCAATTGGCGGAGATGTCCGGAGCCGACAAGTGTTGCGGCATGGGCGGGAGCTTTAATTTGCAGTATTACGAAATATCGTGTAGTATTGGGACCCTAAAAAAAGAGAGCATCCAGGCCACCGGGGCCGCTGTGGTAACCACCGGCTGCCCGGCCTGCATGCTCCAGATATCCGACATGCTGTCACAGGCTAATTTGGATGTCGCCGTTAAACACCCTGTCGAGTTGTATGCGGAGACGATAAAACATAATGGCCGTACACCTTAAGCCCATCAAGCCCCAGCGCATTTCCGACCAGGTTTTTGAGCAGCTGCGGGAACTCATTTTCAGAGGCGAGTTGCAGCCCGGTGAAAAAATGATGCCGGAAAGGGAACTGGCCGCAGCCATGGATGTGAGCCGCACGACTGTGCGGGATGCGATCAACAAACTGGTGGCCATGGGGCTCATCGAGCAGAAGCAGGGCCAGGGCACATTTGTCAGCACACCGGATAACCAGAGCACCAGCTTTTTGGCCGAGGCCATGAAATCGGAAAATGCCACCCTGGTTGACCTGCTGGAAGTCAGGATGGGCCTGGAATGCAATACGGCCGCGCTGGCGGCCAGACGGGCAACCGAGCAAGACCTGCAATTCATGCAGGAGCATATCAGTGAGATGGATAAAGCTGTCAAAGCCGGCCGGCTGGGATCTCAGGCGGATGTGGCCTTTCACATGTCCATTACCTATGCTTCCCAAAATCCAGTCCAGGTATTCGTGATGAAACGCTTTTATGATTTCCTGTTTCTGGGAATCAAGGAAAACCTCCAGTACCTCTACGAAGACCCCGCCAATATCGAATCGATCATCAGTCAGCACAAACAAATCTTTGAGGCCATCCAGTCACGCAATCCGGAACAGGCCTTCGCAACCATGCAAAGACATATTCGGTTCGTTGTCGACTTT
>Ga0126328_10000236_pt1 | contig 12309 bp, 9 predicted proteins | sample InaspJWI13metaG_FD_97003 | JGI IMG/M metagenome (GOLD analysis project Ga0126328, IMG submission 97003) | Marine gutless worms symbiont microbial communities from Oahu, Hawaii - Inanidrilus sp. 1 OAHU.JWI-13 metaG | ecosystem: Host-associated > Annelida > Digestive system > Unclassified | place... | reverse complement strand
GGTAAGGGAATGCACCACAGCCTATATTGCATCAGTGAATGGCGGGTGGGGTGATGTTGTACTTTCTGAGCTTGCGATACAGCGTGTTACGGCTGATACCCAGACGCCGGGCAGCCAGCTTTTTGTTCCAGTTGGTCTTTTCCAGGGTATCTGTCAACAACTGCACTTCGTGTTCCATAATCGTGCCGTTTTTCGAATCCCGAGTCTCAGGAATCGAGGAAAACAATAGTACCGCGGGAAGATCGGAGGATTCAATGCGATTTCCACGGGCCAGAACGACTGCATGCTCGATACTGTTTTCGAGTTCACGGACATTGCCTGGCCAGGAATAATTCAGAAGCACCCGCATCGCTTCCGAGCTGATTTCATTGATTTCTTTGCCCTGCTCGGTTGCGAAGCGCTGCATAAAGCATCTGGCCAGCAGTGGGATATTGTTCTGTCGATCTCGCAAGGGGGGCAACTGGATTGAGATGACGTTAAGGCGATAGTACAGATCCTCACGAAAACAGCTGTTTTTTACCTCGTTGACCAAATCTTTATTGGTAGCTGCCAGAATGCGCACATCTACGGAGATCGTTTTTTCACCCCCGACGCGTTCGAACTTCTGCGTTTGCAGGACCCGCAGCAGTTTAATTTGCGCGGCCAGGGATATTTCACCCACTTCATCCAGAAACACGGTCCCCCGATGGGCCTGTTCGAACCGTCCCCGTTTTTGCTTGATGGCCCCGGTATACGCCCCTTTCTCATGTCCGAAAAGCTCGCTTTCAAGTAGCGTAGAGGTATAGGCGGAACAATTGATGACGACAAAGGGTTCATTTCGACGTTGACTTTTCTGATGGATGGCATGCGCAATCAATTCTTTCCCGGTACCACTCTCACCTTGAATCAAAATGTTCGTGTCGGTGGGGGCGATATCTTCGATCAACCGGTAGATAGTCTCCATTTTGGGGCCCTTCCCAACGATTCCGCAATACGCCTGGTCCGGTCCCATGCAGGTTTGAATCGCGTGGAGCTCCTCCTCTTTGGACATCGCGCGCTTGATAGCCCCGGCTGAATGTCGCAAGATGAGCCCGATCACGTCCAGTTCATTCAGGTTGCAGCGGCAGTCGCCCGGGCAAGGTACCAGCAACGCTCCCAGCCGTTGTTTTTCATGATCGATCGGAAAAGTTGCTATGCGTGTTGCGGACTTGAATTCTTGGGGCAACAGTTGGGCACCAAAGGCGTTAATATTCATAAAGCCCTCGTTTTCTAGTTCCCCCAACGCCTGTATCAGGCGTTCATACTCTGCCCTTTCATATGTATTCGTGTTTCCTTCGAAATAGACCAGTAACTTTTCGGCATCATTGCTCAAGATGACAAACGAAATGTTGCGGCAGGAGACTATTTTCTGGAATTTTCCGGCAAGATAGGCCAGCACCGTATCAAGGTTGTCTTGCCCCCAAATTTTTTCAATGATTTCGAATGCGCTGGTGGTCTGCCGGTGAGCGCGGGTCAACTCATCTGCATCCCGTTCAATGCGCTGCGTATATCCGCGGATACGTTTGAGCATTCGGTTGAATGCAGATGCCAAGCGATCGACCTCATCCGTCCGCGTTGTACTGATCATCAGCACCAGGTTTTTTTCATCAATTCTTTCCGCTGCCTCTGCGAGGGTTGCCAATGGCCGCGTAGCCCGTTTGATAAAGATGAAACAGGCTGCCAAAGCACAAACCAGAATGGTAAATGTGAATAACACCATCTGGAACCACATCCGATTTATTTTTAAGCGGGATGAACTTTCGGATATTCCCAAACGCAGGACACCGGCCTTGCCGGAGAATATCGGCCAGGCGATATCCAGATACCGTTCCCTTTTTTCATTGACAATTAATTTGAAATTTTCTTTTTCGCTGCTTGTGGGCTTGTTGGCCCCTATCAGGTTCAGCGGTATGCCGTCTGAGAATGTGTGTGCCAGTATCCGGCCATCTTGTTCCACAAACAAGTAAGTCACCGCTGGATTGCTTTCTATCAGGTTCCTGAGAAGATTTTGCAGCGCAGCGACGTCATTTGTCAGAATTTTGTCGGTTGCCTCTAGCGCCAGAGACCGGGCCATGAATTTGCCCTGGTTGATGTTTGCTTCGTGCAAGTGCTTGCTGAAACGATGGGTCTCTAAAATGGAAATTACGGCCCCGCTACCGATCACCAGTGCCGACACGGTAATAATTAACTTGGCTCTGAGGCTGTTGAATTTCATGGCAGTCGAGCTTAAAAATGGAAGGCCTGTCCTTAAGCCTTAATTATGAGTCCCCCGCAGCCGCGTTTTGCATGATCATGGTCATGATCGGGGTGTAACATTCTTCCCGGGGGGGGACAAAACGGTCAATCATCATTCCAGCCAGTATCTTTTTGCCAGTCACCGAGGCATGCATGTTTAACAAGAGATCCCGGATGGTTGCCTTTGTTGCGCTGGAGAGTCGGTTGGAAACAACGACCGGAGGATTTCCGAACTGATCGGATTTCTTGATGACGCGGGTTCGAGCTGCATAAATCGGGTTGTTTTGAATATAATATTCCCAGATATGTCCATGGACGGTTGCTCCGTCAACCAGAGACATTGCCACGGCCATGATAGAACCATCATGGCTATAGGTATAGATAGTTTTCTCAAAAAAGTTCTCAGGATCTTGCCCTTTTTGCTTTAGCCAATAGGCCGGCACAAGACGGCCGGTGTTCGATTCGGGATCGGTAAAGGCAAAAGACTTGCCGGAAAGGTCCTCGAATGTGCGCAGTCCGCTGTCCTTGTTTACAATTAGATATGCCTGGTAGAAGTGTGACCCGCGGATCTCGGGCATGGCCACAGCTTCGAACCCGAATTTTTCTCTGTCTCTCACGTAGGGCCCCGAACAGATAAAGGCCAGGTCGATCTTCCCAAGGCCGATCAACTCGTTGATCTCACCATAGGTTCTGCGCTGAACCAGTTGAACTTTGCTATCGAGTTTGTCAGCAATGAAATTTAACAAGAGGTGGTAGTTCCCGACCGTCTCTTGCGCCGAAACCATGGACCCGATGGCCACTCTGAAGTTGCGGGTATCTGTGAATTCATCTCTTGGTTGCTCGCTGGTAACCTTGGGGGTAAAATCGACATAGGTGGCATCCGGATCCCGCGAACAGCCGAGCACAATCACCAGAAGCATGAGCAGGATGACGGTTTTACCGGTTCGGTGGCCTTGATTGAATGGTGTTGCGGTGATCATCAGAATATACATTCCGGCCTCACCTGCGATAATACCGAAACGTCCTTTTTGAAGTGTTATACGCCTGCTGGATAGGTCGGCGGTGATGCTGACCGGGATAAACAGCAGGATCTATAGCCAAATGTCCACATCTTAGGAGTAAAAGTCAACAGCCAATATGGTTTATAGTTTCCATTTTTTGCATGTTTGTCAAAGAATATCGGAATATTAAGGGTTGGGAAAACACTCGCTGCACCCATCTCCATACGGGTTTAGCGAACTGACGGTTTTGTTAGGCGATAAAAGGTTATCAGCCAGGACCCAAGCCCTGTAAAATGCGATTTAATGAAGCGCTTCATATGTATGTATCGGAGGCGAGCCCCAACTGATGGTCGGCGCAATCAGGAGGGCCTTTAAATATAATGTGCAGATAATACAAAACTAAATTGCTATAAACGTGTGTGTTGGCTTGGTAACCGAGGCAGAGCGATGGTTTGCCTGGTACGCTATCCACCCTGATGTACCAAGGAGGTTTGAACCCAAATGGATTGGACCGATAGCTTTAGATCAATACCCTTTCTCGAAAAATTACCGGATAAAGACCTTCAACAACTAAGCGAAAAAGCCCGCCGGCATGAGTTCGATCGTGGAGATGTGATTATTCAGGAAGGTGAAAGCGGGGACCGTTTGTTTATCGTCATCGGCGGTCAGGTTAAAATCTATACCGGTTATGGAGAAAAACACCAGAAGCACATCCAGACATTCGGCCCTAAAAGCTACTTTGGGGAAATGTCCCTTATTGACAGGCAAAACCGTTCCGCCACTGTGGTGGCCGACACTTATGTGCAAGTGGTCTGTATCGAACGGGAAGATTTCCAAAACCAGATCCGGAAAAATCCGGAATTGGCCCTGGAGCTGCTGGAGAGCATGAGTCTGCGGGTGCGTGCCATGAATAAACTGATATAGGGAGCCCTGGGGGAGATTGCGCCGATCTGCATCAAGTGCAACAAGGTCCGTGAACCGGACAACCAGTGGGTAACGGTTGAGAAATATATAGAAGATTACTCTGACATCGAGGTCCCCCACTCCATGTGCCCGGACTGCTCCCTGCAAAAGTACCCCAAATTCTATGCGGACAGATAAGAAATCATTGCCTTTCCTAATAGCATTGATGTTGTATGCGCTTCAATCAATCGGAGACGCACTGTTAGCGCCACCTAAATCTTTAGAGCATTGACGATTCAGTGGAATATGCTATTTTAGATAATATTGCCATTTGAACAAAAATTAGTGAATATTAAATTTTCAATGGCCTGGTTGTGTTCCTGCTTGGTTATCTACTCAACAATTTAATTGGAGCGGTCGATGCGAAAAGTGATTCTGTGGGTTGGGGTGTTTCTGTTTTTCGGCACCAGCAGCCATGGCCAGGAAATTACGCTTTATACCGAGGATTATAAACCGTTCCAGTATCGTAATGCAGAAGGTGCGTTGACCGGTTTTGGGGTGGAACTGGTCAGGCAGATCTTCAGGGATGCAGGGGTCACCATTCATGGCGGTCAAATCCGCATGTATCCATGGGCCCGGGCCTATGCCAACGTCCGGGAGGAGAAAAACTCAGCCGTCTTCATGACCGTACGGACCGCTAAAAGAGAGCAGTTGTTCAAGTGGGTCGGGCCTTTGGCACCGAGAAAGATGTGGCTTTACAAACTCAAAAAGCGCACGGATATTCAACTGAACCGTCTCGCAGATTCCTTACATTATAAAATCGGTGGATACAACCAGTCCGCAGATACGAATTATATGCTGGAGCTGGGTTTTAACGTACAAATCGTTCCCACCCAGCGCCACATTACCAAAATGCTGGTCAAGGAACGTTTTGACTTGATGTCCTCCCTGGAGCTTACCATGGCCGATAGACTCCGCGACCTGGGATTCGACCAATCGGTGGTCGCAAAAACCATTCTGCTGGATGATCGCTACAACTACTACCTGGCTGTCAACCCGCAAACTGCGGACGTCCTGGTAAGCAGGCTCCAGGCTGCGCTGGATCAAATCAGGCAAAGCGGGCGCTATGAGGGCTTGTGGAACAAGTATGCTCAATAAGGGGATACCGCGCACCACCTTTTCTGGTAAACGCTATTCTTGCAATCATCGCTACCCATCAGAAAGAAACTATTCTAAGCCAATTTGACATTTTTAGTCGGCGTTCCCATTATCTAGCAGATCTTTCAATTCTCTGAATTTTAGCAAGGTTCGTCCTCCGTACATCCAAGCGAATTCCCGTGATTGCCCTGCATGTTTCGCAATAAGGATCAAAAGCAAATCACTGAAAGATCTAAGCGCAACCCGAACGTTCTGTAGCGGGTTGTCCATGCGGGCATGACATCTGCCGAAGCGAATTTTCAAATAGCCTGCTACCCGGAGCGAACCTTTGTCGCATATATACAACCTGCGGGAGGTCAACATGGGAGCAAACGTCACCTCAAAACTGATAGCTGCCCACCTGGTTCAGGGCAGCATGGAAATAGGAATGGAAATCGGGTTGCAGATCGATCAGACCCTGGCCCAGGATGCGACCGGCACAATGGTGATGTTGGAATTCGACAGCCTGGGGATTGAAAAGGTAAAAACAAAGGTGTCTGTCCAATATGTGGATCACAACCTGATCCAGACGGACTATAAGAATGCCGACGACCACCTTTTTTTGAGAAGTGCCTGTGAGAAATTCGGTGTCTGGTACAGCCGTCCCGGCAATGGCATCAGTCATCCTGTACACATGGAGCGCTTTGGAAGGCCGGGACGGACCCTGCTGGGATCCGACAGTCATACGCCGGCCGCCGGTGCCCTGGGCATGTTCGCGATGGGGGCCGGCGGCCTGGAAGTTGCCATGGCCATGGCCGGTGAACCGATCTATATCCCCATGCCGGCGGTCATGGGTGTGCGTCTGGAGGGCAGACTGCCCGATTGGGTAAGTGCCAAGGATGTCATCCTGGAGATGCTCAGGCGGCATGGTGTCGACGGCGGCGTTGGCAAGGTCATCGAATATTACGGCCCGGGTCTGGAGGGCTTGACGGTGATGGACAGGCACGTGATTGCCAATATGGGCGCAGAACTGGGGGCCACCTCGACGGTGTTTCCGTCCGATCATATGGTCAAAACGTTTTTAGCCAGCCAGGAGCGCGAGGCGGACTGGAGCGAACTGGTCGCTGATGATGATGCCGTTTATGACCATACGGATGTTATCGACCTTGGATCTTTGGAACCCCTGATTGCCCTGCCCAGCAGCCCGGGCAATGTTGTCCCGGTACGCGAAGTGGCCGGCCGGGAAATATTCCAGGCCTATATCGGGTCTTCCGCCAACCCGGGGCAGCGCGACTTCACGATTCCAGCCCTGATGGTGGATGGCAAGCAGATACCCGAACGCATTTCATTCGACATCAACCCCACCTCCCGCCAAATGCTCGAGAACCTCATAAGTGACGGTATGGTGGAGAAACTACTCCATTCCGGGGCGCGCTTTCACCAGGCCGGGTGCAACGGCTGCATCGGCATGGGCCAGGCACCGGCTACCGGAAAGATCAGCCTGCGTACGGTACCGCGCAACTTCCCGGGCCGTTCCGGTACCAAGGAAGACCAAGTATATTTGTGCAGCCCGGAAACAGCCACCGCATCAGCTCTCACCGGGGTAATAACCGACCCGCGCACACTGGAGATGCCGTATCCAGTCTACAGGGAACCCGAAACGATACGCATCAACACCCAGATGCTGACGCCGCCGCCGGATAACGGCAGTGGCCCGGTCGAACTGGAGATGGGGCCTAACATCCAGCCCCTGCCTGTTTTCGACACATTGCCTAATTCTATATCCGGCCCCGTGCTTTTAAAAGTGGGCGACGACATATCCACCGACGAGATCATGCCGGCCGGGGCGGCTGTATTGCCATTTCGCAGCAATATCATGGAGATTAGTAAATTTGTTTATCAGCGAGTCGATGAATCTTTATATGCGCGTTCCCGAGATTTTCAGGAAAGCGGTTTTCTATGGGTTGGCGGAGACAACTACGGGCAGGGCTCGAGTCGCGAGCACGCTGCCCTGGCGCCCCGCTATCTGGGGTTGCGCGCAGTTCTGGCCAAAAGCTTTGCTCGTATCCATCGCCAGAATTTGATTAATTTCGGAATATTGCCGCTGGCCTTTGCCAATCCGGCCGACTTCCTGTCTGTTGCGCAGGGCGATCAGATCGAAATTGCCGACATCCATGCATCCCTGCAACCGGATTCAAGCTTTGAGGTGATCAACCGGACCAGGGGGCACTCTTACGCCACCGAACATCACCTCAACCAGCGGCAGGTGGATATCGTGCTGGCCGGCGGAGTGCTGAACCTGGTCAAAGCTCGGCTGAAAGGTGATTGATTCGCAGTCTGCTGCAATTGACTTTGGGCTAGATACGTTTAGCTTAATTATAAGCCCTCCACTTGATTGGTTGTGAGGTGCTGATCAATGTTCACCAGGGTTTACCCTGCTATCCCAGAGGGGGTATGGTTTATGAAATCTTTTTCAAACAAGACTGCCAAATGTTGCAGCCTGGAAAAAAAGCGCCTCGTTGAAGAGCTGCGCAAGTGTGATATGAGTTCAACAAGTTACGATGAATTTCACCGGTGTTCTCGCGAGGTGGCCCGCGAAAGCGGAAAACGCTCGCGCGCCTGCATGCTGTCTTGATCACCCTAGCATAACTATTACATAAAAGTCCGCGGTCACTGATCGCGGACTTATCTTGTTTTTCGCTGTAAATAGCTATAAAATAACCGATGTTATTGGTAGCTTGGAGCAAAGAAAGTTGCTTCACGACAGCTCTTTATGCTTCCTGGTGGGCTTCGCCACATCGCTAATGCGGGCAGAAAGAGTTTACCATCATGAGAGCAACCTATTTCAGCTAAGCCGACCCACCCCGACATGGCCGCCAAAGTTCAGGATCCGGACCCGGAACGCCACTACCTGAAATTTGAATATCCAGACATCTCTATCTTTACCGGTTCTTCATGATCTTGCATAAAGGTCCGAAAACCTTAGGATTTATACGGTAACCAGAAAAATCGTTGCCTAATTAGCGGTCACATCCGCCTGTCTGCATACCTTCGAAAAATTGATCATTTGTTTGTTTTTTGGTTTAAAAGGGCAACCCCTTTTCCGAGCATACCTTTGGTACCTCTGCATGTTAATTTTTGGTATCAACCAATCCCAATTATCACTATGTCAAATGAAAGGAAGTGATATGGATAAGACCACTGTGCGACTGCTCAAGATCCTTGTATTCATAGCTATGGTTGGCATCATCACCGGGTGTAAGGCCAATACCATGTCAGTCCAAGAGGCTCAGGATGTGGCTCTGGAGTTTCAGGAAACTTACAAGACCGTGCCCCCAAGAGGTCTGGGGGCAACCATCGAAAGGAAAGTGGCCTACTACCGCGACCCCCAAACGTTCCCGCAGAATTCTTGGTGCCTCGGAAAAAGTACACGGATGAGGATCTGAAAAACCTGTTTACAGGCAGGGGAGAAAGTAAGGATTGGGTGGAACCGCGTTTTTATGCCACGCTGGCCTATGACGAATACCTGCGTGGTAACCTCAGTCTTTCAGTCCGGCTAGTGGATAGAGCCATCCGAAGTGCACCCCCAAATCTCTCGGGTAATAAATGCGAAGGTTTTTCTTTTAAAGCCTCAATCCTGGCAGAGGCTGGGGACTACAAAGGCGCCGAACAAGCCCTCTCTTCAGCAAACCGCTATTACGGTATGTATATGTCCTGGAAGAAGCGAGATCACACTTCCCACAATAGATCCCTTCTCATGAAGGCGGACGTGACCCGTGCCAGGGCTGCCATCTACTTTGCACAAGGTAATTTAACAGCTGCCGAATTAACGTATCGACAGCTTTTGTCCGACCTTGAAACGTTTCGCCATAGGGGCAAAATTGCAGGTGAACCAGCATCCCGTGATACTGAAGCCCTTATCAATCTGGCTAGGGTTCTGTTGGCCCAAGGGCGCACGGCGGAGGCTGAATTCAATGTGCGCGAAGCAATTCGGCTGGGGTTCCCGAAAACAACACCGCACGCCTTTATTGCCTTAAGTAGAATTTTTTTTGAGAAAGGGCGCTTTGATGAGGCCCGCATATGTGCCCGTACAGGCTTGCATGCCGCCATGTCCGTAAGGGCACCCATTGATGCATTTATTAGAGCCAATGCCCGCCAGGTATATGCCCGGGCACTTTTTGCGCTTGGACATTACCGTGAATCACTAGAACAGTTTAACCTGATAAAAGAAGAGTTGAAAATCGACTCGGAGACTTTTGACCGCCGGTTCAAGGGGAATGCAGTATGGGGCCTGGCCTTGTTGATGAATGGCGATACACAGGCCGCCATTGAGAAAATGGAATTTGCCGCCAGGCAGAGTGAAAAAATTACGGGGCCGGACACCTATGCCATGGCGGAGTTGCAGACTCTACGCGCTATGGCGCTTGCGCAGGCCGGACAAAAGGCGGCTGCGCGTAAAGCTTTTGACCTGCATGTCCCGTTGCTTTTGAAAAACTGGAACAGCAATACAGAGGGAGGCCACTCCCAGAATGCCCGATCCTTCAAGTTCAGGTTGATTCTAGAGGCATACCTGACACTGCTGGCCGATACCGGTAAAACCGATGATATTGATAGAAGCTTTCAGTACGCCAACGCGCTCCAGGACAAAATCATCGGACAGGCGGTGGCTTTGAGCTCGGCCCGTGCTGCTGTAAAAGACCCGGCACTCGCCGACCTTATCCGGCAGCAACAGGATCTGGATCTCAAATTGTCAGCTTTTAAAAACCGGCTTACCAATGCCCTCTATGCGCCCCCGGAACTGATCAATACGGAGGTCATTACCGAACTGCAGAACCAGGTAGAGACGCTCAATCTGGCCGCAAGAACACTCGAAGAAGAAATCAAAGATCGTTTCCCCGAATATGCCAATATCATAGACCCGGAAAACGCCGATGTGGCGCTTGTGCGTAAAACCCTGGACAGCTCCGAGGCCCTGATCTCTATCTTCTGCGGGAGCAAGTACTCGTTTGTCTGGGCGATCCCGAAAACCGGATCAGTTGCCCTGGCCAAGGTGCCGATAGGCAAAAACCAGATGGCCACCATGGTGGGCAAATTGAGAAAAGCCCTCAATCCTGGAGAAGTGTATGGTATCCTGGAATTGCCACAGTTTGACTTGAGTTTGGCTTACAGCTTTTATGAACAGACGCTGAAACCGGTTGAGGCCGGCTGGCAAGGGGCCAAGCATTTAATGGTCGTTACCCAGGGCCCGATCGGTCAAATCCCGTTGTTTATTTTGCCGACGACACCGAAGTACAAAACTAAATCTGATCAGGGGCAGCCTGCTTTTTCGAACAACAAGAGTGTCGACTGGCTGATCAAAACCCACTCGGTCACGGTTTTGCCGTCTGTATCCGCCCTGGTCAACCTGCGATCCATCAAGACAGAGGGGACCCAGCGGCTGGCCTATGCCGGCTTCGGTGATCCTTACTTCAGCCAGGAACAGCTGGCCGCAGCCGAAGCAGAAACCCAAGATCCCCAAATGCTGGCCATGCGCAATGCTCCCATCCAGATGCGGGGAATCCGGGTGACCGCAGCTGGGCGGATTGATAAGAAGAAGATCACTTCCATCGACATCAGTATGCTCAACCGGCTACCGGATACCCGCGAGGAGGTCATCAACATTGCCGCGACGCTGAAGGCGGACACGGAAACGGACGTGTTTATCGGCACGCAGGCCAGCGAACAAAACCGTTAAAACCTTAGACTTGAGCAACCGCAAAGTAGTGGTCTTTGCCACCCACGGTTTGGTACCGGGTGACCTGGACGGGCTCGATCAACCGGCCCTGGCGCTGAGCGCGCCGGACGTCACCGGTAACAAGGACGAAGATGGCCTGCTGACCATGGGCGAAATAATGGGGCTGCGGCTGAATGCTGACTGGGTAGTGCTTTCGGCGTGCAATACCGGGGCGGCCGAAGGCGAGGGGGCTGAAGCGGTTTCGGGTCTGGGCCAGGCTTTTTTCTACGCCGGCGCCCGGTCTCTGCTGGTGACCGGCTGGCCGGTGGAGACGGTCAGCGCCAAACTGCTGACTACCGATCTGTTCAAACGGCAACTGGAAAAACCAGGCATCAACCGGGCCGAGGCGCTACGCCAGACCATGAACGCCATGATAACCAAGAACCATGATCAAGGATTTTCCTACGCCCATCCCATCTTCTGGGCGTCGTATGCTATTGTGGGTGATGGCCGGCGCTAGCCATACGACATGTGTCATGGGTGTTTGGCTGGTTCAGCGCTTGCTTTGCCCGGGAGGCGTCTGCAGTCGGCCACGGTGATCCCACGCCGAACTTGCCATATGCCCCTTCCTGCTTTACGTTGAACTATCTGCTTAAAATAATTATCAAGATACCTCGACAACGGTGAGGTGCATAATGAAATCACGTACATTGGCCATCTGCATGGCCCTGACGACGATATTTCTAGGCTCCACCTTGTCTGCCCAGACGTCTCAAAGGGGTTTGGCTGTATCCGCGACCCCAAGTGCGGACACCTGGGGGACTTACCACGCCCTGATTATCGGGATTAACAATTATAAGGAATGGCCCCGGCTGCAGACTGCGGTAAAAGATGCCAAGGTCATTCGGGATACCCTTATTGCGCGGTACGGCTTTCCTGAGAAAAACGTCATCCTGCGTACCGACCGCAAGGTCAGCCGTCTGCAGATCACACGCGACTTGCGCTATCTGGCCCAATCCATGCGTTCAGAGGACAACCTGTTCGTCTATTATGCCGGCCACGGCCAGTTGGACGATTTCACCGGCGACGGGTACTGGGTGCCGGCCGAAGGCGCCATGAAAGATCCCGGCACCTGGGTGGCCAATTCCTATATCAAGGCCATCCTCAGTTCGGAAAAGCTGCAAGCCAAGAACGTGGTGGTGATTGCGGACTCGTGTTACAGCGGGTCGATGCTGCGCGGCGGCCCCTCGCTGATGTCCCTGGACGACCAGCGCTACAGGGAAAAGTTGGCCGAGAAGGCCG
>Ga0126328_10000235_pt1 | contig 12316 bp, 12 predicted proteins | sample InaspJWI13metaG_FD_97003 | JGI IMG/M metagenome (GOLD analysis project Ga0126328, IMG submission 97003) | Marine gutless worms symbiont microbial communities from Oahu, Hawaii - Inanidrilus sp. 1 OAHU.JWI-13 metaG | ecosystem: Host-associated > Annelida > Digestive system > Unclassified... | reverse complement strand
TGCCAAGCGACAGCAGTGAGCAGAGCCAGCGAGCCAGCTGCGAGCCGTTAACTGCGGTAGCCGAGCGAGAGGATATCATTCTCAGATAACTGTCTAGGCACCCAGCGCCCTGAGTCCAGCCGGAAGCCGTGACCGCGCCGACAGACACGTCTTTTCTGCAGATACGCCTATAGCACAACGGCACAGTACACGTCGTCGCCGTATTTCTCGAGCCGAGCGCGAGATACAAGGACGGGTCTAGCGCCGTAGGCGCTAATCAAGTACAATGAACATATACGTGTCAGACAATGAAGCCAGAGAGAAGAATTGTACGATAGGGAGATAAAATGAGCTATACAATAAAAATGTAAACTTACATCATCATCATCATATGTATTCAACTTTCAGCAAATAAATCAACAAACATATTATAACAAAAGGTGGCAGTAGGCTATATACCAGAGAAACCGTCTGGCTCATTGGACTGGCCGATTGTACAATACCATGTTATACGTGTTATCGAACAAAACCAGTACACAAAGAAAAATACAAAAACAACAAAATAACGCAGTGTGTAGGGTGCAGGGTGCAACAATTCAGCTAGCAGTCTAAGCCACATTATTAACACTGATCGCATACTATGGGGCATGGTCTATGTACGGTGTGTGTCCATCGTCTGTTCGTCTGTCTGTCCCATCTGTCGACCGCTGCAGCAGCGTGCGGCGGGTTTGCTGCTGCGGGCCCGGGTGGCAGGAGATATCGATCAGCTGCTGCACGGCCAGCGTCCAGCAGCAACGGCGCCGCAGCAGCACGCCGGTCAGTAGCAAAGGATCGCGTATGCGGTAAGTGTATTAAGACGGTGCGTGTCCGACGTATGTCTGTACCAAGGGCAGCGCGCATGGCAGCAGCAAAGCCGTGCAGCGGCGGGCGATGCGCATCGTCGGCTGCATATGACACGCGGTCGCGTAAATTTTGGTCCGACTAACACCGTCCGACGCGACGCGACAGTTTTGTTGCGTCGGTCGGACTGTGTGGGTATTACCGACTGCGTTAGCACGGAAGGTAAAGCGATCGGTCGTGTCCGTCTGTCGGTATGTTTCCGCTCCATATTGTTTTAACCTTTGACTCTTGCCCGCGTGTGGGTCATGACCATTGCTCGCCGGGACTGAAAATCGAGGTCAATACAAAACGTGTGCACTACACGAGTATATCTACTGAGACGACTTATACGAGTACTGAGTGACGGCCGTAGTAGTAGGTTTCCACAGCGCGCACGGCAGGAGTAGAGTCCGGCGCGTGTGAGCGTGGTAACGTGGTCGGTCTGACCTCGATCTTCGAGGGACGTTTTTCCAGTCTCAGATTTATATCAGAGCAAGCATGGCAATGAAAACTTGCTCTAGTGGCAGCAGCCAACAAGATACTATATGTCCAGCCTTGTTAGTACTCAGACACGTGACCTGATATCAGGAAGAGCAGCCAACCTGTAAAAAAGTCTCACGACGTGTTGGTACGATGATCTAGAGCAAAGTGCAAAAAAAATTGCACATGGTCCAGCTGATGCCAGTGCCACTCATTCATCTAGTTGCATCAAAAACCAGAAATGTTTATCTTATGGTGCTGGATTTTACAGAGACCGTTCTTGTCCTTTTTCGTTATTTTTTGCTATGGTTATACTGTTACCTGATCCGTAGGTTAAGCTGACAAGCCACAGCTTTTCAGTGTATGCTGAACATTTTGTATATATCATATCTACGATCATAGTCAAAACTAAAGATAGACCTAAAACCAAAGATTGGTTACAGGTCAAACTTAATCTTGGTACTTTGATATTAAGCATAAAATCATAATGTATTAGCTACACAATTATCAGAATACTAAGGCCCAGTTGCATCAACGTCAGTTAATTTTAAGTTTTCAGTAACTCAACACTGGGTCAATACTCAGTAGCAGTGTTGGAATTAAAAATGACTCAGTTAACCAGCCATTAAGTTAGACAAGTCTATGGTGCAACCGAACATAAAAGTTAGACCACAAGACCAAATGACTACCTTTCGCTTAAAGCAACCTCCCATTGATGCAATACTCCTGAAGGCAGACGGTCAGAATTCTGCACACATTTCATAACAAGCAGAGATTTTACACAGATAACTATAGTAAAAAGTAGAAATTAAACAGAAGTTCAGTGACAGAAACGTAAACATAATGTGCCTTATATTTAAAACAGCGTTTGCAGATAAATAATGCACCTGCACCTACCTTATGCAAACTACCCTTAACATCATTATGACCCTTATAGACCAACTTCAAGCAGTTTGTGATTGTGCATAATTATGTAATAGAGTCAGTTATTGTCAAAATCCTTACTTTCTGACAATCACTAAAAGATGCATATTACATTTCCCCATTGTGATCAGGGCAAGTAGGCAAGTGCAAGTGCAAGTGCTTTTGTGGCCCTTTTGTCCTGTGGATTTTCCATTAAATATATTCATTCATTCACTCAACGATTTTGTGCTGACTGCTGAACCAGGACAATAAACTTGCAGACTTGGAACTTGGCTACATGGACACTACAACATCACTACCTGTCAGTCAACGATGGCGCTTCCACACGCTTTAACTGCAATGATCATACATTTGCAAGATGACGTTTTCAAGACATAAACGTTGCTAGTTTGTATTTAATCATACAAATTACGGGGTAATGACAGAGCGTGCAGCGCGCCAGTGTTTCGTCTATTTCATTCAATTCTCTTTACCTAGTTTGTACCCCGTGTAACGGCGCTGTTGGTCAGCTGCTAGTTGAAATATTCAACTGCATCTATCTATTCACGTCACGCAGTATCAAGGCTAGTCAGCTGCCAATACGACAAATAAAGATTACATACAAGCAGGCTACCTGTGCTTCCTTGGAGACACCAAAGTGTGCTTGTTAGAATTTTTTCCACTAAACACCGAAACAATTTTTAACGGCCTAACTCGGAAGTTTCGCACCAATTTCGCCGTACGTCGTCAATGATGACGTCATCGCTGGATGGTACAACTAATAACCGCCGTCGACCGAAACCGCGAAAGGCAGACAACACCACCGTGACAACACCGAGCACGCCCGTCGTCCAAGCGCTGACGCCGCCGAGAAATGTCTATAATCTTCAACGTTCCGTCTTTTCAAAACCGAAGTTAACTGAGATGATAAAGCTGTCAGGGACGAGGACAAGTGACCAGTTTTGGCTACGGTTTGGCACTGCCCGCATAGTAGGCGGAACAGGGTCTATGATGCAGCTGCCAGGCGTCCGTCCGTACTTCCCGTTGCAGCAGCAGAAGAGCAGCTTAAACAGTACCCGAGGGACATCGCTAAACACAGACTTGCTATAGATGTATTTGCTATAGATTACACTCCGCACTCCCACTCCACATTTGAGTTACATGCTACAGCAGTCAGTCGCCATTAACAACCTAACAAATGTACAGAACTGCAGGTTCTTTCAGCCGTGCTGCGCAGCAAAAACGGCTCTATAAATACAACACGGTCAGAGTAAATCGTCATATAACGCGATACGATACGAGATGTTATTTTAACGTGGGCTCAAAAGCTAACATAAGTCAGCTTAATCTACCGCACGGAGCCAACAACTCGCGTCGGGTGTTCGTCAGTCTGCAAATGAAGTACGTGTCAGTCGCCGCTTGAATGTGTGACACGCTACTATCTCGCAGTGTTGCTGGCAGACTGTCCCACACTGCCGGCCCATTGTAAGCAAAGCTCTGTTGTGTGTGTTACGTTATACAATTACACTTGCAGGCATCAGTTTCAGCACTTAGGCAAGTTCCCGCCAAACGGGTGTTAATCTCAGGTTTAAAATTTCTAGCCACGGCTGACTAAATCCTGAATTTTGACCCAGAAACTGATGATATTTTAAACATCACTACCACCACGCACAGTAAATAATCTGACTTTTTGGTACTGCTCGAAAAGTATGCGGAGCAAGGTCCGTGCATCTGTCTTTCCCAGCATACTGCTGTGGCCCAGCCGGCAGGAGATATCGATCAGCAGCGCGGCGTGCGAATGCGGGCACTGCCAGATTGTCAGCGTTCATACGAAGTACCTGAACATAGACTTGTTAAACTTCCAGTCTTAATTCTTGTTCGCTGTCAGATTATACTGATGACTATAGCCAGGGCCTATTTTAGCATGTATTATTACACAAAGTGTGCATTATTAAATGCCGGTCGTGCAACATTAAAAACGCAAATGTGCAACATTAAATTAGCAACTCAAACAATAGCCCACATCATTTGGTGCAAAACTGTAGCAGATGCGTTGAAAATTAATGTTTTAAACACAAAAACCTCGTCGGCTTCAGGGGGCTTCGCTCCCCTGACCCCCCACCGGGGGGCTCCGCCCCCTGGACTCCCGCTGGGTGCTCTACCCAGACCCCGGTTATAGGCTCGCGCTCCCGCGCTCACCATCGGTGTGTGTATTATTAAAAAATCCTTAGATTAGGCCCTGACTATAGCTGTCAGATATGTCCATGTGCAAACTATTGTTAAGAGTAATGCATGAACACTCAACACTGTACACACAATATAATTTTGAAACTCGCTCAAAATAACAGATATGCATTTACCTAAGCAAACAAAACTAGTAGATGAAACCACAGACACAATCAAGACCTGTACAATAAAGAAAGAAATAATGGTAAACCGATATAGCAAACTGGTCCACTGTCTAATGGAAACTGTCAGTGTAAGAAACTAAATTCATTTACCGAATTATGTTAAAACCTAACTTGCACGTTACAATACCAAAGATCAATTATACTGTAAATAGTTCTTGAAACATGAAACATAATGCATATAAAATCCATTTATGACAAACAAAAAACACACAATATGTACACTTTTGAGATAACTTTAAAGCTGCACGCACCACAACTGAATGTGGCATACAAATCAGTAGCGACAGTCATAGGAGCAACCACCCTATGGGAATCATGGAATGCGTCTAGACCGCAAGCCATAGCCAAATTTTGGCAGAAGTAGCTGCAAAGCCACCAAAAACTTTTACGGCTAGCTGAAAAACCACGAGGAAGAGGCAAGCAGTTGATGCCAAAAAATTCTCAGCTAACCGTAAATAATTCATTCAGTCCATACAGTTTTCCTTATAACCAGCTAGGTTTAATCAACACTCAACAGTTGTTGCAAACTGCAATTTTCCACTTAGAGAGATGATTAGTGCTTTTTGCCATACATTTCGTAAGATGTAATTTTTTTAGCCAAAAGTATGTTTCCTATTTTTTTTCAGCTAAGCCGAAAAGCAACCGTAAATATCTGCAAGCCAGTTGCAAGCATGAAAAGTATTCGGCTTGGGGGTCTAAATGCGTCCTCTGCAACTGTGGAAAAATGGGGACCAAGTGCATATGGCAGATGTACATCACTGACCATATGCCAAAACGTTAGCCAACTATGCGCTAAAAACCATGAGTGGCAGGGCTCTGCCGAGAGCCAGTGGGCAGCTTACAGCACTCCTAGACCTCATAATTACATTTATTTTAAGGGATGGGGAAAGGAGCATGGAAGGAATGGGTGAAACAGGGAAAGAGCAATATCGGGACGACGGAGAGAAAAGGAAAGATCGGCATCCATCCCACATGAGGTCCTCTCCCAACTTTTCAGCCATGGTTGCCCCCATGGATACAGTCAAGTTTACCCAGTTCAAGCCTGAGTCTGCAGATTTCAAGTCATACAGTCTAGAGCAAAATCAACGTTCACAGCGACACTGGCATAATCAGCTCACATACATTTACTGCGTTCCATTTATAGACACTGCTCGCACAGTACGTAGAGCAGGACAGGGTCTATGGAGTTGGAGTAGAGTTTAACGCCCAACTCTACACAGTATAGGTCATTTCGGAGGCGGTCTTCACAGCCAATCACTTGACTGATACTGACAAACAAAACAGTACAGGGTCACTGAAACGGTCGAGTGTCTGTTCTATCATTTCACTGCAACTGCGTTAGCACGGAAGGTAAAGCGATCAGTCGTGCCCGTCTGTCGGTTTGTTTCCGCTCCATATCGTTTTAACCTTTGACTCTTGCCCGCGTGTGGGTCACCACCATTGCTTGCTGGGACTGAAAATCGAGGTCAATACAAAACATGTGCGCTACACGAGTATATCTACTGAGACGACTTATATGAGTACTGAGTGATGGCCGTAGTAGTAGGTTTCCACTGTGACGTTTACTAAGCGCCGTGCAGGCAGGAGATATCAATTGACAGTGGCAGCCGCCAGGTGCCCAGCAGCAGCAACGCCATGGCAAGAAGCAGCAGTATGGCACTCAGCAGCAAATGTGAGCAGCATCACGTGGACAGCTGATGGAGAAGGCTGAACACAGACTTGTTATAATAAAAACATTAAAGCATTAGTTTGTTCGTAGTTCATTACTCAAAACAGTAAAATGTACAATTCACATACTACACAGAAGTAAAAAATGTCCCAGGGTCATCATCAGTAAAGCAGCTGAATCCACCAATTCCGACCCAATGTCCATAAACTGTGGATCCTAGTCCGACTTTAGAATAAAGTTGGACTCATGTGCATCATTGCCAATCAGTAAGATAAAACTTCTGGGGCAGACTGGTCAAACAAGGGGAATGGAGAGGTGATAATTCCCCAATAGTCTACACTGGCCAGATGATTGGCTGCCTTCACCACTGAGTTATCAGTGCATTTATTAATCACTGTGGCATAAGAAGGGTTCTCGGCGGCCAGATGCAGAAGCAATGAAGTGACCCTTTTGGAGGGGGTGCACGGGGTCCAAAAGTACTAAATGCTATGTTCAATGGAGTAAGTTATTATTCACATGCAACACAAACATCTGAAACACTAAGCTGGCTGGTACGGACACAACTGAATGAATATTACACTTATACAAACTAGACACTAAACAGAATTACAAAAGGCTAAATGACGTAAACCGGATCTGTTCCCTCATACAACTCTAAATGTATGGTATTTATGCCAGTCACCAGCAATCCAGTTTTCATCAAGAAATTACAGATCTGTGCTGCTAATGTGTTGACATTACCGGCACATATGATACTTCTTTCTGTAGTGCCGTTTAGCTACTGCTTGAAATAAAAACAACTCTGTTCAACTGTTTTAAAAACTAGATTTAAAAAAAATAAAATATTACGGTAAAAACTAAACTGCTCGTACAGTAACACAGCTTCTTTGCATTTGCTACAATTATTAACACAGACAATGTGGTAATAAATAACAAGTGTTACACACTTTTTCATAGTCCCTATACTTTACAACAGGCTGGTACATGTCCTCTGAATAATGCTACTTCTTATGGGAGGAGGAATCTGGCCCCTAAGTAATACACATATGTAATGTAATGAGTCTGCCACCAAACCAGCTATGGTTCAGCCATTTCTGCAGGGCTCACCCGCATGCCCGACATACAGACAAAGGTATATCAACACCCATAGCAATAGGCTGCAGCAACAACGTGGCGTAATTATCACACTGTTTACTGGCTAAGCATTCACAAAACTGCATTTATGCAAGCTATTCACGCAACACACCAGGAAAACTATCATGACCAACAACCATCTGGTCCACACCTTCAAGCCGTGTCGGTAGAGTAAATGTTCCTAACCAATTAACACTCACGTAAAGACTAGATATGCATGTGTGCCCAATAAATATGTATTTTAAAAAATTTAAAAAATAGTAATAAGTAATCAAATTACACGAACTGTACATACAAGGTGTGTCATAAATACTAGAAAAAAATTTCCTAGCAGTAAATAAACAATGGAAACATAACTACACTGCTCACGCCAGACGGCACTGCATAACAAAGCTCCACAAACAGCAGTATTCTATCAACCTACACAAAATGCTACAAATGGAACCGCATCTTTGCTGTGGATCCCGCCTTGGACTGGCTGTCGGCATGTGACTGCAACATGAATAAACATCATGTGCTGGCATCATTTTGTTTCATACCTCCTTGGCAAAACAGCACTGAGAGTTTGCAATAGACTGCATCACTTTAGCTAGGCAAATCATTTAATCACAAGTCTGCATCGACCCTCATCCCTCAGATCACAGCATGATGCTGGCTGCTTGCTGCTGTGCTCTGGCGCCGGCAGCAGCTACAAATTGATATCTGCTGCTGACCAAGGCTGCAACAAACCAGCTGGACGTCTCTGCTGCTATCGATTGATGGGACAGACAGTGGGATGGACCGTCGGACACCCGACCATAACACAGGCTCATACCACATACTATGTGGCCAGTTTCAATAAAAGAAAAATAAATGACGAGACACAGTCTCTACACGCATTCTGTGCTTAGATGTAGAAACAAGTAAATTTTTCTGTCACATGACCAATGAAAATACTTTGCTGTGCAGATGCAGCCATGTGATATCACGGCATGTCACACAAAGGTAGCAATATATAGTTTTCACTGATGACATTTTGCACACTATTGATCAATAACTGGACAGTTCCCCGACATATGTTAAATCTTTCGACACAACCAGGCTTAGTTAACTTTCTCGATCAACTAAAAAGGAAGGTTCTTTTTAATATGACTGCTCTGTTTTTATTCTATCAACTAAGACACTTACATATCCACAGTCCACTTTTTAAACCACTCAGAAGAAATCAAAAACATCTAAACACTATACCTCGTATCCAATAGTAACATCATGCGGTATGTTGAGTCTAGCCTTTAGTATTCGCCTGTACAAAACATGCACCAATTGCATGCTAAATCATATGTGTCTATATACATAAAAATATTTTAATATGCTGCAGTCTACTGTCCACAAAAATGTGTCAGTTTACATTTTATCAACAATTCTGGTGAATGTCAGTAAGACTGGAAACGATTTATTGCATGAAGGAAATTTTTTAATGGCTAAAGGGAAGACGGAATAATTTCGAGACAGCACAAATTCCCCGACTTTCGCAGTCACCTACAGTTGCAATAGAGGCAAGCTATTCACATACACTTACAATCAGTGAACGACACCTGAAACCATGTTTAAGGCTACAGGAAGGCCACTTAAACACGCACGCACGCACATACGCACACACACACACACACACACACACTACCCGGATAAGCCAGTACCAGAAAGGTAAAACCAATCTGGATTGTACTGAAGCAAGAGACAGTGAGTGGCAATGGCATCAGCTGGGCCATATGAAAGTCTGCACCTCGCTCCAGACAGATAACTATGCCAGCACCCCACCACTCAGTTTTTTACAGGCCGGATGCCCTTCCTGTCCCCAACCAACAGTGTCAAAGCACTGAAGGCAGTAACACTATACTTACACACCTGATGCAAATACAAACAGCCAACTAATGCAATCCCAGACCCAAACATTTCCTTGACACATACACATACCTAGGTAACCAAGACAGGAGAACCTGGTAAGCTGGCACCAGAAAAGTAAACCATTCTGGACTTTAACAAAAAGAGACAACGGGGTGGCTGCAGCATCAGTGGGACCATATACAAATCATTTGCACCTCGTTACAGACAGAGAACTATGAAAGCCAAACTTTTTACTACTAGCACACTTGTGATAGGTACTTCTATATGAGGGGGTGAACATAACATTCCTTACCGTTACAGTCACAGTCACTACTTCATCACACAACTTATACAGGCTGGATGCTCTTCTGACATCCAATCAACAGTGTCATGATACTGAAGGCAAAATCATTACATGCTGAAAAAATAAGATAAATGGAGAAAATCAACAACAACAGATACCAACCCTATCCGCAAGTTGTTTTCAGTGTGAGCAGCATCGGCCGTCCACAGACCGAGCTTGTCGCCTTTCGACCGCAGATTAATGACTGCGCCACATATTTCGTCACCGAGGTCTTCAAATGCTTCACCAATGAGGCAGAGCAGCTGCAAATGCGACACATCATCAGCCACCATAGCAGGGCTGGAAAAGATAAAAATTTAACAGTCACCTTTAAAAAAAATAACCATTAATTTATACTTAATTTTGATTTTGAAATTATGTAACACGTATCCACCGATAAGGCATTTCTTTTTCAGTCATTAACAAAGATACAAAACCAGTTAACAACTGTCATAAGATGTAAAAAACACCACTCAACTGTTCTTCATCCAGTCTTGCAGATAAACTAAAGTAAATATGTTCTCCAGTTTCTCTGGACAATCCAGTTTATAGTCTGTTGATAGTAATGTAACATTAATCAAAATTTTTTTAAACGATTAATATTTTTAATCATCGTTTATTTGCGCAACCCTACATCACACACATTCAGCTTTTGACTTCTGCCAACATTTCGGTTATCTTTTTGGTAATTTAAAAATAAAATTTTATGCACCTTTTGGCAATCTTACTCATTATTATCATCATCGTTATTAATGCTAACACTAATACTAGTACCATGCAACATACCATCTCTAGCCAAAAACGATCCAGTTCAATAGCTCGTCTCTTCTTGTCTAGGTTAATAATCCACCGACCACCATTGCGGTTTCTTGCATCTTCCCACATTGGCTGAATACCATCCTACAAAGTATAAAATATACGAAATAAAACTTTACGACATTTCAACATTTTAGAATAGTATAGTGTTACTGGTGACAAATCACAACTCGTGTAATGCTGTAAGTGTCTTCAGACCTCTACAGTGTCACGGAACTCTTCCAGATGTTCGGGGGTATGGTACTCATGAATAATCTCCAAACTGGTCACTGTCTAATACACTCAGTCATACATACTCTCCTAATCTCTCATGATGCACACTAATATTCAACATGTAACAGTAAAGCACATTCTTGTAGAATGTAATGTACCAATTTGTGGGACATCTGTGAAAACTATTACACTGCCTGTTAAGGAACTAAAACTGCTAACAAAAATGTTGTCATCAGTTTTATCAAATAAACCATTTTTATCAATTATCACCAACTGTACAACAACAACCACTGTTTCATGGCCATTATACAGGTCAACTTGCGTTAGCTGGCACCTGCAGTTAAGAACTAGAGGACTTGGGATTAGGGATTAGATTAGGGAGTTTCTGTGTCTGTAGTCTTGGTTGTACATTTCCTTTTTACAAGTTGTTAGTGGTGAATGGTGGGTTGCTGGCACGGTTATCTGCCTGCAGTGAGGTGCAGACTTGCATATGGCCCAGCTGATGCCACTGCTACTAACTGTCTCTTGCTTCAGTAAAATCCAGATTAGTTTTACCTTTCTGGTAACATCTCATCCGGGTAGTCTTGGACAAAGGGCCGTTAAATGCGTGTCTGTGTGTGTGTAGTTGTTAGTTCTACAGTGGCTGGTGCTGGTGAAAGGTGACAATCTCTCATTTCCACGGCAAACAGCCTACAGGTGACGTCAGTCAAAAAACCAGCACAGTAGGCTACCATCAGTTCCTGTCAGGCCTGCAGTTACTTTCCTAGCTTCAGAGTCACAGACCTTGCCTCACTATCAATTTATACTCTAAGTGCACAGAGGCATGTGAGACTGACATGCGACAATGGAACAGCCAGGGATTGATATTGCCAGTTCCAGACCACCAGTCCAATGAATGTTCCTACTGTGCCACACTACCTTTTTACATGCATTGTAATATGTGTTAACATATAGGAACACAGGCATTATTACCTTGAAAACAGAATAGTCACATCCAAGTGTTAGCCTGCTTGCTGGCAGAATATGGTTGAAGATACTAGAAAAAGTCAACACAGCAATATATAATCCACAGTTACCATATCACAATACAAATAATATTTGTCTTCTTTTCATATCAAACCCGCAAGTACCTACATTTAGCTTAGACGCCTGAGAATAATACTGCATCCATTCTAGACAATTTTTCCAATTCCATTACAATCCATTGTTCCAAACCTTGCTGCCAGTAAGAAAAAAACCTTATAACAAGTCTCTCACGAACACTCTGTAGGTGAATTCTGCATCTGTGTTTATGCTTCAGATAGTGGTCAAAGAACTTAGTGTAGAAGCGCACTGGGCCAATTCACTGCACTGTTTGCAGACCATTAATGAACGGCACTATGTCATCATTTTCCAACTTTCTGACTACCTGCAACAGTGCAGCTTTGCACTTGTGTGGTTAAACTTTAATGTACACTGTGTCTCAAAAAAACAAGACACCATTGAACTGTTGCTCATAACTTCCCCAAATGTTAACCAATTTTCAAAATTCTTTCACTGGTAGACTCATTGGTAAATTTGCAACTAACTCATATTTAAATATTCCACCACACCTTAAACGTGTCGCTACACTACCTTGTGAAATAT
>Ga0126328_10000234_pt1 | contig 12342 bp, 8 predicted proteins | sample InaspJWI13metaG_FD_97003 | JGI IMG/M metagenome (GOLD analysis project Ga0126328, IMG submission 97003) | Marine gutless worms symbiont microbial communities from Oahu, Hawaii - Inanidrilus sp. 1 OAHU.JWI-13 metaG | ecosystem: Host-associated > Annelida > Digestive system > Unclassified | place... | reverse complement strand
TGCTGGCCGGGACGGATGTCCAACAGCCACGGACATTCGGTGCTGCCCACCGGCGATTCGGCGGCACTGAACGCCGCCAGATAGCCGGACATGGAACGTAGTGGAACGCCGCCGAACATGGTGCACGTGTGCTTGTTGGCCACCCTCACTGTCACCAACGCACGCGTATGACAAGTTGCTATATTTATGATAGCGAGCGGACGCATCGCCACGTGCTGCTCCCTTGCGAATAACGTTAAGTATATCAACGTCGGGCATGCCCGGTCACGTCCCATGTCCCCCGAAAAGTGCCCCTTCCCGTGGGGATTCCCGGCCGCCATCTCGTAATAAAAGGTTCCTTGGGTCCCACCGTTTCACGAGTCCACATTCCAAGCGGCACGATCGGTTTATTCGTTTATGTAGGGCTCACGGTCATGGCCAACAGACAGACACACAGATCACGCTACACCTGGGTCGCAGTCTCATGCTATGCATGCGATGCGGCCTAGCAACGGTGAGAGCAATGCCGGATTTGCTAAAGTGTGGGTCCTGTTCGATCGATGCACTTGGCGATCGAGGCACTGGCCCTTGTTTCCTTTCTTTCTCTTTCACTTTCCGTTTTTAATGTTTAAAGCTACTCGATATAGCGACGCGTGTTTCGTTTCAACTGGACCACTAAAGTATATACCCGCGCGAAAGTTAGCGCGGTTACTAGCTATGGCCACGTGTCTGTCTCTCTGTCTGTGTCTGTTCGTCACAAGCTTGTGTTCTATCGAAACAGCTGGACGAGTCAGCCTGATTTTTGGCATGGGAGCTTCTTTCGACCTATCCCGCAGTGTGTTGTAAGGTAATTCTGGTACCTTTAAAAATAACGATATTTCCCTCTGGAACTTTGCCGCAAACTCTGGACTTAAAGAATTACGTCACGATAGTTCGATCGTCGAAATGTGTTATCAACTTATCTTGACAAAGGTGGACGCTCAAAGTGCGATAAGCTGGACCGTCGTCGGTCAACTACAAGTTGACAATACCTCGGACCTCCGACAGTCGACCGCTCTTATCACAGTACTCGTCAAGCTTTGTCTGCAGCACGATTCCGTCGCGCGGGTTTATTATTTTTACTGCGCTGTGTTTGGTAAAAGTTGAGGAAATGCACTGCTTCCAGGTGCTTGCTATTTTTTGCATTACTTTATAGTCTAGCTTACTTATTTCTTGTATGCCTTTTCAACAAAGAAACAGCTCAGATACTAATATTCTAATGTTTAAAGACATACACAAGCCCATCGCCGAGACGAAGATATATACGGAAAAACCAACGTATCACTTTGGCTGGTAAAAATTCTGGCTTTAGACAAGACTTACCCGGCAGACACTCGTAGCTGGCCTCGAGGTATGGAATGAGTTCGCGAGGACAGGTCTGCATCGAGTGAAGCGTGGCGTCAGGTATCGGCAGGTGACAGGTGTGACGACCGGTACACTTGCGGTCCAGGTGAGCCAGCACGTCGGTCGAACAACCCACGCTGCCGTGGTCTTCTTGCATACACCTGACCAGCGAACCATACGCGTCACCCATCCATACTGGAGTTGGGCGCCGGTTGGGTTGGCGGCGTGGCATAGAGGTTAGCGTCGATCGGCGTATGAACGAAGTTACCCTACGTCGGGCCCGGTTAGTACTAGGACGAATGGCCGTCTTCGGCCGGGTATGCCCTCTTGGTATGTAACCAGCCAACTAGGTCAACTCAGCCTCGCATCCCTCCCTGAGTCGCTGCTTAATTTGGCTGAAGCGAATGCGGGAATGTCACCTCTGCCGGATGGCAGGTAACACTGTGTAACACAGCCAGTCGCATCGAGCGATGCTGTAAGTCAACAAGTGAGTAAGTAAGTAAGAATATTTGTATAGCGCACAAGAATCAAGAGTTGGTCCGTTCATGTCGCGTCCTTATGTACGGGCAATTCCGCCGACTGCGGAGTTATACTAAGCCAACGAAAGTGCACCTCCATCTGAACCATGGTTCCTTAGGCACACATGAGTCTGCCACAGCCCAGACGGCATCTCGATTGGTTCAGCCGTTTTCTGCAGGGCTCATCACTGTGTCCAATACACAGACACACAGGCAGAAAGAGACCACGGAACGTGCGACGTGCATAACAACAGGCCGCATCTAAGTGATGCACGCAATGCGGCAAAGATCAGTCGCACAAATGACTACCCTATATACAGAAAAAGTTAGCGAACCTGTCTCTGTCTTTCTGTGTGTTTCTATGTTCCTTATGCACGGACCAAGTTCGGCATGTGGCATCCTCATAGCTTTCGGGTGGTCACAAAGGGGGTTTTGCAGCGGGACCGCGCGATTCGACCACACACGGTGGCTGACGGGTTGGGTTCCAAGGTGCAACTGTTACAGCGATTGTTTGTTTGCTGTAATGTGCGGGGAATAAACTCAAGAGTCACTCGCTTGATGTCATTATACTTCTTATTGTTTATTGTTTCTCTTGTTCATAACAATTCACAGCAATGTCAATAAATATTTCTGCAGAACAACTTTCTTCTATTCCTTTATCTAATTCTAACACTAACTCTATCTTCCTAACCGCGACCGTCAGACCGCTGACTAACTAACCGTCTGACAGCAGCGACAAGCACCGCGCATGCGGTATATAAAGGACTCGAAACAAGCCATCGGCGCGGAACCACAATAGGCAACCCAAATAAGGACAGGAATGCTACTCAGTAGCTACACAGCAGCAGCAAGCAACCGCATCGCCCGCGGTCTCTACGCCTAGGACGACTACGACCGAAATATACCAGCAACCAGCATTCATCAAGAACACCAACAGCTGATCACCCAACAACTCAGACATGCTACTATGGATTCTTAAGTAAGTAAGTGAAATGTGAAGGACCGAACTATCTCTCACTGTTACGCAACTAGGCGGGCGGGTGTGTTGCATACCTGCCGAAGCGCATGCGTCCGTATCGCGCCGTGGTCATGGCGATGACGTGGTCGGGCGAGCGACAACTGGCGTTGAACGTTTCCCACTTGCAGTACTCCAACACTCGACCCGCCCTGCCGCCGCCGCCAACGCTCTCCACTCCTGCAACACCACACAGCTACCAGTCAGCTTATCACGAAGTTATCTCATGCTACGTCTGTGAATCAGTTCAAGAACAGCTTGGACAAGTTCTGGCGAGGCTATGGGCATTATAAGCTTGGCTTAACAAGCCCTTCGTCCGACAAGTACAAGTAAAAATACGATTACGAGACGTTTCCTATACCTAATTTGATGTCCAGAAGGACGATTCGTATACCGGACGACGTCAAGACGAAGCGATGTCTGCGGCACTGCAACCGTGTAGCAGTCGAGCAGAAGTGCCGAATTTGCGGCTTAAATCACGGCGTTAGTATACTATGCGTGAGTTATTTTGTCGTCGCCTAGTTACCAAGTTTCTCGACATATTTAAGTGATGCTTAGCATTAGCTTCGCCCGGCGGCCCGCACTCTTCCGCACGAGGTATACGAATCGTCTCAACCCCGAGTAAAATAGTGGGATACGAAACGTCCCACCACCGCTCATCACATAAAACAATTAAAAAATGATTTCTAACGCGCGCGTGGTCGACAAAAGGGTCAAATCTGAAGCGCCGAATCATCACAATTTACCGTCCATTTTAGCGGGAAAGGTAATGCGATCGGTTGTGTCCGTTCGTCCGTCCTTCCGTCTGTTTTCACTTTTTCTTCTGAACCAACTGACCAGTTATTCACATTGTGTATGGGTCATGGCCATAGCTCGGCGGGAGCGTCGCAGATCGTCTCCGGCAGGTCTACAGGTCATGCGATTTGCTGCAGTGGGAGGTAGGCTTGCAGTAGGGTAAGCTAATCGCCATTAGCTTGCCGGACCAGCCGGTCCAGGCTACTGTGTGTTTCTACACCAAATAGGTGCGGAGGGGAAACGATGGCGAGTAAACAGTGTCTTGCAACGGCGCGGTCTACTAACGAAGTGAGCAACGGTTAAGTTTAGTTAAGTTCTGTTTCTATTCTGTTTTTTTGCTGTCACATTTTGTGGTGAAATAAAGCTGTGTAATGGTATAGGCTGCCATTATTTCTAACAAATAAAAGGATAACGACACACTGGCCCAGAGAGGGACATGGCTTGGGTCCATCCATGGATTGAGTTGGACTGGGTCGGGTCAGGTCACAAATTTTAGTCATCTAATGGGTTGGGTTGGGTCCAGACTACAGATGTTAATTTTATTCATCAAGTCTCTGTCAAACGCAGTAAAAAGTCTGCACATATTCTGCATGATGTGTGACGTTTCGGCCGCAAGATGACCGTCTTACTATGTGGTGTCTGTAGCACTTATGACGATATTATCAGTTCTGTATGTAAAAAATTAGTATGCATTGAGTACCTTTGACTTGAGCGACCTGGATGTAACTGACATAAAGCTGTTTTTCAGGCCTAATGTTGCACTGTACCTCTTCTGCTTGCCTTAGTTGGGTTGGATCGGGTCTGGTTCGTTCGGAAAATGTTGGGTTGGGTTGGGTCGTGAAGAAAGTGGGTTGGGTCGTGTTGGTTTCAGCATATTGGACCGATGGCCATCTCTGCGCTAGCGTACTATGAAGGCGCGAAAATAACGAGGTTTTCTATTTCAGAGAGTGCGTATCAACACTCTCGCCACTCGGTGTCTGTCTGCGTCGTCGTTTCCGTTCTCTTTGAATTTCTAACACTTTCAGAATTATATCAGGTTACCCACCGAGGATCTGTTACTATTGGGCCTGGCAATATCAGTAATAGTAACAATAAGGTCTAGCAGAAATAAGGCCAACAGTGGTGTACTATTTCAACTTCCTTAGATTCTTCGACTGTTAGTATAATGAAAATCTTTATTTCACCAGAATGATATATCCGGTAGCAAAACAAATGGAGAATAATAACTTAACTAACTTAACATATACAGCATGTCACAACATATACAGCATATTATATTGTACTGCTTCTTAGCTTTTACAGCTTTTATTACTTCCGAATACTGTATTTTTATTATAAGCACTGTTCAGTGTGATTTTATTTCGCAGTGACGTGCATTGTAAGTAGCCAGTCGGTTGGTATGCTTTAATAAATCCGAAGGAGTTTGCAACCAGTTGGGGAAATACGAGTAGCACTGCTGAAAGTACAGAAAATGTGTTACTGCAGCTCAGCTCGTAATGCGTGTGCGAGGCTCACAATCTGCAACGGACGTGCAGCTGCCGGGCGGACAGCCGGGCGGTAAGACAGCGATTTGACTATCATGAAGCATTCATGCAGCAGTAGCAGCAGCAGCAGCCATTGTCACTGGCGACAATGACGTCATGCGTCGCGCCGGAAGCTAACGGCACGTGACGGTCGGCAATTAATTGCCTCCGCAAGATGGCGCCAGCGATGCGTGGTCGCGCGTACCATGCACTATTCCGATTCAATCAGACGCGCGGAAATTATGCCAAACAAAGTGTAGAAAAATCATCTTACAGTCATACTCTTGAGTAGCAGCACGATTTGTCTTCCACCACCATACAGCAAAATGTATCATCGAAATTACCGGTGGCAAACAATATTATTATTGCATGATTACACTGAAATCATACACATTGGCCTAATAAACGATAACGTGTTAACGACATAAATAAATGGTAAAATAAAGTAAAAGATTGGGTTGATTGGCGGCGTGGCGTAGTGGTTAGCGGCGTTCGTCGCATGAACGAAGTTAACGCACATCGGGCCCGGTTAGTACCTGGATGGGTGACCGTCTTTGGGCGGGTATACCATCTCGTTATGTAACAAGCCAACTAGGTCAACTAAGCCTTGCATCCCTCCGGGGTCGCTTAATCGGGTACCAGCTTCGGATGGGGTAAGGGCGGGAATGTCACCTCTGCCGGGTGGCAGGTAACACTGCGTGATCCCATGTCGCATGTGAGTTCCTGTAGCGGTGTGGCAACCTTGCGAACTGCTATACATTTGTTACTTACTCACTTACTATTACCCAAGCCGGCAGCGATAGTGCTTTCAGTTGCTCCTGTGAGTTTGTCTGTCTGTCTGTCTGTCTGTTTGTCCGTGCTCTAAAACGAAAACGGCTTGAGCCATCAGCACCAACTTGGTACAGTATATGGCAGGCCGTAGGCATCTATTGACCCTGGGGTCAAAAGGTCAAAGGACAGCTAAGAGGCGTGAATCTGCATGTCGATACAACTGCGCGTTTTTCAAATTCTAATACCCCAGGAACTATTATTTTAGCGGAATATTCGAAGCTGGATGATCATAGTCCAGTTACGATCTGTTCGCTGAATGTAATTTGCCATGTTTACTGGAAAATGTTTCCGTACATGGATCTATACAGCTGTTATTGCCGCCAGACATTACTGCGGGCACGAACTGGATACCAGCGGCGACAAAGTTGGGCCGAGCGCGAGTCCCATAACTGCGTTTTACGCAGCTCGAACATGAAAACGATAATCATGATAAGTGAGCACGCGAACTCGCCGCAAGACACAACACTGACAGTTCGGAACCACCCAGTGGCATTCTGCGAAATCAAACAGATCCAGTTGCTGCATGCTACTGCTGATGATGCTGCAATTCTGCTTGGCTTCTCAACCCCATATACCGTATTAGCGTGTTTCTGTCTTCATGGCATATTCTTCTTGAGCGTAGCCGTGTCCACAATCGAACGCCAGTGTGCTCGAGAGGCTGCTTTTTTCCACGCGTAGGAAGGACCGATGTGTAGCGGTCTCGGATCCGATTCAATGGCTCTGAGCCACGTGTGGCAGGGTCATCTTGGAGGTCATTTAGCGTTTACGAATTTAAAAATTACCGAGTTAAATAACAATCACACAGCGCACATGCCTACACCAAATGAAACGGATTTTTGAAATTTCGACCGCGTAATTAAAAGCACGGACTGATGGACATTAACACGCGTAACCTGCAATCTATTCTACCGCACGGAACTATGCGAATAGCTTAGTGGGATTTTAAACAACAAAAACTTTATAAAACATATGCTAGTCGGGGCAGAAAATCCGAGTCAGTGAAAGCAGCCCCGAGAGAAATCAGTAGTCTATGATAGAAAGGAGTCGAGACAGAAGTGTGATTATACGGTGGACTGAATAATTGAAGGAGTAATGGATGGCGTAAGTAGCGAGAGCGAATACGATAATCTGTTGCTCATAAAATGTGAACCAGCAGATTAAATGCACCACCGAACGACACGAGTCAAGGTACTTTTGGTATATCGAAGACGAGTCTTTGTCAGTGGGCACCCAAACCACCTCTTGCTGGCTGAACCAAACTTGACATCCAATTTTTTATGACACAAAATGTTCGAGAGTGTTAGACATGTATTTTCTGGCGAAGCTGATGAAATTTTAACCTCTTCATTAAAGAAAATGTGTAAGAATTAAACATAATGCCTGAGTACAGCGTCACGTGACTGGAGCTAGCAAGCAAGGGTATATACGTCAGATTATACAGACTATGAGTATTAAGTCTACGTAAATTCATGATCGTTCAAGCGAGTTGATCCAGTGTATACGCCAGCTTGAACATCGAATCCAGTTTAAAATCCCAGCCAGAATGATATGAACGTCTGTCTCTACGGTTGAATTTACGTCTTCTATGCTGCAATAATCCGCTGGGATGCTACAGACGTTAGGAGGATAAATGCTGCTGATAACCAGAATCTGAGGATTTCGTGGGACTGGAAATCAGATAGAGAAAAGACAGATGTATATGCACGAACGACTTGAGTTGATCGTTGAAAACCGTATCACAAACCGAAATACCAAACCAATTACATAGCGGTCGCCCTGTATGTAAACGTGATGTTTGCACAAAATACATCATACATAATTAACTCTGTAGTAGTTAAGCTTCTCGGTCGTTTTTTACTTCCAGCAAAAAAGTCGTTGTACTATTTAATGTTTAAAGAACAAACCGAATCAGACTAATAAAGTAGAATAACACTAAGAACACCATGCACTCAATATATATATATAAGTTATATATATAATATAAAACAGTCAGAAAGTTCAAAGGCGCGCGGTAAAGGTTTGCGGAATTCTTCACGCTACGCTGCTATAGTATAAGCCTATCCAATCAATCCAGAAAAAAAGCCTCATTAAATTGACCCATGCGTTGATTCCCTTGCCACAAAAGGTAATTACCACTGCTAAACGTAACAATTTGCAAGTAAGTAAGTAAGTAAATGGTGACATAAAATGTCGGACGCTATAAGAGTCAAAAGGTGATACAAAAGGTTCTTGCCCGTCACTTCGCCAAATACACATGCAAACTGACGATATGATGTTATCCCGGTGAGAAACTGTAATATTCAAACAAAGAGTGATATACACATGTATTCAATTGAACTACGATCCCCTTCCTGCAGTACCGTCAAGAACTTCATTATGGCGTTATAACAATTGCTTCAGTAATGGTAGCGAGAAGCGGCATCGCACAGATTGATCGATCGTATTTGCCAGAATGGCGCCAATGTGACCCACATCAAAAGGCGTGTTCACAGCCGCCGAACTGCACTAAACTGAACTCATCTGAACGGCAATTCAGTTCAGTTCAGTTCAGTTCAATATGGCGGCTGTAAACTTTCCTTAATGCGTGGTTTCTCGGGCCCATAAAAGTCGGCCCTCCGAGAAAGGCATCTCGATCGGTTCGTCCGTTTTGCCGGACTCACCGATGCGCCCAGCACAGAGACAGACAGACATACATACATACAGACAGACCACGCTACGTGCGACATTCGTAGCAATCGCCCGCAACTAAGCACTGTGTGCATGCGATGCGGCCTAACAACTAACTATTACTTAAAAAGATAAAGGTACTTTTTGAATACAGGTACATGTATTTCCACAGTATAGTTATGCTACTTTTCGAGTCACCAGGCCTACTACCCATCACCAGAAAACAGCGTCACTTTAGAGTAAAGGAAAGATTTACATAGAAAAAAACGAGAAAATCCCACCCTGTCATGTTCTAGCAGTACCGACAAAAGACTTACGTTTTTTTATTATTCGGGATGACGTTATAATTATTACTGCATGGTGAGAGCTCCGTTACCTTTGAACTTCGAACTTTGATAAATCAGCATATAGCTCAGTATAGCCCTGCTAACCAATAAGGGGAAGAAAGCTAAAAAAAACTCAGCTGACATAAATCCCGTGACATCTCTCGGATGGCGATCAAGTTTTCTTTTACCTGCAGTAACAAAGCTGACAACGAGACTGATGAAAGTCGTCAGAGTTCTTCGTCTGATGGCTTCACGGTCTGACAACATGTTGACCATCATCGGACCAGTGCATCTGCTGCTGCTGCTGCTGCTGACGATGATGATGATGACGTGGATGATCAAGGTGTAAACCGGCCACGACAGAGACGGTCGGTCGGTCAGTCAGTCAGCCACCCGGGTGGCGATGATCGCTCTGGGCGTCCGGACACATCTGTGCCGCCGCCAAAGAGACGCCGCCGCCGCCTCGACCGAGGCGATAGCCGATAACATTATAAATTGATAGACGTACCGTGGACGGCTCGGCTCGGCCGCGGAAACCCGGTGGCACGACTATCTCTGCGCTCCCAGAAGACTTCTTTCCATCGATCGCCCCGGTGGCCGGATGGCGGGCACGGGTGGTGTGACGCCTTGGTTCCTTCTTCCCCTCCCCCGGCACGATCGATATGCCGTGACGAAGTCCAGAGTTCGGGACAAGGTTCCTACGGGAAGTACCCTTATTTCTGAATATGCCAGAATTTTCTTAGAATTCAGCGTGGGATAGGTAGAAGAAAGCGTCCATGCAAAAAACCGGATTGATCCATCTACTCGTATCGATACAATATCGTCGTGTGACAGACACTGTCAGACAGACATACAGACGGACACGCGACGACAGCATATACCCCACTAGCATAGCGTCGCGAGGTAAAATGTAGTATTTCATCCCGAAAGACGTGTACGAGGCTGCCATGCACTGCCGTAATTTGCCACGAACGTTCCGTCGGACGGACAGCCGGACGTATAAAACAGCGATTTGACCGGCGTGCAACGGTTGAAACTTAACAGACCGAAGGGACGGATCCAGTCGTGCTTTAATGAATAGCACGCCTCGGGATTCGATGGTGGTATGCTCATGCAGCGGCGTCGCAAAGGCGCGGGAGCAGCACCAGGAAAATGCGCAGGCATACTGTCCGAGTTTTTAAAGTTTGTTGGAAATGGAGCAAAACAGAGAGAAAGCGAGAGAAAAAGATTTAACACTAGCTTGGGAAAAAGCCATCCGGCGACCGCATGCACGCTGTGGCGACGTATCGCCAACACGGCAACACTCCATTATGGGACACCCCAATGAAGGAAGTTAGTACAACTTACGTAAATAAATGTTAAATTTAACAGCCGTGTAGTAGCCCGTAAGACTCGACAACTTAAAATAACAGAAAATAATCGAAACTAAAAGTAACAGAAACTATTAAAATGAGCAACGTGAAAACTGTTCGATATGGCTGTTAGCGCTATCGAACACTTCCATGTTATTTTAATAGTTTCATAAAATACGATCGATAAAAAGACTTGCAAAGTGCAGTGATCTAAAAAGACTAAAATCACATTCTCCGGGACCTTATAACAAGTTATAACACAATTGGCATTGCATTCAGTGATTTGATTGCACGCATTAAATTGAGAGTAAGATACGTCGATGGTGACACTGACAACGTCGGTGCAACGACGCCTTCGCGTCACCGTAACACCAACGACACGCAGCTGATGAAAATAAATAATTCACGGTATCAAAGAGTGTGATTTCGGCCGAAAAAAAATTTTCTTAGTAGATGCGAAGTTCGAAATAATAGCAACATTTCAGTCGACCGTGCGGTAAAGATCTTGGCTGGCTATTTTTTTATAGTTTTAAATTCAAGTCTGCTTTTAACCATGGCCATCTCAGCAGTAAGTTGTTGAGCTCTTGTTTCCTCCTGTGACCATGAACGCCGCGACTCTGGATCTTTGACCTTCAAATTTGACCTAGGTAATGTGAAGGTGGACTAGCATGCCAAATACTTCGGACAAAGGTCGTTTTGTATTAAAGTAATTTCCCGGACTCTGGACCACACACAGTAACGATTGCTGTACCTGAACGAATAAAGTGTTCCCTATAATGTCTGACCAATGCGACGGTAACGTAAAAATAGCACCACTCGTGATCATACACAGTGATACACTTGCTTTGCACTTGTCTGTATTTATGGCAGTCTAAACAAGTAGTCAGAGGAATTTGACATAAGGCCGCATCGCTACCCGCACGGATCATTCAACTGTATTTGCAAGGTTGCGCCAACGTGCACCCTTACTTTCCTTGCGCTCACATGAGTTTCCTCCTCAAACGGCATCTCGATCGGTTCAGCCGTTTTGCAGGGTTCACCGGTGTGCTCAATACACTCAGACAGATCACGGAAAGTGCGACATGTCTGGCAATGAGTCGCGGCTTGAAATGGTGAGCGTATATCCCTCTGTCAACCCGTCCTCGCCAGCACTGCGTCTCCAAGTGGTTCCGCCGCGCGTTACACGTCTGTCTGCCAGTCCGTTTCTCTCGCCGAGTCTAGTGTAGGCCACCGATCGACGCCGTCGCCGCTAACTTACGGCACTGATAAATCACCGGCGACCATCGTCTTCCAGCGCCGCCGAACGCCGTCGATTCGCCGACGACGATTTAATTCTGTTCTCGGCGGCAAAAATTATAGATCACGCTCTTTAATGAATATAGCGCCTAGATGTTTTGGCCAGCATTTGTGCTGTGTGCCAAAAACCTAGCTACTCATGGGCGTCCGCACATAGGGGCAAATGGGGTCAGCTGAACCCCCCTGGAAAAATGGATGAAAAATTAAAAAGCGCAAACATGCAAAAACAGTTTTCTATGTTTATGTTATATTTTGAGAGCAATCAGGGCAGGCAGGTGCAGAGAACGGCGCTATGCTGACCACATATTTTTCAGATATACCGGTACTTCAGAATGCACCATTTCGTAGTCAAGTTTTCAAAACTTTCTTCGCCTCAGGCGGCAAGGGGGCGTTGACCCCCTAACCAAAATCCTGCGGACGTTCCTGTAGCTACTATAACATTTCTTTCTTCCAGGTTGCAGCAAATATTCTACAAAGTAGTGTAATAACCAGGGCCTATTCTAAGCGTGTTCCGCGCACTAATTGTGCACTCCAAATTAAAAAGTGTGCACCCCGGATTTTCAGTGGCATTTATTTTTAAGCACAAGTTAATTAACAAATAATGTTGTTTTCAACTTGTTTGCTCTAACTTGTTGTTACTTTGGATAGAGTTAGTGC
>Ga0126328_10000231_pt1 | contig 12412 bp, 10 predicted proteins | sample InaspJWI13metaG_FD_97003 | JGI IMG/M metagenome (GOLD analysis project Ga0126328, IMG submission 97003) | Marine gutless worms symbiont microbial communities from Oahu, Hawaii - Inanidrilus sp. 1 OAHU.JWI-13 metaG | ecosystem: Host-associated > Annelida > Digestive system > Unclassified... | reverse complement strand
TCTGATAGAAATACCCCCTTCCCGTTGGGTTATCGTAACATGCACGACCGGATTTAGCTGGAGGGAGGCCTGGGGCCAAGCTTAATTGTTGTGGGTCATTAGATGCACGGGAGACTGTAAAAGACGTAAACGTGTGCTTATGTCTGACAGATCACGTGCAACTTGAAAGTCCCTCTATTTTAACCAAAAAAATTCTTTTTGCCCGGCCATGGGGGGAGGGACTGGACCCCCTGCCTCCCCCTTGTCTACGCCAGTGGTTCAGCAGCAAACGCGAGCAGTGTCACATTGTCAGCTGACGTCGGAAGCTGAACACAGACTTGTGTCTGATGTTGTTGCTGGTAAGAAAAGGTTGAACAAGCTGCTGTGAGTGAGTGGCACGGAGTGACGTGACAGTCCGCGACCGGTCAACAGAACAGTCACGCTGCCAGCGGCGATAATGAACCACTTCGTGTCTGCCGCTTCCGTGCCGAGCGTGCTGCGTTCGAATCGATTAATAACACTTGCCGAATGCATACATTAACACTGTATAGATCAAGTATATAGGGTGGGTCAAGAAAAGTGAGGCCACAAACTTATGGCCAAAATTCTGTCGAATCTTAACCGATCTTTATTTTTTTACTGGACGATTCCTTGGTAAATTTGCACTAAAGTCGTTGTTAAAAATCCCACCACATGTTGCATATGTTGCCACACTACCTTGTGGAATATTAACGTCAGCAAACAGCGATTAACGATAAAATACTACACTGTGGTTCAAAAACAAATTCCGGACCCCTGCTATATTTGCAAATAACTTCAACAAATATTGGTTAATATCAATAATTTTTTAAGTGTACAAAAGAATAAATCTACAAAGATTCTCAACCGTCTTCATCTGTAGATTGTGAATTTTAATAGAACAGGGTACAGCGTAAGTTATAAATTACATAACAACAAACATAACAACGTCTTTTAGCAGTGTGCTATTGACCAGGCGCACAAAGTGCACGAGACAACCACGTTCTTGCTTGTAACTTTGCCAAATATTCACCGATTGTACATTTTTTCACTGACAGACTCAGCAATAAAATTTGTTAATTTGGTTATTAACAACCCCACCACAAGGTAGTGTAGCTACTTAAATATGTAGCTACACTACCTTGTAATTAATCGTTAATCACTTGTTTTTTTTCTGACATTAATGTTTCACAAGGTAATGTGGCATCATATGCAAGGTGCGGCGGGATTTTTAATAACGACTTCACTGCAAATTAACCAAGGAATCTTTCACTAAAAAGATTATGAAAATCGGTTAAGATTTATCACAATTATGGCCATGAATTTGTGGCCTCACTTTTTGGCCCACCGTAAAGTGAATGTGTTTTTATGGCATAGGCGGTATTCTTCGCATGCACGAGACATGAATACACGACTTGTAGTAGGCCTAAACAGCCACAACTCGTCGATTGTCGTATAGGTGTCGTCAACAAGCTCGACCATCGACGACGACGACGAGTTTTTACCGCCCGACGCTGTGCTAGCGCGGTATATGCTGTCGTCGTATGTCTGTCCGTCCGTCCGTCTGCATGTCCGTCACAAGCCGGCATATTGTATCGAAACTACTAGACGGATAGAGCTGGTTTTTGGCATGGGATCTTCCTTTGTCCTGTCTTAAACTGAGTTATGAGGAAATTCGGGTCGGTTACCTCCAAAAATAAGGGTACTTCCCTCTGGAACTTTGCCCCAAACTCTGGACTTCCAGAAAATTTCGCCACGGCAAGTCGATGGTGTGGTCAACAAAACTCGCGACGAGCCTGTGGATTACACCTACGACGGTCGAGCGCGTCGTGGCTGGGTGCACAATGTTTATAACCCGTTGGTTGACTGTAGCCCTCTAACTCCATTACTTCGATTTGTTCTGGATTTCATGTAGCCTACAACTTGTTACCACAGCAGTCGGCAAAATCTTGACTGACACACTGCGTCGCGCGTTCGGCTGTAGCAGAGCCTGTGATGACAGAGCGATCGACTTGCTTTGGCGAAATACTTATAATTCGGACGGCGTTTGGGACAAAGTTCCAAAGGGAAGTACCCTAATTTTTGGAGGCACCTAAATCTCCATGCCAAAAACCAGCACGATTCGTCCAGTCGTTTCGACATGATACCGGCTTGTGACGGACAGACAGGCGGACACACGACGACAGTTCCGCAAACACCGCGCTAGCATAGCGTCGCGCAATAAAAAGTATCGTGGTAAGCGTCGTGAATGTTAGGCTAACTGTCAACAATCGCGAGATAGTCCAGGGGCTGATAGGGGTCCTGCGTGCAATCATATGTCCCGTAATTTTCACTCTTGATTCTTGTAGGGAACCCATAGACCCATGACATATGATTGCACACAGGACCCCCTCAGCCCCAGGACTAAGAGTTGTCAAAACGGCGAAGAGAGACACGCATAGGTGGGTTTGGGTGGCCACTTGGTGTAGCGGACTGACTGGCGTAAAGCGTGTCGATATTCGGCACCGTTGACCACCGACACGCCGTGATGATGGCATGTCGAGACCTGTCACCGATATTGACTATCCGTCTGCGACCGCTAAAAGCGGAGAGGCGACGCTTGCCGCCCTCCGGGCCACAAACCGTTTAGATAAATTTTGGTGAGATCAAGAAGTACTGTACGATTACAGAACAGATCTCCATGGCATCGGGAACCGCAGTATAGGTTAGTAGTTATTATACATATTGATAAAGTTATATAATACAGTTATGTCTCGGGTATAGAGAGGCCATTGAGGCATGCATCCGTTTTCTCAATGTGATGTGATGTGATGATGTAGGGTTTGGTGATCTACGAGCGTCTATATCTATTTAGGCTTGGCATATTACAGTATATAGCCATCAAGTACTCCGTTCTTGTACGAAAATAAGCTTTAATTACGAAAATTCGTCTTTGTTTGTTTGAAGTTGTTTAAAAAACACGGATTCTCGTGTTACTGCCCTAGACAACATACTGGGCACTCGTTGCATTTTGCCCCTCCTTGAAAAATTTCCTTCGGTCGCCCGTGTGACTAATTAGCAGCAGCAGCAGCAGCAACCGAGTTGTCATGTCCATATAATCGACTTTCGGTACTCACCCCTCAGTCCGTCTACCTGTCGTTCTACACCGAGCGTCGCTTTGTGGAAGTATATTGTTTTTCCATCGACACTGGCATCGATCTGCTATGAATGATGCATTATTATTACTTCGAACCATTTCGTGTCCCGTAGACGCAAAACAACTTTGTCGTCGACAGACCAACAGCCACAGCAAGGCAAGTAGCTGCAGTTGGCAGAAATATGTCGTGGAGAAGATCTTAGCGATTTACAGGGCTATGAAACTGTTACTGTCTCAGTATGGAATAGCGCAAACCGGCGAGTCCTACTCAGTACGTCAGCTTCGTCTGTCCTGAGTCATGAAACATCGACGAATACTGCCGATCGTTGCCGTGGTCGGTTTCCTGGCCGTCTGTCTCGTCTATCAGGTAATAACGACGCGGTTTCAGGCGCCCGTCGTCTCGTCGTGCACGGAGAATCACAGTTACGTGGATGCGCTGGCGCGTCACGCGTCGCTCGACCGCTATATCGTCCTGGCTCTGGTCGACTGATTTTGATATCGTCGGATGGGTGAAGGTTTGTAGTTGTGCGCCCTCGTTTAACTTTGCCTCTACGCCGCTGGGTGGCGCCACCGCAGGATGCCGAAGTCCTGGCTCTGGTCGACGCCGCGTTAGACACGAGTCCAGATCCCCATGAGAAGAAGTATTTGGGGGGGGGGGCATGCGCCGACACATTCCCCAATGAAAAGTATGCGGAGGTGCGGTGTGGAACGAGGACGAAACGCGCGCTCTGGTCGACGCGGCGTTCGTCGACATGGCCATCAACCTCTACGAGTCCTCCCTGCGGCCGCACGCCGTCGATAACTTCCCGTTGATGAAGATTTAACACTGTACAATAGACGAACTAAAATCGACTTGGTTCGTGCACCCGCAACTGATGTTCTTGAGGCGGCCGTCGAAAACTTCCTGTTCGTCGGCGTCGGTCGGCGTGCGTGCGAGCTGGTGGCCGCCGCGGCGTCGAGCGCTCGGCCGCTGCAGTGCTTCCACTACGCCGACGACGCCGCGGACGACACGCCCAGCGTCTACCTCAGCTCGGACTTTATCCGCAAGATGAACAGAGAGCGCAGAGTTCGTCCGCAATGACGAACGCAGAGCACGGAGTTCGTCCGCAAGACGGACAGAGAGCTCGGAGTTGGTCCGCAAGATGAACATAGAGCTCGGAGTCGTCCGCAAGATGAACATTCGCACGGAGATGATCCTCGACGCGCTCGTTGCTGGCTTCACGGTCGTTCACACCGACCTCGACGTCGTCTTCTTCCGCAACCCGCTCCCGCATCTTAAGGTATAGGCGTAGCGTGTGTCTCATAAAAAGCTCCGTATCATCGACATTGCCTGTAGCTTCAGGAGTTGTGAAGGTTGTTCGACACGTTCTGAGAATGATATTTATAAAAGCAACGATCACTAAAACAGTTTCGGCTGCTTTGTCTGCAAAATAGGTTGTTAAAGTAGCTCCGTAGTTAGCGCTTAAAGCACGCTTAGATAAGTTTTTGTTACACCAAGACGCTAAGCATGATTTTAATGCCGACATGACTAGACCCGGAGCCCGGAGACTGATCACAACAGTCATACAGTGATATTAGTTTGATTTATAAAATGGATTATATTGCATAGATGCGGTCTGAGAAATGTTTGACACCTGCGTTAGTAATTTCTCGTTGATTCCAGTGATTCATTATTCTGAATTTGAACCCGCAAAAAATTTTGTTAGCTATCCATACATTCGCACTCGCCAACGAATGATTTTTACCTCGCGATTCTAAGCATCCGCGGTACTAGCCATGGGCCTGTGTCTGTCCTTCCGTCCGTCTCTCCGTCACAAGTCGGTGTTCTACTAAAACGGCTGAACGAATCGAGCTGGTTTTTGGCATGTGAGCTTTCTTCCACCTGTCCTACACTGTATTAAAAGAAAATTCGGTTATCTCCAACAATAAAGGCACTTCCCTCTGGAACTTTGTCCTAAGCTCAGGACTTAGAAAATTTCGCCACGGCATATCGATCGTCGAAACGTATTATCAACTTAGCTCGAGAAAGGTGGACGCTCAGAGCGTGATTAACTGGGCCGTCGTCGGTCAACTAAGTCGATAATACCTCCGAGCTCCGACGCTCGACCACTATAGTTTATCGCGACCGAACTTTTCAGCCACGCCAAGATAGTCAGTCGCATCGTGTCGTGTCGTGTCGTGTGGCAGGAAGTGATGCTGGACGCCGACATCGCGACACTGTGGGACCAGTTTGCCTACAACGCCGGGTTCGTCGTGGTGCGGCCGACCTGGTACGGACGTCGCGTGTACGAACTGGTGAGGCAGAGAACCAACGCGTCGAGCAAGCTGGACGACCGGACCATGAACGATGCGTCGGAGTCGCAACGTATACATTACTGTCGGTTAACTAATCGCCAGTCGCGGCAGCTGGCAGACGTCTACGTCGTTGTGGAAATCTTAGTTAGCGCTGTACTCGGCTGTCGAAGCTGGACGACCAGACAGCGCTGAACGGCGCCATCAAGTACCTTCAGACTCACTACCAGCAGAAAGGGTTCGTGGCGGCGACGCTGGACGTCCGCCGCTACGCCTGCGGCGTCCAGTACTTTGAGTCTCCGTCAGTGATGCCAGCAAAGACCAAGACCAAGAATCGAGGACAACAACACTGGATTGCCTACCACAGTCTGTGATGCATGGCCAGTGCCCTCGTTGCAGACTGAAGTCGGTTTTGCTGATAAGAGCGGGCTCGGGCATAGCATATCCAGATATGTTAAAGTCTCCTCGAGATGATTCTGGTCTCGAGACCAAAATGTTGGTCTCAATCCCGAAGGTGTGGTTTCCTTTAATATCACTGGGCGAGCGTATCGTCCATCCTAAACTCTCTCTAGTCTGTGGCGTCCAGTACTTCGAGTCTTCGTCGGTAGATCGTTGGCCGACGCCGCTATCCTTGTCCACTGTCGATGATACTCGCCGATTACGCTGCCGTGATGATGACCCATCCTGCCCCAGCGTCGTTCACAACAACTGGATTGTCAGCCGCGAAGCGAAGACCTACCGCTTCAAGGAACATCTATTGTGGATGTACGATAAAGGTCGGCTTAAACTGGACGGCATTCATCTGAATTCGCATTATGATAATGGTAATGTTGTCGAAAAAGGTATTCACTTGGGGCTAATTGGAAGTTCGAATTGGAGGCTAAAACTCCTTACTGGACAAACGTTTACGAAAACACCTATTATTTTTGGTCCAGTATATGCGTTGCATTGTTTCGATTCTGTAGAATGGAGATAATGTACGCCGAATATGAGAACAAATTGTATGCAGAATTATCGTGATTTTAATTTATTTAGTTATATAGATAATTTTGCCTAATTGAAGTGTATCTGCTGACTGACTGCACACTAGTTTATGCTCTCGTTCCCTGCATATAGACTGTCTGTCTCAAACTCTTGTCGTTGTCCTTGCTCGCGTTGCTACTGATGTTGTTGTACGGATAATGCAGACGGCTACTTCAGTAGCCCGACCACGAACTATATCGTCTACGAGAATCCGGTTGGGGTTTGGCCATCTGACAAGGCCCGCGTCGACGCTCAGCTGGCGGCACTCCAAACTGCGCTGACGATCGCTACCGTCCTTGACCGGGTTCTCATTCTGCCCCGGTTCCACTGCTCTCGCAAGTCGTAGACACCAAACGTTCGGCTCGGTTTCAAGGTTAGAAGTTCGGCCTTGGCCGGTCTCGAGGCCAAAATACTGGTCTTGATCTCGGTCGCAATCTCGGTTTCAAGAATTTGCGCTCGGTCTTTGGTCTCGGTCTTGAAGGTTTGGTCTCGTGCTGCATAACAACAACAACAACAATGAATAGAAACAAAATTGTATAGCGCCATAAGGTCGTAACTTCAGAGGCGCTGAAACTATAGCACACGTACCAGTTCTCATTCTGCCTCGGTTCCACTGCCCTCGCAAGTCGACCGGCGGCGGCCGCGAGTTTGTCGACTGTCCGCTGAACTCGTTGCTGCGGCTCACGGCGTTCGACGCGAACTTTGCGACGCGCTACCGCGAGAGCAGCTTCCTTCGACACCCGCTCGTTCCAGACGCCGTCCGTCGCGGCATCTCGACGCGCTGTTCCATCTCAACGCTGGCCGGAAACGCCACCGTCGCCACGTCGCCCACGTCCAACGCGGCACGTCGAAATGGCACCGACTCGATCTCGGACGACCAGTTGAGGCGATTGCTGGGCGCCGATCGGCATCGAGTCATCTCGCTGGCGTCACTCGAACGCGTTCGTGTAACGTTCAACTCCACCGCTCGACAACGAAACTTCGATAAGATGGTCAACGAGTCGTTTAAACACAGCGACTACCGACAACTTACCTAGCCAAATATTCTATCACGTTTGTGATAAATCTTAGGCCGCGCATCACATGCAGAGCATAGACGTGGCCTACAGGCCTATACATAGGGTACAGTGACGTAATTTCGATGCTAGTTGGCGTTCGCCGCCATCTTGAGGGTAAAACTCTGACAAATGTTTTTCACTGTAATAACAGTAATATCGCAGAAATACGCTTTGTTGGCAAGTTAGTGATCCTGCAGACGTTTTCATAAACCAACGGATTGAATGTTATTTAAATAACACGATAAATCTTCGTCCCTTAACTCCACACATTATGCCATGTTACACCCACAAAATGGCGGTCGTATCGTTGCCATAGATTTTGTGACGTCACTTCACCCTATGTTACAAACGGGGTGGCGTGGTCTATGTGCTGGTCACGATCGTGACTCTTGCGAAAAATGGCTGAACCGATCGAAATGCCGTTTGAGAGAAGGGCCTACGGTCTGGCTAGCAGACTCGCGTGGGCACAAGGAACCATGTATTAGATGGGGTCCAGATTTTCTCTCGGGAGGGGACATTTGGAGGCATATGGCGACCCATTGCCCATTGAAACCTATAATTAGGATTCGTTGTGAAATGAGGATAACAAGAAGCTTAGCTATCGCCGAAGGACCGCGCGTAGCGCCGTGACAGTTAAAACCGTGTTAAATGTCGCACAAATGTTCGTCGAATTGCATTTTATAAGTCATGCGTTAGGCGAATGACCTTCGAGGTCATCCAAGGTCATTGGAAATGGCACGAATAGATAGGCCATATGATAGTTCCTATTAGTGGTGTATAGTAATAATGTGTCTATTTCGCTCCATTTCTTTGATACTAAACTTTTAGGGTGTATGTGACTGCCTGTAGGGCACATAACCTTGACAAGTCTGTCACTTTTGGAAAACAGCTGCGACGAAAGACCATAGATACTTTCCCATCCATGTATACACACAGCGTAGTTAATCGTGTCATATTCATTGATGAATAGGAGTTAGAAAAGTTTAGAAACGGCTAAAGTGACACTCAAGGTCACTCAAGGTCATCGATATTGGTGCCATTCGATAGGACACGTGTGATTTCCTATTAGTCTTCCATTGTAACTATATGTCTATCTTGCACCGTTTCTGAGATATTAGCACTTATTTCCCAAAATTTTAAGAGGTAACGTGACCTTAAATGCATCCCAATGCTGCAAAACTTTAACATGTGTAATGTCAGTACTCTTTACGTTCAATCTGCAAACCAAACTTTAAATGTCTAGCTTCATCCGCTCCAGAGATATGGGCTGGGCCCCAAAATGTAGAAATGAGTCACGTGACCCTGACCACGCCCATTTGGGGGATAGTCAGCATCACAAGGCTAATACTTCACGCGGCCAAGTAGTATACGAAATTTGAAGTATCTAGCTGTAGCCGTTGCAGAGATATTTCAAAGGGTGTAGAAATCTAAAATGTGTCACGTGATCCAGTCCACGCCCATTTGGGGGACAGTTAGTCATCAAAAGACTAATACTTCACAGTGGCCAACTCGTGTACAAATTTTGAAGTCTCCAGCTGTAGCCATTGCATAGATATTTCAGGGAATGTAAAATTCTAAAATGTGTCACGTGATCCTGACCACGCCCCTTTCAGGGATGACTTGACGTCATCGGGCGCTGTGACTTGCTACCATTAACCTACAGACCAAATTTTAAGTTTTTAACTACATCCATTATAAAGATATAAGAAGCGGTGCAAAATGTACAAATTGGGGTAGTTTGGGGCGCTTAGGTCATCCAAGGTCATCCGCAATGTCACCATTCGATAGAGCACATACGACTTCCTATTCGACTGTAACAGAAACAATGCGTCTATCTTGTACCGTTTTCGAGATATAGCCAGCTATTTGTCGAAAGTCGCCGATTTTAACCCACCCGTCTGCATTTGGCGCCCCTGTAGGGGGTGACCCCGGTCGAATTTCGCAGAGATCTTTGGCGTCACAAAACTAGAGTCCCTGGGCTATCGTGTGGTTTTGTTTGTGTGATCCTGTGTTTAGCCGTTTTAGTAGAACACCGACTTGTGACAGACAGACAGACAGACACAGACAGACACAGGGCCATAGCATATACCGCGCTAGCATAGCGTCGCGCAGTAAAAAGGTGTGCGCCGTTACAAAGGTCTGTACGGCGGTGGCTTTGTGACCTGTTGCTACCATAATCGTAGCAACTTGTTACGCCTACGCTCCGTAAACTGTAATGGACTCTGCGTTTGACAGAGTCTACTGTTAAAGAATATATTACTCATATCACTACTATTACACTAGCCGTTTGCAAAGTTGCCGGACTGACTTTGAGTCACGCCGGTAGTGCGTTTCTGTCAGCAATAATGTTTCCTATAAGTGCCTTATCACTGTTGCTATCATCAGCTGGTGGTCGATCTTCTTTTTCTAACGATTGCCGGGCTTTTTTCTTCTCGTTTAATGTTATCGACATCGTCTATTGCTGCCAGTCACTGACTGCAGGTTGTTACAGCTACAAACTCAGCTTCTGTAAACCACAAGTGTTTCATATAGGCCGCCGCATGGACACTCCTTGTTCACCATGCTAGATGCTTGAGACTTGTTGGTCATCAGTCATCGAGCATAAATTTCTCTCAATTAGCCTCGAACTCGTACGTGTACAATTTCCGATAAACAAATCCGATGGTGAAAATTCACAGGACCCATTCGGTATTCCAATCACAAATCGTGGCTATGTCAATGCCTTTTTACAACATTTTCTTAATAATATTTTCGTCATTCTATATGCACACTGTCTGTATTGCACCCGTGTTCGTTTATGCGTAATAAATACACCGTAAATCTTATGACAATGAGTACGATGATGATCATTTACGCACGTTGTTGGACGTCACACACGAACGTCTACTACTACCGTACGCGTATACGATATGACACGACATTACATTACATTACATACGACATTTGAAAAGCTCCTCTATACGGAATCGGCCAGAAGCGCCACCAAAATGTTAACCATCAGTGGTCATATGCTAGTCTAAAAAAATTCGGTTCGACGAACTGTATTTACATGCGCTCAAAAGCTGATGCCAGGCAGCTTAATCTACCAAAACCAAAACTAAAACAGAAAATTATAAGAAAAAGTTAAACTCAAAAACGGATATGCTCCTAGAACAGTCAGAGTTACGGGAGATGAGGAGAGGAGAACAAGATGGCGAACGTCGAGACGACGGTAAAGATGAAAAAAACGATCAGACAGAAACGGTCGACGACCGTCGCCGCGAACTTCCAGTCGCCGCAGACAGCAAGTCGCGTCTCGCCGTCGCGCACCCTGGCGGTGAGCAGCCGCAGCTCGCCGAGGATCGCGCCCAGCGTCGACGTCTCGTCGCCGGCCACCGAGAACGGTCGACCGGTGTCGCCGACCGTGTTGTCTGTGGGGGCAATGTCGATCATAGACGGCGACGAGTTGCTGACGGCCGGGTCACGGTCCGTCCCGAGCTGGCGACGGCCGGGCCACGGTCCGCCCGAGCTGGCGACGGCTGGGTCATGGTCCGTCCCGAGCTGGCGACGGCCGGGCCACGGTCCGCCCCGAGCTGCTGACGGCCGGGTCATGGTCCGTCCCGAGCTGGCGACGGCCGGGTCACGGTCCGCCCCGAGCTGCTGACGGCCGGGTCATGGTCCGTTCCGCGACACGACGTGACCGTGTCGAATGACGACGATTTAATCTCACCACCGCCTGTCAGCAGTTGACGTCCACGTCAGTGTCAAGGCCATATTAAGTGCATCCGACAAGCAAGATACAGTATCACTATACTATGTAGCACGTGTAGATCAAAAACATTACGACAATTAAACAAACAATTTGTTTGCCTGTGCATAGATTATTACAGTCGGGCAACTGAGAATCACGTCCTCGAGGCCTGAGGGTGATACAACTATACATGCGCGGTGGCAACAATGGATCAGGAATTAGCTTAATCTCAGTGAAGTGGCCATGCATCGCAGAATTAAATAGCTGCTGCATTTCAAGAGACATTTTAGTGTAGAAAAAAAGGAATCAGTTCGTGAAAGTGTTATACTGAATAGTGGTAGCAGGGATGGCATATGCTATGTATACCAGAGATGGACATGGGTTGGGTCCATCCGTGGGTTGGGTTGGACTGGGTTCAATGACATTGTGATGGGTTGGGTCAAACAACTGTGTGAGATGAGCACTACTTGCAAGACTTTGCATTTTATATCGAGAACAGTAAATTTATAAAAAAAATTAATCAGAATTCTACTACATTTAAACTATTTCATTTATTGTGTCTCATAGTAAAAATTCCAAAAAAAGTTAAAAGTATGTAATAATTAGGGACAGTACTACGTGTGGCCGGGTGTGGTCGATGACGGCGTTGGTCGGGTCGCACAGAGCAGCGGTCTGTCTCAGCCGCTGCCAGCTCGACGCCGCTGTGGGTGGTCGACCTCACGACGACCGTCCCTCCTCGCCGGCCGCACGCCCACAATCATACTCTATCACCGCTTCTACCAACGAAAACCAGCTTTACTGTCAACTCCATTCGATTCTATATTAGCTGTATAGCGCTGGCTTTACGTTTTCTTTTTTATCCTCTGTTCGTTATGACAGTACTTTATCCGAGTCTAAGTTTGCGGCGAAGAACTGGCCGTAACGTGCTGATGTGCAGGTACGAAGCTGGGGTGTAGTCCTAAAAAAGAAATGGGGGGACGCCTGAAACAAGACTTAGAGAAAGATTTATAGTTACATAGAATATTAATTCTGCTGTACTGAAATTATCTTACACCACGTTTCAGTAAGTAACCAGTTGCAACAATGGACTAACTTTTGCACGAATTTCAGTCCAAAAAAGTGGGTGGAGTGGGGGGCGCGTCCCCTGTCGAAAAAATGGGGGGACGCCGTCCCCCC
>Ga0126328_10000230_pt1 | contig 12428 bp, 15 predicted proteins | sample InaspJWI13metaG_FD_97003 | JGI IMG/M metagenome (GOLD analysis project Ga0126328, IMG submission 97003) | Marine gutless worms symbiont microbial communities from Oahu, Hawaii - Inanidrilus sp. 1 OAHU.JWI-13 metaG | ecosystem: Host-associated > Annelida > Digestive system > Unclassified... | reverse complement strand
GACCCCTCCCGTAAGATTTTTGAAAAATTGGGGAAAAACTTTTTTGGGGGAGGGCCGCCCAGGGGGGCCTGGGGCCAAAATTTTAGGGGCTGCCCTCAACTGCGTAGGGAGAGTCACTAGAGGGCCCCGTGGGGTACAAAAAGAAATCGGTTCTGAACTGCTGGCATAAAGCATTTGGGCACAGTAGCCGTGCAAAAAAAGTGAAAATTTTGAAATTTTGGCTTTTGGGAACGTCTTTGGGGCACTGTAGCCCCCGAATCATGATCCCAGAAAGGATATTTTTCCAGATTCTGATACTACAGCAAAAGTTATCAGGGAATGTGAAGAATGGTCGGCATAGCTTGTTTAGTTTTTGAGATATAAATGCGCAAACTTTTGGGCGCTCAAAACACGAAAAATTGGCCAAAAATTTTTCGAGATTTTTGGCTAAAACGACCAAGTGGAGGGTGGAGAACAAAAATATGTCCGAAAACCGGAACCGGAAGTAGTTTTCACTGCCATTTTGGTGAAAAAAATAATTTCTAGGTTTTTCTAGAGACTTTTGGTGGGGTGTTGGCATGGTTATCTGTCTGGAGCGAGGTGCATACAGCTGATGCCACTGCCACTCACTGTCTCTTGCTTCAGTAAAATCCAGACTAGTTTTACCTTTCTGGTACCAGCTCACCCGGGTAGTCCTGGACAAAGGGCCGTTAAACAGGTGTGTCTTCTAGAGACTTTTAGTGCCCGTTGCTATGGGCCTAGGAGGTCGATATTTGGGCCAGTAAGTTCACTCATGGAGCTGAACATGCGGGCCAAAGTTCAAGGTCGTAGCTCAAACATACCTCCGTCATGGGAGGCTGAGAGCATGGCGGCCAACTCGAAATTCGTTTTTTTTTTGCTGGAGAAAACTCGGAAGTTGAACCGATCGGGCTGCACTTTGGCCCACTTATGGGGGCATAGGCACCCCCGTACCTATTTCTTGGCTGTCCCCCGACGTTTCGTGCGCCACAACCCGCGATGTCGACCGCTTGTCCGGAGGCGGATGCGGAGGTAAGTATGTAACAAGTGTATAGCAGTTCGCAAAGTTGCCACACCGCTACGGGAACTCACAAGCCATATAGGATCACACAGTGTTACCTGCAGAGGTAAGGCAGAGGTGACATTCCCGCCCTTACCCCAGCCGAAGCTGGTACTCGATTCAGCGACCCTAGAGGGATGCAGGGCTGAGTTGCAGAGAGGCCCGGAACGGCGCCGGGGGATGGGGGGGCGGCAATTTCTCCCTCGCGCCCCCTCTGGCGATCCGACTCCGATCATGCCAAGTGTGTTGTAGTACATTTCTTTAGATTGGCGAATGCTTGCTTTTGTTGTGTTAGGTTTAGTTTTTTTCCTACCCAGCCCAGAGATTGGCTTGGGGAAACGTCTCCGAATTGACCTATTTTGTGTCGAGTGGATCATAAAACCACTAGTCGATCAGTCAATAGCCATGAGCTTTGCCTTCACTGGTTTTGGCCTGGGGGGCAGTTATCCCATTGTTGCCATAGTGCCGTCACGTATGATTGGGACGTGGGTGTTTAGAAGTGCTTGTTATGCTTCATTATACTACAGCAGAGGACATAGTTTTATAAATGTTGCTCGCTCTATCTCATAAGTGTCACGTGAACAACATTTTGCTCAGTATTTGCCATATATTTTTAGTGTGATATATGTGACTGCAACATACCAGCATCTGAAGACCCGATTGTCATAGCATGTGATCATCATTTCTGCCGATCCTGCTGGGAAATGTATGTTCTGTTTTTATCTCTCAGTAACTGTCACTTTTTGATTGATTTTTGGCCGTTATAATTGTAAGTAAGCAATTAAGTAAGTAAGTAACAAGTGTATAGCAGTTCGCAAGGTTGCCACACTGCTACGGGAACTCACATGCCATATGGGATCACTCATTGTTAACTGCACAGAGGTGACATTCCGGCCTTTACTCCAGCAAGCAATATGGTGAACAACATCACTTTTAATAATTTTTTACTGTGCGACGCTTTGCTAACGCAGTAGGCTATGGCCTTGTGTAATAGTTAGGGTATTGGACTTGTGACTGAAAGGTCACAAGTTTGATCCCTGGCTGTTCCGCTTTCAGGTAACAACGTTGGATAAAGTTGTTCGCACACATATGCCTTTGTCACCAAGCAGTAAGTTTGTTACCAGTCAAAAGGTGGTGATGCCTGCAGCTGGCAAGTTACCATAGGTCTGGCACAGACTTCAGTGGTTTATCCACCTGTGGGTTTATGCCTAAGAAAGAGAGATGAGAATGCCTACACTCCTTGTCAGGTTCTTTCTTATTACATATCGGCAAGCGAATAACACAGTTTTTCATGACTTTTTAATGTTTTTTTCTTACACAAATTTAACACAATCAAGGTCAATCCATCATCACGTACACACGTATTATTATTCTCTATTCTAGGCAGTGTTTGTATACAGGCAACCGTATATAAATTTAAGTACTACTGACACACGCCCATTAACGAAAAAAACCAACACAAATTAACAAACATTTGTGTGGATGTAACACTTGCCACAAATGGGCTACGAGTGATCACAGCACACTCAAATATCGTTCCATCATCAGACAGCTTATACAACTTAACAAAAAGAACACATATCACTTGTGTCACACAAAATTACGTTATCTTCAGGTAACATACCCAAAATAAACACATCATTTCACTACACGATATCACTAGATGACATCGACACCTCGATGAGCACTCACATTATATACGGGACAAAAAATCCGCCACAGAATTACAAACACCTTGTGTATATTTTATGGTCAGGTTATATTCCTGCAAGGCCAAAGCCCACCGGGTGAGTTTCGCACTTTTTGGTGCCCCTCTGCTCAGGTACTGGAGTGGGTTATGATCTGTAAACACTGTAACATCGGCACTGAAAACAATGTTTCGGAATCAGTTTAATGCCTATACAATAGTAAAGGCCTCACGTTCAATAACTGACCACGAGGACTGAGTGGCACTCAACTTCATACGAGCATATGCCACTGGATGCTCTCTCATATTATCATCATACTGGGTCAACTGACAACCCACTGCTACGGCACTTGCATCGGTATACAGATTGAATGGTTTACCAGGCATTGGAATAGCCATCACAGGGGCATCACATACTAAACGTTGCAATGTTTCAAAAGCATTTTGTTCACTTTCTGCCCAGTTCAGCAATGCAGGCATTCGCATCGCAGTTAGATCAGTTAACAGCTTTGCAATTGTTGCAAAGTCTCTCACATGCGTATGATAATACAAGAACAACCCCAAAACCTGCCGAAGTTGTTTCTTCGTACTTGGAGCTGTCATTTTAACTACTGCATCCAGACGTTCTGGATCTGGTTGATGGGAATTGCCCCCAATCAAATGTCCCAGATATTTCACGTTCTGCTTTGCAAAGCTACATTTCTTGAGATTCAAGGTGAGACCATTTACCCGTATGGTTTTCAAGAACTCCTTGAGATGAGCAAGATGAGTTGGACCAATCTCTACACCCACCAGTGCATATTCAACTTTCCCAAAATCAACATCTTGATCACGGATTATCCCGACATTCTGCACACGTCCAATAAATGGTCGCAATTTGTTAGCATGGATTTGACGGCGTGAGCCATCAGACAGCTCCACATCATAACAGTAGGGTGAATGCACACATTTTACCCTGTTTCCAACGTGCAAATGGTTTGTGAGTCGAGTCCTTTTCAAGCACTATGACTTGTTCACCAATTTGAAATGACTTGTCCTTAGCGTGGGCATTGTAATATTTTGCATATCGTTCCTGTTCAGAGACTGAGTGCTCTCGAGCATACTTCTCTGCATTGCGCATATTCTGTTCAAATTCGGCAACACACTGATTTACCGGTTGGCTTGCTTTGGTATCTGCCTGCCGCCAGCCCTCCCATGATTCTCTGAGAATGGACAAGGGACCCCTTGGTATCCGTCCAAACAGCAGAAAATGTGGGGAAACCCCAGTGGTCCGATTGGGAACCTCACGCAAGGCCCACAACAAACATGGCACTACACGATGCCACTGTCGCCCATAGTCACGGATGGCATGGTGTAGCATGTTTTTGAATGATTCGTTAAAGCACTCAGTAACCCCTGAAGCCTCCGGGTGATGATTTGTGTGAATCCGGGGTGAAACCCCCATACGACTGAGAAATTCTCGGGTCAGTTGGTTGCAAAAATTTGAGCCCTGATTGATGCACAATCTCAGGCCACCCGGTGGTCGAGAACAACTCCATGAATGCATCACAAGTTGCTTTAGCTGTTACTGACAGCAATAAATATACCGCCGGCCAACGCGAACGATCATCGATGATACACAGTGCCCATTTGTGACCTTTTGCAGATGACGGTTCTATTGGGCCAATGATATCAGCATGGCATACTACAAATGGAACAGTGGGTCGCACTATGGGAGTTATAGGGACCTTATCTGTCCGTTTTGCTCTTGCTTTAAGTTGACAGGGTTGACACGACGATGTGTAAGACAGTATATCACGCTTCATATTTGGCCAGAAGAAATTCAAGCGAATATGTTCACTTGTCTTCTGGTTTCCTAAGTGACCAGAGACAACAGCCTCATGTGCCAAACGCATAACCTGATGTCCACACACTTCATCATAATGGTACAAAATACAATCTTCGACAAACATACGACCCTTATTTTGAGATACCATGTGCCAACAGGGGTCAAGCATTCCATCTGCCTGCTGCTCATCAACAAGGGCCTTACAGTCACTCTCGTTTGTCAAGAAAACAGAAGGGTACTCAACATTCTCTGGAGCATTATCCCTCTCACCACCTACAGAATCTGACCTAGATGCAGACGACCCAACAGGATGGATATCACCCCCATTCTCACTGCTGGGATTTACAGTCCCCGACATGTCGCCAGGTTGCTGGTCTGACGATGTCGACTGTTGTTTACTATGACCACGTGTCACAACAGCATTAGACACAGCAGAATCACAGCCTGTGCCCATTTGCAATTTTCGGACCGAATCGAAAGGCAAAATGAAATCACTATTCTGCACCATTGCATCAGTCACCGCAAATACAATGGGTACAGCAGACATACAAATATCATCAGGGCAGCGTGCAGAAGGAGCCTGTTTCAGGATAACACACGCATTAACTGCGTTTGCTGCCGACGCCCATAGTTACCGGACTCGTATGCGTTGGGACAGTCCTTTCTTAGGTGCAATGGTGATGAACACACCCAGCACTTCCGTTGTGTGTTAGAGTAGCTAGACCCACTCACACCAGAACGTGCTGTAGCCATTGTCCTTGTGGCGGTATCTCTACCCTCCTGCGGTGCATTAGATACAGCAGGCGGGAGTGGACGAGGAGGAGGTATACGAAATCGTTCATTTTTACCACTCAGTTTGTGATGCTGGAGGTTATTTTCTTTGAACGTGTGTACATGTGTACACCCCGATACCGGCCATCGGGAGTATAATTCGCGTCAAAAGTATCTGCCAGAGCCGCCAGTTCATCAGAGCGCAGCACCCAGGCAATATTTCAAGCAAGGGCCACCAAGGGTATCCTTTAGACGGTCTGCAGTGATCAAATCCACCAACTTATCAAACTCATCACAATCACGACTACGCATGTAAAATCCCCAGAGATTTTTCAACCTACTGGTGAACAATGCATAAGTTCCATCACAACGCACAGCGGCATTGAAGCGGGCACGATATTCACGGCTCGTCAAACGGAATTCACTCAGCAAAAATCTCTTAATTTCTCTTACATAGCTAGTGCAGTAGCATCCAAACGACTATTCAAAGATTTAGCTTTGGGTGTTAAAAGTGGAAGTAACAATTTTGCCCGTAACTCACGCAACCCTCAATTCTTGCTTTTTTATACTCAGCTCTCGCGACTGCAGCTCCTCAGTTCTTATCGTCTCAGCAATGACAGCCGGCTGCGGATTCACCATAAGCTCGGCGAGTAAGTTTAACAGTTCAGTCCACTCAGCGGCGAAAACAGTTTCTTCATCAAGTCCTGATTTCACACATTTCGCCCGCAGTCTCTCATTTGACAACTTTTTCACGGCTTCACGTTGTTCCGGATTTAACTTCTCCATCGCAAATTTAGTTAACAAGCCACGATGCAAACAACATAAATGTCAACACGCCTGCCGATATCCTGCTCGGGCAAATCCCATTCGATTTCAACGCAATGCTGTCCACGACGCCATGTGTCAGGTTCTTTCTTATTACATATCGGCAAGCGAATAACACAGTTTTTCATGACTTTTAACGTTTTTTCTTACACAAATTTAACACAATTAAGGTCAGTCCATCATCACATACACACGTATTATTATTCTCTATTCTAGGCAGTGTCTGTATACAGGCAACCGTATATAAATTTAAGTACTACTGACACTCTTCATGCCACGTACATTTTACCTTTTTACCTGTGTCTACCTGTCAATGTGTCTGCCACAAGTCAGTCTTCTACTAAAATGGCTAAACATAGGATTTGTTCAGATCACACAGCAACACGGCACAATAGCCAACAGAGTATTCTGATACCAAAGATCTCTGTGAAATTCGACCCAGGTGGGGTAGGTTAAAACTGGCGACTTTTGGCAAATAACTTGTTATGTCTCGAAAATGGTACAAGATAGACAGATAGTTTCTGTTAAAGTTGAGTAGGAAGTCATATGCGTTCTGTCGATTGGCGACGTTGTTGATGACCTTGACTGACCTCTAACCCACCTCAAACCACTCCATTTTCTACACTTTGCTCCTTCTTTCATATCTTCATAATGGGTGTAGATAGAGACTTCAAATTTGGTACATAGGTTGTCCATAACAAGTGCCAGCCTGCCGAAAAAAAATCATCTGTGAAAGGGATGTGGTCATGGTCACAACCCACCTTGGCATACATCTCGGACTTACTGACATCGACCAGTACTTGTCATCACCAGCTGAAAACATTTTTGTTCCAGTCTACCTACGGACACAGGGAAACAGACTGATGATTGTTTTGTGATGCACTCTGAGTCTCCCAGTAGGGGGTGCAACACAAGTGACTCTGTTAGTGTTACTGTTACTCTTGTTGTCGTGTTGTTGATGTCGGCAGGTATTTGACAGTGAAGATTACTGAGGGTCAGACTCATCATATTACATGTCCAGGCTTTGAGTGCAGCATGTTGGTTCCTGTTGAAATAATTGAGAAGCTTGTGTCACGTGAAATGGCTCGCCGTTATTTGCAGTTTGATATCAAGGTAAACTTAGCCATATTTCAGCAAATACATTGTGTCCCAACCAATTTTCCAAATTTTTTTCACTGACAGATGCTCTAGGAAATTTGCAGTAGGCATCATGAAAAATCCCACCACACCTTATAAGCGTCGCTACACTACCTTGTAAAACATCAATGTCCAAAAACAATCGACTTCCTCAAACTAGTGATGAGATTAACGATCAATCACAAGGTAGGTGTATCTGCACATTTGATGTGTGGTAAAATTTTCAATGGCCATATTTATAAAAATTTATTGCTGAGTCTGCCAGTGAAAAAACTTTTTAAATCGGTGAACGTTTGGCAAAATTGCAAGCAAGAAGGTGGATTACACGTTGATGATCATGAGCAAAAGCAGTTTCCTATGATGTTGATGACACATATAGGGTTTGCATTCCCGGAACTGTTTTTTTCATTTCCAGGAATCGGGATGTGCAAACGTTATTTCTGGGATTCCCGGGCATGACGTGAGGTATGACGACAGGCACTGATTAAGGCAGTTAAGTCAAGCCGCCGTCCCTACAGCTGTAAGAGCTGTTGAAAGTGAAAGATATAGATGCTGTTTAACAGCAGGCATCAAACACGCATAACATGAGCACTTTGTGCAAAAACGCACAGTTTCAGTACTCTGCAGTCCGTACTGACGTAAGTCAAGTATAATTATAGGCCTACCAATACCGTTCATGCAGTAAGCAGATGCAGGCAATGTGTTGTCATTCTTCTGGACGATATACGACACATGCAGGTCTCAGTAGCTGAGTGGTTAGCGCGTCTGACAGCGGTGTGAGAGGACTCCGGTTCGAATCATGCTGCTGACAGTTGTGTTTATCGCGACAGCTGCTGTGATATACAGTCTTGAGCATGGGCTGTGCACTTTTACTGCAGTGTTTAGGTCGACTCAGCCTTCCACCCTTCGTGGGACGGTAAAATGAGTATCAGCTTACGGGCTGAGTAATAATAACAATGGCGATAGTGGATGTGGATGATAGCTGCCAATTTTCTGTGGACTCTGAGCCCAAGTCGACTGGCTTGGTGTGAGTGTTGGCGGCCACCCAGTGTTCAGTCTGCATCCATCAAATGAACCGGGTGAACTCTCGCAATGACTTTGGTCATCATGTCAGCACCATAAACATTGTCATGGCTATTATTATTATTATCGTGCTTCGACGGTGCAGGCATTGGCAACTTGTCATCATCCACAATCTTTCGCTTCAGCACAATTACCTCGTGGACTGTCTTAAGATGCTCATGTAGGCCTTTAGTTGAGCCCGCAACAGTTTTCAGTTTTGTTTTGCAAAGTCTGCGTTGTGCTGACTGCCACCTTTCTCTCTAAGAAAATGCTGCCAGACTCCCTCGTTTTTATACTGAACAAAGGCTGCCATCATTAGACAATCTATACTTCGAAACAGTAACTGCAGTGCACTCGGCTAACAAGCAAAAGTGCGAGACTATGTTGGCTCGCTGGCCGTTGGACTCAGCAGAGTCAGCAGACTGGACACCAGTGTGCATGACTGCAGGTGGCTGAGGTGAGTGACTGACCACTGTGACCAGTGCTCAGTCACTGCTGCTGCAATATCAGCCATCTGCATCGTTGTAATAGCCCCTCTGCCCGCCTGGTACTGCAGAGAGCAGTGGGTGCAGGACACTGTCTAGTCTAGGCACTCCAGTGGGAGCGTGACAGCATCCAGCAGCGACTCCTTTGAACTGGCGTCTCTAGAACAAGTGGCTACAAGCAATGCCGTCAGCTGCACGGTTCCCGTTTTTGCCGGGAACGAAGCAGTTCCATTCCTGGGAATTCTGGAACGGAAATCGACCGAGATTCCCTATTGCCCGGAAAACGGGAGCCTAGGAATGCAAACCCTAGATGTGTATAATCAATCATTCTGTGGGTTGTGCAGTATGGGCACTGTGAAAATATTTTTGTCAGTTAATTAGATAATGCTCACATCTGGAGACAGTACTTTTTCAATGACTATTTTTAAATGGTTGAATCTTTTTAAATGGTTGAATCTTACATGACAGTTTGAGTCTTTCATGCGAGACTGTTTCAGTCATTTCTTGATCATGGCAATTTCTGGTACCGAATTTTTTTCACAAGGTAGTGTGGCAACATATGCAAGGTATGATGTGATGTTTAGTAACCATTTTGTTGCAAATTTTGGCAGAGAATTTGCTGTGAAAGAACTTTAAAAACTGGTTAAGGTTTGACCAGAGTTACTGCCATGAGTTTGGTGTCTCCCTTTTTATGGTACACAGTGTACTGTCAATTTGCATAGAAATTCTTCCACGAACATTTAGACGGTGTAGTATTGTGATTGCCTTCAGTGCTTTGGTGCTGTTTGTTGGACATCTGGAAGGGCATCCGGCCTGTAAAACAAGAAGCTCCGCAATCGCCGAGGGACCGCATGATGCGTCATGTCAGTTGAAATCTTTCCAATTGCCATGCAACAGTGCAGAAACTACTTGTACGAGAAGTCCTGAACAAATCGAAGTTATGAAGTTGGAGGGTTAAGGTGGGCCAAAGTGTAATAAGCATGTGCACTCAACCGTGGTGCGTTCGAGCCGCTTTCATTGTCTTATAGGCGTTATAAACAAACCGACGACAGTCGAGTTGTGTATATCACTTGTATATGCCGACGACTTGCTGTGGCGAAATTTTCTAAGTCCACAATGTAGAAATTGCTCACGTGACCCTGCGAAGTCTTGGTCTTGTGATGAGTGAGTGTTCCCGAAGTGGGGAGCCCACTTCGGGAACACTCATCACAAGACCAAGACTTCGCATGGCCGACCCGTATACAAAATTTGAAGTCTCTAGCATTAGCCATTGCAGAGATTTTACATGGGGTGTAAAATTCTAAAACAGGTCACCTGACTCTGACCACACCCCTTTCAGGGAAGATTTTTCATCGGCAGGGTGGGACTTGCTATGATGAGTCATTGTACCAAATTTGAAGTTTCTCGGTTCACCCATTACAAAGCTGTGAATAGCTGTGCAAAATGCAGAAAATGGGGTTGTTTGGGTCACTTAAGGGTCACTCAGGGTCATCGGCAATGTCACCGTTCGATAGAGCGCATACGACTTCCTATTCGACTTTGATAGAAACCACGTGTCTATCTTGTACTGTTTTCGAGATATAGCCAGCTATTTGTCGAAAATCGCCGATTTTGACCCACCCCACTTGCATTTGGCGCCCCTGCATGGGGTGATCCCGGTCGAATTTCGTGGAGATCTTTGGCATCAGAAAACTAGAGTCCCGGGGCTATTGTGTGGGCTGTTGTGTGGTGTTTGTGTGATCCTACATTTAGCCATTTTAGTAGAACTCCGACTAGTGACGGACAGACAGACACAGGGCCATGGCTAGTACCGCGGATGCATAGCATCGCGCGGTAGAAACTGAGTGGTGGGGTGCTGGCGTAGTTATCTGTCTGGAGCTAGGTGCAGACTTGCTTATGGTCCCTCTCATGCCACTGCCACTCACTGTCTCTTGGTTCAGTAAAATCCAGATTGTTTTACCTTTCTGGAACCAGCTCACCCGGGTAGTCCCAGACAAAGGGCCGTTAAATGTGTGTGTGTGTTTATGTGTGTGTTTATTGTGATTGTTGTGACTGTTTTGTGCCTAATTTATGCAATTTGTCATTGCATGATGTAGGCATTTGTTGAGAGCAATCCATCAATCAAGTGGTGTCCATATCCTGCCTGTGGCCGCGCCGTACGTCTGCCCGACAGTGATAATCCTCTGTCGCCGTTATTTCGCACCATACCTGGCATTCGTAGCCCAGCAGACACTTCTCATGCTGTTGACTGTGGAAATGGCCACATTTTCTGTTGGTTGGTAGTTACTTTATTTACTTACCTATTACAGTAATTCAAATTTGAAGTTACACTGCAACGCTCATGATTGGAGCCCAGGGAAAAGAGCGTTGTAATGAAAAGAGTGTAATAATGAAATAGGCCCACGGTGTCGGCTGTCGCAATTGATGCCCGCCACTGCGGATGAGAGATGTGCGGATGCAAACGTTTTCGCTTTGCTAGAAATACCATCCGCGTCTGCAGGCATCTGCAGAAGATCGGTATCCAATCTTACCTTCAGCAGCGTCGGCAGTTATGAGACATAACGACTTACAAGTGTCTGCAACTTAGCGCAAGGCAGCATTCGCGTCCGCCACAGACGCTGAGCTTGCAGACGCGCTTACGGACACGTCGGTGTGCGTTTGCGGACGTGTCTGTGTTGTCCACGTTTACGCACGCAAGTATGCACAGCAATGTTGCGACGCAGACGTGTCCATGAATGCGTCTGTGAACGCGTCTATGTGCGTCCATACTTTCTCGTCCGCACATCTCTGCTGCGCTACCTGCGCATACGATCGTTTCCTATTTAAACTCCCTGGCGAACGGCGGGAGGGACGGGGAGAGCAGCTGGCTGTCACACCGGTGCCTAGAACAACAAGTGGCAGTTGAAACTTGACGCGTGTGTGCTGTTAGCATCAAGCAACAACTACAAAAGCCTGCAAAAGAGTGAGTGCTGTTAGCTGACATTCACGCTGAACTCCGGTCTCTTTGTCACTTTTCTCTTTTGTCACTTCTGGGAAACTGGCAGGCTTATCAGTTCACGTGTATAATACGCATCCGACTTTGAGAGATGTAATTACAGTGAAAATTGTGCTAAAAATTGGGGTCCATCGTGTGTAAGCATTATAACCGAAACAGCGCTTTAACGAGGAGCGTTATAACGAGGTTGCAGTGTTGCTGGGTAGCCGAGTGGTTAGCGTGCTGGACTCAGGCGCAGAAGGGTCTGGGTTCAAATCGCAGCCGCAGGGCTACCTTTACCTTTTTTAGTGTAGAGGAGTTAGTATCACGACTCCGTTGTAGTCCACTATATAGTTATATTATTAGGGGCTATTTTTGACTATTGACACTCTCTGTAGGGGGGCCTCGATTGACGCGGCATATTTTTTTAATATTCGAAAAAATATCCAAAACGTCATCCTAGGGGGATGAACTCCGCACACGCTGTCAACTTTTTTTGCTACGACAAATTTCCCGTAACTCGAATAAAAATCGATTTTCCGCGAAATTTCGAAATTCTATTTCCGGGAAGTGGGCCAAGGTACAGTTACAAAAATTTTTTC
>Ga0126328_10000227_pt1 | contig 12462 bp, 9 predicted proteins | sample InaspJWI13metaG_FD_97003 | JGI IMG/M metagenome (GOLD analysis project Ga0126328, IMG submission 97003) | Marine gutless worms symbiont microbial communities from Oahu, Hawaii - Inanidrilus sp. 1 OAHU.JWI-13 metaG | ecosystem: Host-associated > Annelida > Digestive system > Unclassified | place... | reverse complement strand
GTTATTCGTGATTGTCATGGAGGCCATATCTAGAGAATTCAGGGTTGCCCTGCCATGGGAACTGCTGTATGCTGATGACTTGGCAGTGATAGCTGAAACTGAAGAGGAGCTGATTAAGAGAATGACGTGAAATGTCTTGGCTTATCATGTGAGAGGATGCAGATTATTGAAACAGGGAACCGGTGGAGAAAGCAGCCCTGGGGCAACTGGTTAACCGATTAAACTTGAAAGGTGAATGTTATAATGATGCACTTAAGTAAAGAAAATGCATTTTCAGTAGCACATGTATAAGGCAGAGAGGCTAGTAACAAACAGTTGTAATGATCATGGTGACGGCTTGTAATTAGCGCTGTGGATTTATGTGTATTAGGCATTTACGTTGTTTTCTGCATGGGGTTGTTTTGTCCACACTGAGGCCTAACTGTTGTTAGTACGTAAACAGTTAGCAGTGTTATAGGTTTTGTGGAATGTTGATGAACAGATGTGTCAGGCCGTGATTTAGTTGTAGTATGTTCTTGACGCGACACATGCATAACTGCAGTGCATGTGTGCCATTAAACCAGATATCAATATTTTTTGGAATGCTCATGGACTGTAAAAACAGTGGTTATCACACACTACTTCTGACTTTGGTTAGAAAATGCTGAGGTCTGTAAATAGCTGGAGTGCACTTGTAGCTGCGTTAACTATCAGTGACACTTACTAGCGATTCATGAACCATTTAATTTACTATTCGTTTAAACGAAACCGCTGAATGTTTAGTAAACGTTTAAATGAAAATATATGCTCCTACTCCATATGATGCTGACAGAATCCAGTCCAAACAATTCATCCACCAGTTTATTGTGTTCTCGTTAACACCTTCACAATTCAGCCAGCTATTAACAACTAAATTGAAACTGTTCCTACCAGTTGTTTTTTAATAATCGTTCCTACGTAGTTGTTTTTTTTTAAATAATTGACGTTCTAAGAACAGAATGCTGATAAATTTAAGATGAAAATGAATCAAGTGTCACTTAATGCATTTGGCTTTTCCTGTATCAGCAGTGCACAAATCTAATTCAGCGCAGTACAAAATAAAGCAATCCATCAGGTAGACAGTTTTATTATGGTTTAATTTATTTAAACGTTTTAACGACAGTTATCGTTGGCTGAACATGCTCCAGCTATTTGTGGACCTCAGCACTTTGTGACTCTACAAGTAGTTGGAAGTAGGCCATACATCCAGCGGGTCGATTCTGTTGGATGCTTCTTCCAGTATTTTTATGTTTAGTTTAGTGGTATGTACATTAGTCTATAGTCATGTGCACAGTACACCAGTGTATACTTTACAAGGTGATTTGTATAGGCCTAATATATTTACTGATGGTGTGATTTGTGTTTTACTGTAGTATTTGTACATAACACATTGCGTTATGATTAATTTCATTTAAATCATATTGTTTGCAAGTTACTATTAGCTAAGTTTACTGTTCAGTCGCACAAAAATTTACATTTTTGTGACTGTTAATTGTTGTGAGGGCTGCTAACAATTACATTTTCAAATAGGTGACTTTCCAAAACATTAATTAAGTTGTTAAGTTAAATTCAAAGTATTTGACAAAACTCTGTTATTGACACTGCCCGCGTAATATGCACAGAAGGGTGTATCTAACCGTCGGCTGTCTGTCCCATCGTTCGACAGCAGCAGTGGTGGCTGGTGGGTTTGCTGCTGAGCATCCTTCGGGCAGGAGATATCGATCAACAGCTGCCAGTGCTGTGTACCAGCTGCAGCTCAGCAGCAATGGCGCTAGACCACAGTGCTCAGCGGCAAATGTGGGCAGTGTCATGTTGACAGCCGAGGTATGAGGCTGAACACAGACTTGTTTGAAGTAATTCTTTGCCATATAACCATCTTCTCTCTACCTACAACGGATGTTAGTTGTTTGAGGCAGTAGGACAGAACACAAATGGCTTCTCTATTGAGAAGTGAGTTGATGCAGGTTATGTGCCTTAACTGTAACATTATTAATTGTTGATCTGACCAGCCGTAACTGTTACTGTTGCCATAGTTTTTAAAAGATATTTTTGATTTTTGAATGTCCAAAGCTTATATGTTTAATCTAAAGCTATTCAACTTTGAAGACCATGTCCACAATTGATTCACTTGGTGAATTGCACCATGGTTGAAATGTGAACTAGCTGGGCATTGTCGTCATCAGAGTCTAATTGTTTCCATACCATAATGTATAGGCTTTGGCTTGTTCTAGTGTGTAAAGTATTAGTTGATGTCGTTTATGGATCGTGGCTATAATGTCAAGCCACATTTGACCTGCAGTTAGTTTAAAGTGATAATTGGAGTGAGGATAATGATGAAGCAGGTGACTGAAGCATTAGTTCTCAGAGGTTCTGTGAGACCTTGGAGGGTTCATGGGCTAGATGTGGACTTTGATTATGCATATGTATGTTCATTAACTGAATTGTAAATAAAGCAACCGATGCACTGTTTATACTGTGGAAATGAAACAGTGTGTCAGTCACATGTGACTTCCACTTGATTCACAGTCAGTGCTTTAAATATAGATAGTTATATCACTTACGTGTTTGTGTGACTGTACTTAGTTTGTTGAATTTCAGCTGTGTAATTGCACCTTGTGTAAGTTGTGTTGTATTAGTAGACCTATTGTGAATGACGTTGACTTTTTTTGTCCCGTTCCTCTATTTGTACTGCAGGCTATTAGCTCAAGATATTTCATGCCAGTTATACTGAGCAACCTATCTATCTCTGCTTATTGACACTGCCCGCATTGTATATGGAGCAGGGTCTATGAAACAGTTGACCATCTGTCTGTCTGTCTGTCCCGTCGATCGACAATAGATTTGCTACTGAGCACCATGTGGGCAGGAGATATTGATCGATAGCAGGCGCCAGTGCTCAGCAGCAATGGGGCCACAGCATTCAGCAGCTGATGTGGGCAGTGTTGTGTTGACAGACAAGTGGTGGCACTGCTGAACAGACTTGTATTAACAGCCATTTTCCAGGTTAGCTCCCTTCAGTTTTCTTCTTCCTGTTGTTCGCTAAGAAAAAGAATGGGGATGAGCAGTGACAGTTTTTTATGCGCTGTTTATCCATGCAGCTTTTTAACTATTTAACAGAATGCTGTTGTCTCTCGGCATGCATTCTGTTTGCTTTTTGTTTAATTTCTGTTTGTTACATTGATTTGTAGTAAAATCTTTTATTACAATGTGTGAGGCTGTAAGGTTAATTGCAGTTGTTTTTATGCATGCCGATGCTTATAGAGCAATTAGTAATGTCCTCACTGTAAGTGGAAAATTTTCTCCAGTGGAACTCGGCCTAGCCTTGTCATAAATAGTAGAATAGTGAAGGTTTAGTTTTCAATGACTGCAGTTGTTAATTATCACATACAGCCAGATGTTTCATGTTGCATTGGTCTATGATGGTCATACTAAGACCTGATAAAACCAGGCCTGATACCGAACATGTATGTCTGTGGGTGCAGCCATTGTGGGGACCAATTGCAAGCACATTTTGATTACTTACTTGATGATGTGTGCCTTGTTTCATATACCACTAGTGATTGCCGTGTGTGTGTGTGTGCCGTTAGCTGTATTTATATTGTTATACTACTGTGAAATTTATATAAACCAGGTTATTGGCAAATGCACTGAAGTTTTGTCAGTTAAATTAATCAAACAACCTTTGACCTTTCAATTCACTGTTAAGTTCCTGTTACATGGTACTTCACTGATTCAGCATTACTACTACATTTGACAGTGGTTAAACCACATCACTTCATTAGTAGAGGCAATTTTTGAGGTCTGATGACACTGTCCTTGGCACTGAAAACACACTCGTGAATGTTTAACCACTGTGCCTCAAATATGAACTTTTATCATTTCAATTTTCACTTACAAGCTTCAGGTCAATAGCGCTTGGAACTACTACTACTACCTCACCCGTTTAACAGCTTCATTTCCAGGACAACCTGGCTAAGCCGGTACCAGAAAGGTAAAACCAGTCTGGATTTAAATGAGCCAACAGACATTTGGGTTTTGGGATACAATGGCATCAGCTGGACCATATGCAGACAATCTGCACCTCGCTCCAAACAGACCACACCAACACCCCATCACTTAATTTTTTACAGGGTGGCTGCTCTTCCTGACACCTAAGCAACAGTGTCATTGAAGGCATAGCATTTTCAACAGCACTTGGAAATGGACAGCGATATGTATTGTGATATACATGTGACTCTGCAGTTTTGACATCAAAACTATTCTGTGAACTCACATGGGCAACCTCCCTTCAGGGACAATCAAACGGATGTGTTACAATATGTAATGCAGACTTAGTAACATCACTGATTTTATGAGATACTGTAGAAGAGTTGTCTTCTCATGCAGTGTTCAGACGTGTAGCAGTGTTATTAAAATTACAGTTGTGATGTATCCTGATGGTAAGACTTCTCAAATGCAAATGCATGTGTGACAATTTTATAAAAGTGTAATTTCTTTATTTCACAATATGTAAATCTGGGGCTGGCAAAAGTAGTTTTTTTAGGTTTTTAAAAACCTAAAATCTGGAAGAGTAAGTTTACGTAGTTTTTCAAGTTAGTCTGACTATGAGATATGTTGTGTAGTTAATGCTGCAGTTGAATTTCTTTAAAAACGGGTTTTTACCAGCCCTGTGTTAATCAAGAGTTACCCTGTTGAAAATGCACATCGCACAACTGAAAGCTTTTCGTTGATTGAAAATTAGTGAAGATATGTTCTCAGTTAACTGATTAAATTTCTTGTATTTATCAAATTATCATGATAGCAATGAATCAACTTCAAATAAGATAGTTTATGGGATATGAACAACAATGCGTTTGGTTGAAAACTGAAAAGTTGATCTAAGACTTAGGGCACAGCCACAGGATTCGTTACGAGTTTCAATTGATGAAAGTCGAATCCCATTATGTAACCAGAAGGACGACAGATATTAGCCAATGAACACTTAGATAACCGATACATATATCATTATATTGTATAGCACTGGTTAGGAACGATGTATATAAGTGTACAAATGCACGAAACACATTATATACAAACAACAATGGAAAACTGTCTCGCACACCAAGCATATAATAATATCCAAACAACATTGCAGCTATACTATCGAACTGTATTATTAAGCATAACTGTGAATTTCTATCAACTTGTTACCCACAGCATGAATACTGTAGCATGCTGTCTATGTAAAAACTTATTGGCTTTGTTGCTACATAATAATAAAAAATTATGATTCACATACAAAACAAAACACAGCTGTTTGGCAACTTCGAAATGAAAAGAAACATGTATTGCTCTTCTGATAACAGCAAATGAAGCTGTCACACACTAAAAACTAACTAAATATAAGTACAGACTGAGGAAATATGTACACACTTTCTGACAAATTTATGTATACTATCAGCTTCTCAGCATGTCTAGTGTCAACCAAACTAACAAGTATCAGCTGTCGCTAATGAACCTGTGCTGTAGGTTGTAGATAGATGGAGCAAGGTTTTACGCCCCACTCAACACAAAATAGGTCATTTCGGAGACGTTCTTCCCAGCCAATCTCTTGGTTTGGTACTAAAAAAGCCAAACCCAACAAAACTAACAACAAAAAACCGAAGAAATACATAAAAATACAAACTAAACCTTTACCTAGAAAACACACAAAAATACTACAGGCAGAGCTTCATCATCACTGTGATAAACCAGTGGTCAATCATCGCAGCCACAGTGTAGGATAGGTGGAAGGAAGCTCCCAAGCAAGAAACCAGCTTGATTCATTCACCCATTTCAACAGAACTCTAACTTGTTATAGATACAGATAGACAGACACAGGGCCATAGCATATAATGCACTAACTAGCATAGCGTCGCGCTGCAAAAATGGGATACAGCGCACATAAACTTGAACAATTCAAATCAAACTAGAATCCAGTCCATGTCTTTCTGTAGTATTTAAGAAGTCACTGGGTTACTTATATATAAACAGAATGGAGCAGAGCTACTAAACCATGCACGAGACTAATATACATTATTACTTTAGTATCTAGCCATGATAAAACACTGACAAGAGTCCAATCCTCCACTAAGTTTGATGGTTAGCTGGCTATGATTTAAGTTAACACCATTTGGGTTATATCGCACCTCAGTATCATAATCTGTCATACTTTCGATACGTCTATACTATTTTTGCAAGAAGAGTATCAAACGAGTTGCTATGCTGTCAGTACGTGTTTTACAGTAAGTAACTTATTACAATATCGGAACATCATAATCGACTTAATAGAATTCAACTGCATTATCAAAGCCATTTAGGTTATGCTGAGTCTTTATAATATGTCAAATGAATTGCTGTTTTTCTCATAAAACTATGCCATTAAAATACAGTTGTCCTCACCAGTGCTTTTTTGTGACGGTACGAGCCGGTACGGCGTACCGGAAAATCTGACGACTGGTTAACAATTTTTTTGTTCGCATAATAAGGTTCACTGTTCAGAAATTCCAATTGGAAGGTGAATTGGTGAATGAACAGATCGAGTGCTTCATTTTGCAAGTGAATTGAAGTGATCGAGGAAAATGCGATTGTTATCCATTTCCTATTTTTCTTTTGAAATTTCAATAGCCTGTCGATTGTTGAGTAGGCCTAATTGACGTATAGTGTGTAAACTAACTACTGACGTAGTGACGTACTGTACTGAGGCCTCCAATCAAAAATCAAAATATGCGTACCGGAAAATATTCTTTAAAAAAAAGCACTGGTCCTCACCATATGCATTGTTGCAATCCGCCTACTAATGTTAACGTTGGTTGAATATGTGGAGTCACCTAGTGACTACTGATGTAACAGAAATCTGTCTGTAAAAAAATTCCCAGACCCAGGCCACCCTAAAATCTGATGGCTCATCATTCCGAAACTTTCAATTCAGTTATAACTTACTGAGCAATTCTGCCAACAGAGAAACCAACCATAAAGGCTTCATTCAAGGTCACGCTGACTAGTTTACATTTTTGCAGACCATGAATTTACTGCTGCCTCTTACTGATTTACAGCTTAATTCTGATTTGTTTTCCCATTCCCAGAGGCTGCTGAGATCGTTTTCCTCCTATGACCTTCAACTTAGACCACGACCTTCAAACTTAACCCAGTATGTTCAAGATGAAATAGCATGCTAGGTGTCCAGATCAAATGTTATTTAGTTCCAAATTTGTTGTCCAGACACACACTGGATTGATTGCTCTAACTCGACCACTGTGGTCAGTAACAAACAAATCCAAGCAAACATAATCCTACTGAAGTTTTGCCACTTTCCACAATAGGGCTGGTGCTCATAGAATCAGCACACCAGGCTCAAACTTTACAAAAAAGTGATTGCTTATTATCAACAATAAAGGCAGACAGATAGATCACGTCATAAGATCCTAATATCTACAAGGCATTGGCCACAAATCCTTTGAAATGGTGGTGTAACATAGTACTCGTACAACTAAATACTTTAAAACAGGTTACAATTCTCACCGAAATGCAGCAATCAATGCTTTGTAGTTCTACATAACATCACAATATGATTTCCTAATAAAATAGCATGTATATCCATTATCCAAGATATTTTACTTCAAATCTTGTGCTTGTACAACCAATCCTCCAAAATATAGAAAGCATGCGATGCAATTCTATATGTTTATTACTGAGTTTCAACATCAAAATACTTGTAAAAACTACCGTAATAACTGTGTCGCTTGCACAAAAATGTATCTATCTAAAAATACATATCTATAATTCATGCATAATACAAAAATTGAAATATGCAGTTATGAACGTAGCATAGTTACACAAGGTTAGCTGCTACAGCAAATTATTGAGCAAATATTACAACAATTAAGTCGGCTCAAATTCAAAACTAAAAATACATAAACTGATGAAAACAAATAACATCCATTTAAACAGAACATACCACAAAACAAAAGAATTACATTACTATCATAGACTGTGTCCCAAAAAAATGAAACTGATGTCACATGCTATAACTCTGACACGTGGCAACTGCTTTTGATAATTTTTGGCAGAAATATTGCTTTATTTTCCCGCCTCACCTACTAATGCCTCTGCACTACCTGTGGAACACCGGAAAATGAACCTGAAAAATGCAACGTCCATCGATCACAAAACAGTTGAAAAAATATCGATATTATCACATGGTTACAGCTGAACATCTCTTAATTCACAAAACTATCGACTGTATACACCAAACAAAACATAGGAAGAAAGCACAGCAATAATACCATCTGCTACCACACACTCACTTTTTGACAAGTCTTTCATAATGTTGGTCACTCAGTCAAAGACGGGAGTCGTTTTTTGAGGCTGGAGTGGAACATACATATTGGTAGTCTTATTGGATTATCTTAGTGAATGTAGCCGTTGTCAATCGTGCTGCGGATGCCAATTTTGTCTTTCAGCAACACAGCAAATGGTGGGCACAACAATTCAGCTGCTGCAGTGCAAAACTCTGGACTTCATTTATTCTGAGTCATATAGCAGTGTGACTGTGAACATACTTTCAAGTAATCACTTTAGAAAAAATGCAGCCACACGTTGAACTTTGGCAAGCCATTAATACAGCATGCATAAAAAGACGCATTTCAGGTGCTCGTGTTTCCCCAGGCAGTGCAGAGAAATTAGTTAGGTGGGGTAGAAAATAAACCACCATTGGATAGCTTACTCTCAGCAACACTTCTGTCAAAAATTGTTAAAATCGGTTTGTGTCAAAGCTATAGTGCCCGACATCAGTGTGTTTTTCTGGGACACAATCTAAAATTAGATATCACTCCCAGACACTGGAAACACAATGGCCACACCTCTAACACCATTCATTTCACATCCCCTCTAATAACATATAACTATCTACTAATCTTTTCCAAATGTCCATAATTGTTCCACATATTCACTGTACAAACTGTTATTAAACAGACTGATTCCAATCCCAACAATTCTTTGACTTCTGCAATTTTCTTCATTTCCTTCAAAGTTAACCTATATATCCACATCTATCTGATTATGCTCTCTGCTATCTAAAAATAAAAATGTTCACATGCTCGAATGTCGTCGGCCAGATCTAGCTACCATATATCACACAACACGTTCACAAGTGAAGTATAACTGATGAACTGTGTAACTAATTTAACAGTGTATAATTAGACATTCAGTTGTAGTAAACACATTTTTCGTGATTAATTCCAATGAAACATTTGCACTGATCCTTGTCATCACAGAAACTGGGCAACAAACCATTTAGGGAGAGACAGACGTTGAGCCAACATGGCTAAAACATCTTGGCAATGTGCTCCAGATGTCTGGGCAACACATGTGACACATCATTTGGGCAAGAAGCTTTAGCAGTGGTACAAAAGCTGAACAATTTTTTAAATGTATTTTTTAATAACTCAGTCAAAAATTAACCAATTTTTCAGCACAATGCTATAATAGTGCAGTTTAGGCTTGGCCCTAACATTCGTACTGCCATCCCATGCTCTCAATATCTATCCAGCATTCGCTACCGATTTCACTAATCCACTATACTGGTGATTTATGATTACAAGTGGCTATTATGTGACACAAAGCACCCAATGAGTATTGCACTGAATCACCATCCCCTGCAAAATGCCACCTGGGGCAAAAAAACTCCCATCAGCTGTCACACTTTGCCACAGTCAGCCATCGTTATGTCCTCAAATAGCATGTTGCCCAAATGTCTGTTGCCAACTGATTTGTACTCGGACTGTCACCCAATCGCTTGACAGCCAAATAGTTTATCACACAAATGTACCAACACCCCTCCATTTGTATTCGCATAACATAAAAGCAACAAAACTTGTCTACCTTTACTAGCAATATCCCTATTAACATTCACCAATAACCTCTTTATTACTGTTGATGTGGCACTGGATGGCTTCAAATAACACAAAACAAAACAATAAAGCCTGGCATAGATTTACGTTACGTTACAGAGAGACATGTTCAACACTTTCAAGCTTGGAAGTTGGCGCAACTTATCCAGTCCAACGGAAGTCACTAAAGTACAACCATACATGTCAATGTACTCAATGCACTTCAGCCGGTCGGCAATCATTGCTAGGCCACTGTCGGTGACCCCAAGGCACTGGCCAATACCCAAAGATCGTAGCTCACCAGACATGTTGGTTATGTGATCGATTCCTTCATCAGTAATAGCACAAGCCGAAAGATAGAGCTGGCGAAGATGTGGCATGGTGGCACTGCTGTGAACCAGATGTAAAAGTGCTCGGTCTGTCACATGCATGCAGAATGCAATGTCGAGAATGACAAGACGAGATGCGGCTGCCAAGTATGCAATGCCGACATCTGTCAGGCCATCACAAGCACGAGCACGCAGCTCCTGCAGCACGGGAAGACGTGCCACGCATCGAAGGCCATCATCTGAAATGCCAACGCAGAAACTGATATCTAACGTTCGTAGAGTACGCAGACCGGCGCCAATATGACCCAACGCAGTGTCCGTTATTCTCTGACAGTCGTGCAGTATCAGCCGCTCCAGTGTCCCGGCAACTGCCGCCGATGCCGCAATCGACCCGGCACCAGCAAGGTGAGCAACTCCAACGTCAGAGATAAGTCGACAGCTACGGACACACAGTGACCGCAGTCGCTTAAGGCCACAAGCAATCAGCAGGATGCCGTTGTCGGTGATGTCGCTGCAGCCGCCGACGTCGAGGGTCTCGAGGTTTGGCGTGACGCTGACAACGCGGCTCAGTGTGCTGTCGGTGAGTTGTCGACAGAGGCTGACATCCAGCGAGATCAACACCGGCAGGTGAGTCTCGAGTGCCGGCGAGATTGCGGCATCTGTCAGACCGTGGCAGCCACGCAACGAGAGGCTCTCGAGGTCACGGATGGCAGCTGCCAGTGAATCGCGAGCGCCGCGCCGCATGCTCAGCAACTGAACGCGCTTGATGCCACGTCGGATGAGGCTCGGAAATGGCGTCCAGTTTGTATGCGTCAAATGTAGCTTGGCTTCGACTCCGTGCCATACTCGACGATTGTAGACCGCATCCCGCCATGTCTTGCAGACCTAACAGCACATGACCATATTCTGTCGACACGTTTTATCAACTACAGCCTACACTGCAAAATGCTGAATCTACTCATCATACTTAAATATTTGCAAAACAGACCAATGACAAACCAGTTCCAATCATACCAAGTTCTGTATTTGATATCTGAATTGTAACAGCGATTCCCAAATTCCCATACCTGTGCGGCGCACCCCTTGTCACGAACTTCCAGATAGCTGAATATTATTGTCAAGAGTTCCGGGAACAGATTTGAAATACCGACGGACGAAACTTCACAAGCACTTTCAGGCGGTGCATCTGCCACATGACTGGTCTTAAAATGTCTAATGCTGCACCGCATTCCAGTAATTTTAATGTTTAAAAAATTACTTCAACAAAACACGCATCATGACAGTCACGTGACTTCCGGCATTTTCGACGACTGAAAAAAAATTAAATAAGTAAGTCGTTGTGCCCATTTACTAGCACCACGCATATGCAATAGAGCCCTCCACGGGCAGAACACGCAAATCAATATCCATGGCATTAGGGGCCGAATGGCCGATGCAAGGTAGATGCACTATAGGGATCGATGGAACGCCACTGCGCGCAAGTTCATGCAAAATGTAATGCAGTTGCATTGTTTATTGCAGATATCGAACGATATCTGCTGCACGCACCCCAGCTCAGCAGCAAACCAGCCGCTGCTGTTGTTAGACCATACTCCGCATACTATGCGGGTAGCATCAGTAAACTCACGTTAGCCAGCTGCATTTTTCGACGCTATGCATATTTTATGAGCAAACGTTCATGACTCTTGAGCTGGTTATTACAGACTTGTGCGTTTAGTGACAGCGATGCACTCAGGCGTAAACACACTATAGAACTTAATTAAAATTTTATTTTGTAATAGTGTATTCTACAGTTCACTGTCCATTGCTGATAACACATAAATACATCAAGTTATATCAAACACATCTTTTAGTTATTTAGTCTTCTTAAAGGCCTAGTTACAAAAAAAGAGTCATCGAATAAAAAAACTTTGAAATCTTGTGACAACTAAGGTAGTGTGACAACTAGCCCAATGAACTGAAAAACAATAAGCAAGTGTGTATACGAAATTGGTTACTAAAGTCACCTTAAAATGCCTCTCTTACTTTCTAAGGGTTGTTGGTTCAGAAACTTTAAAGAAAGTACATATCAGTTGGTGGCGTGACACAGTGGTAGAACGTCGGTCTCTGGCCGGCGAACTTTCCCTGTCCTGCACTCGACCTGCAGCTGATGGGTGACCACTAATGTGGGTAAGCCATCCGCTATAGGTCAGCCAACTAGGCCAACT
>Ga0126328_10000226_pt1 | contig 12477 bp, 9 predicted proteins | sample InaspJWI13metaG_FD_97003 | JGI IMG/M metagenome (GOLD analysis project Ga0126328, IMG submission 97003) | Marine gutless worms symbiont microbial communities from Oahu, Hawaii - Inanidrilus sp. 1 OAHU.JWI-13 metaG | ecosystem: Host-associated > Annelida > Digestive system > Unclassified | place... | reverse complement strand
TGTCGCTAAGCACACCGGAGGCGTCAGCGATTGCTTGCTTCAGTCTGTCGATGTCTTGATGAGCCATCGCTTCTTTGATGTTCTGCTTAGCAGCACGTCTTCTAGCTTCTACGCATCCACAGGTACACGAAGTACACCGCAGGTTGATACTATTACTCAGCTTAACGGTAAACAGCTTGAAAACAGAATCCAATGCACGACAAGGGCAGGAAGCACCTGCAAAAAGTCTGCGATCAGGGATCATCCCTGCAATTAAAGTCAGACTGTGACAATGTCAAGGCGACAGATCGAAAAGCAGACACCTCATCAGGGAGGCAATATGGACCCGGAAGTGCAACAAAAAGAATCAAGATGAGGGAAGCTACCAACTAAGTGACATCTGAAACAAGTTACTTACTGAAGTCAGAGACCGGAAGTCAGTCCTGACGAAGACCTCAGATCGTCGGTCGAAACACCAAACGATAACGTAAGATCTTTGGCTGTGTTATAGTCATTATTTAACAAACTCCAACGCTACTCTGTTTCGTCAAAAGTAACTCATAAACACTGAACTACCCATACATGCTGACTTAGTGGCAAGCAACATCTTACGCACCTAACGCTTTCCTCTCAGCCAGTTTCTGTCGTTCCGTGTCGTCCATCGCCGGCTTGTCAGCGTCTGCAGCAGACGCAGCGTCATCACGAGCCGAGTCGGCGGCCTCGGCGTCGTCGTCGTCGTCGGCGGTGGCGGCGTGATCGTCGGGCGGCGGCACGCGGCTGACGGCGTACGTCTGCACGTGCTCGAGGCCGCCGCCAGGCCGCGGCTCAAACACATCCAGCAGGTACTCGCTGAACTCGAGCCGCGTCACGCTCAGTACCCGCCCGTCGTCGTCCTCCTCCGAGCGCACCTGCTCCCGGCCGGCCGCGCTCAGCGGCGTATTCCTCCGCCGCAGCTCGGCGACCACGTGATCGCGGCCCGGCAGCCGTATCACCACGTTCTCGCTGTCGACAACTAGTTCCGTCACGTCGCCGACTTCACTCCGGTCACCGTCTACATAAGCAAACTGGAACGTGGAAGACAACGGTGACACAGGTGTATCAGTCCTCGCAGAGCAAGGCCGAAACGTACGCTGGCTGCGTTGGTACTGCACTCTAGTGAGTCAGTTTAGCTATATGCCAGACGGGACAGACAGACTGACGGACGGACGGACACCGTACCGTTACTGTTTACTTTACGCTTACCGCTATACGTGGCTAACATATACGTAATAATAGTCAACTAATAAAATGAAAAGACTCAACTATTACGCCATCAGGATACAGCTGGTAAGCGGCAAAATTCAGGCAGTCGGTAGACCACATACTGTACCTCCGCTGTACATGTAATGTCGCTACCAGCGAGTATACATAGGGTGACAGTGGCGTAATTTCTTTCCATATCTATGCCAGCTGGTTTCCGCCGCCATCTTGTAGGTAAAACTCTTATAAATGTTTATTACTCTGGTGTCACTTCAATACACTTTGTCGGTAGGTTAATGATCACAGACTTTTTCTTAAAGTAATTAGTTAAATTTTATTTGAACAACATGGTTAATCTTTACCCACTGACTCCGCACATTATGGCAAGTTATACCCACAAAATGGCGAACGTATCGTGACCACAGATTCTGTGACGTGATTTCACCCTATGTATAGCGGCACAGCCGGTGCGCCTTAGCACATAGTGAGTTTAGCTATATGCCAGACGGGACAGACAGACGGACGGACGGACAATAGCTGACGATAGCTTAACTCTATCTTTCGAAAATTTAACCAACTCTTCTCTGGTTGATAATTTAATCTATTCACGAAAATCCACCGACGACTTTTGAGTTACTGCAATCAGACAGACGTCCGAGGTAATGACGAAGCTATACGGTAGATTACCTATGCGGATACAAATACGAATGTTTACTAATCGCGCGGAGAACTGTCGAGTGGATTACTGTACCTAGTGTGGTGAGGTCGTGGTCGTTGCTGGCGGGCTGCTGGGTGGACGTGACGAGGTAGGTGTGTACATGGTGCAGACGGGTCGGATCATTGCGGCGACGAGCAAACACGTTCAGCGCATATTCGCCAGCAGCCGGGAGACCGACGCTGAACGACGTCGTGCGACCGTCCACGGACCGCGACACGCAGTCGGCCAGACACGCGCTGTCGCCGCCGTTACAGTTCAGCTCACAGACCAACTCGACGTCGTCAGAGTCGACGTGGAACGTCAGCTGGAGCCGTCCGTCGGATGTCGTCAGTAGGCTGTCCGCGTGACTGACCGCACGCACTGCCAGCTCGTCGGCCAGACCGCTCTTGCCGATGATGCCTGCCCAACGTTCATCACGAATGCACCAGTGGCGAACGATAATCACCACTACCACTGTCGACTTCAGCTTAAGACAAGTTGCTACAGTAATGGTAGCGAGACGCAATGACGCATCGCCCCCGCCGCACCGATCGATCCATCGTATTCGCCCTGTGGTAGCGATATGCACTCCTATGGTTCCTTGGGTGCACGCGGTCTGCTGCCCGAATGAAATCTCAATCGGTTCAGCCGTTTTCGCAAGGCTCGCGATCGTGACTAACGCACGAACACGCATACCATGGAAAGTCGAGACATGCGTAGGAATAGCCCGCATCTAGCACTGCGTGCGGCGATGCGGGCTAAACAGAGACACTGAGACAGCAATAGCTCTGCACTAACTGTTTGCTGTTGCTTCTAGCCACTGAATTTCTACGCAGACTGAAATATGACTAATAAGTTCAATCTAGCGTATAACATTATTGTAAATTCTAAGTGAACTGCGGACAGTCGTCTGTAACTCTCTACCTGCAGATCTCCGATTTTCATCGCCGGCTGCTGCAACGTTTGCCAGACACTTAAAAGCGAACCTGTTTCCTTGCCTAAACTACATGTAGCTCATCTGGAACTTATAGGTCTATTTATTTTGCACTATACACAATGTGCGTATTATTACTAGGCCACATCGCACATCGCAGTGTACAGATTCGGTCTATTGTTACAGACGTAGCGTGGTCTGTGTGTATGTCTCTTGGTCACAACCACGAGCTGTGCAAAAACGGATGAACCAATCGAGAAAGGGTATGGATTCAGGTAGACTCAAAGAATATCCGGCCGGCTGCGGCGTGAGCCAAAGTTGTTCGGTAGGTGGCAGCAGCAGCAGTGCGGCCGTTCACTGGCAGTGGGACTTCAGCAACCTGCTATTATTAGTCGGCTGTGATCTTACCCTCGTGTAGTTTGGGGAAGGGCTGTATGCCGGTGTCGGTGTCGAGACAGCGGATCAGGTAGTTGCAGACGTTCTGAAGCTCCGACTCGATCTGCTGCTGCTGCTGCTGTGCCGAGTCCGAGTCTTGAGCGAACAGCTTCAGCGCGTACTCGCCCCTCTACAGTAAACTAGACCGACTACAGCAGTTCGCAACCACTCACGGGAACTCTCGTGCCACACGGGATCACACAGAGGTGACATCCGTGACATTCCCGCCTTTATCCCAGCAAAGCTGGTGGGCCTACTCGATTTAGTGACTCCGGAGGGATGCAAGGCTGAGTTGATTTAGTTGGTTGTCACCTATCGAGATGGTATACCCGCCCGAAGACGCTCACCTATCCCAGTACTAACCGGGCTCGACGTAGGATAACTTTGATGATACCGTTGATACGCCCAATGACGTTACCACTACTCTGTACACCGCTAGTGGAGTAACAACAAGAAGCTCAGCTATCGCCGAGGGACCGTGCGATGCGTCGTGTCAGTTGAAATCTTGCCAATTACCACGCAACAGTGCTGAAACCGACAAAGTTCCAGAGGGAAGTGCCCTTATTTTTGGAGATAACCGAATTTCGTTTTAACACAGTGTAGGACGCGTGGAAGGAAGCTCACATGCCAGGGAGCCAAAAACCAGCTCGATTCGTTCAGCCGTTTCGATAGAACACCGACTTGTGACAGACACGGACACAGGCCCACGGCTATACCGCGGATGCATAGCATCTCGCGGTAAAAACGGGGTGAAGGGTACAGTCGTCCTCGGGCACAGCAGGCGACGGTCGCAAAACAGTCTCGCCAAAATTATTTCATTACTGACGAAAACAATAATGAATATGACATAGTTTGCTAAATGAACCGAAAGTAGCCTATCACAACAACATTTTGATATTTTTTTGTTGCCAGTTTCTTTAGGGATTCGCTACTCCATTGCACAGCATTTAACTTTTGCACCCGTGCGCCCGCTACCCTCCCCCAAAAAACAATCGGGGAAGGGGAACTTCACTGCTTCTGCCCCTGGACGCCGATAACCCTAGCGACGCCACTGCACGCCGCCGGCCAACCTGTGGAAGCCGGACGTCGACGACCAGCTGTCCGTCATCCTCGCGCAGCAGGGCGTGGTGAGAGAGCAGCCAGGCGTCGAGCTCGTTGTGCAGGACGCTCTTCAGCACGGCTCTGACTCGACGGTCGAGCGTGAAGCGAATGTCGACCACGCCGTTCGAAGTCTCGATGACCGCCTCACCGTGAGACTGCGCTTTCAAACCGGCCTGCAACACACGTCAACAGGCACATCTCTCAGTAACAGACCTCTTCGACGTAAACTAGTCTCTATTCAACGTCGTCCCTCTGCTGCCAAAATGACACTGCCCGCATTTGCTGCTGAACACCGTGCTGCGGCGCCGTTGCTCCTGGGCGTTGCACCCTCTGCACGCTGCCGCTGCTGTCAATCGACGGGACAGACGAACGGACAGTTTTACCATACTATATGGGCAGTGTCAATAAATGAATTTACGTCTCACACTGCAGACTTCATAAACACACACATCCGTTTAACGGCCTTTTTCCGGGACTACCCGGGTAAGCCGGTACCAGAAAGGTAAAACCAATCTGGATTTTACTGAAACAAGAGACAGCGAGTGGCAGTAGCATCAGCTGGGCCACAGACCCAGGCAGATACGCCAACACCCCACCACTCAGACTAGGCCTACATAAAGTAACAACAAAACTCAGTTAACTATTAAAATGTTAAAACCAAAATGTTAAACCATTAAAAATTTAAAATGTCAATAACATCAATACCAGATTGTCTATAAATATGATAAAATATTCAGGATACGTGTTCCGGATTATTTACAGAATTTAAACAACTCTTCTCTGGTCTATAATCTATCTACTCCCCAAACGTTACGAATATCCACTTGTAACTTTTTGAGTTATTCTGATAACAAACAAATAAACAAGCACGGGTCAAAGCATTACCTGTGGTGTAGGTAAGAAGACTCGTCTACAACCTTAGTACAAAGCAGATGTGTGTAAAGGAGGGTTCACAGCACATAAACTGAACTGAACTGAACTCCAGTTTGCGAACTCAAGTTGAGTTCAGCTCACGTGCCGTGGACCATCCTTAAAAACAAACCTCTTCCGCGAGCGCTCCGGGGCCCCAGCCGATCTCCGGACAGTCGGGCAGCAGCGTGGCTTTCTTGTCGGCGTCAGTGCAGTCGATCAGATACGAGCAGACGAGATCGTACGAGTCATGCTGTCCAACCTCGAGGCCGAACACGTCCAGCTTGAAGCGACCGGTCACCGGGAACCTCGCCGTGTACGATATCAGCTCCGTCTTCTTCTCGTACATGACGAACCGCTCGTACGGCACCTGCAGTGTCAACCGCTAGTAACGTGTCACCAGCTACAGAGCTACTTGTGATAAGTTCCCTTTTACTGCGCGACGCTGCTGTCGTCGTGTGTCCGTCCGCCTGTCACAAGCTGGTATTGTATCGAAACGACGGACTGAGCTGAGTTTCGTCATGGAGGCTTCCTACGATACACTATAAGGAAATTCCAGAAAAATCTCCCAAAAATCTACAAAATAAGGGAACTTCGATCTGGTTTGTCCCAGACTCCGGGCTTCAAAACTTTTGCTACGGCAAGTCAATCGTGCTGTCAAAAAAACTCATGTCGTCGACGGTCGATATTCTTGACCACACTTGTGACGGTCAACGCGTCGTGTATGGACGTAGGCGTACATAGTTTACTATACGTCCGTCGACCGTAATACGCTAACTCCAGTACTTCGATTTGTTGTAGATTTGTTGTAACACTTGTTCCTACTGAGTGCAGCAGTTGACAAGACCTCGACTGACGCAGAGCGTCGCGCGGTCCGTCTGCAGTAGCGGAGCTTCTTGTTGAAAGTAACTTGGCCAGCACTGGGTAGGTAGGTACCTGACTGTCGGAGGTGGAGTGTCGCGACTTGAACAGTAGATAGCGGAAGTCGTATTTCGCCGAGCGCTCGGCGGGCATGCGCAGCGAGATGACCGCCTGTCCGCCGACCGTCGCCTGGACGCCGCCCTGGAGACGCTGGTCCGTCAAGGACAGGCCGAGCTGGAAGAACCGGTCGCGCAGGTAGACGGCGTCCTCGAACTGCTGGAAGCTGACGGGCGGCTCGAGCAGCTGCCAGGCGGGGTCGTCGGGCAGGTGCGTGGCGATGAGGTGGTCCGGGTCGGGCAGGAAGAAGAACTCGTTCACAGCGTGCACCGTCTCACCCTCGTCGTCCGCATCCGCATCCTCTCATCAACAACAAACACGGCAACCGTACACAGTCCCGGTCGGTCGGTTTAAATATTCGTCGCAATGTCAAATCCCGCAGCCTCCTGCTCTATCGCTTTGAGTATTTGCCGTTTTTGCGTCGCTTATCCCTGGTCTTATGTCCAAAGGTACAAACATGACGTCATTCGCAGAACCGGAAGTACATCACATATCGCAACGCCGCTAGAGAAGGACCGAGCCACAATCTTAAGTATAAACATGCATAACAAGGCTACGGTGCATTGGCAGGCTCCGCCCCGACACCCCTTGCACGATGGACTCGTCTACTCTCGGCGTCCGCCGTCGTCTAGGACAGGTTGCCTGGAGGTAAAGGGGGGATATTATCAGACATGCTCCGTGCTGTCTTGTGTACGACAGTTGTGCACAACGGTATGCACACAAATATGACCAGTTCTTAAATTTATGTTCAGTTACGGTTAGATTAGGCCTGATTTTTGTGTGTTTTTAAAGTTTAGTTTATATTTTGTTTTGTGGGTAAAGGTTTAGTTGGTATTTTGGTGTGTTTCTGTGTTAGTTCAGATCACTTTGGTTTTGTGCTGTTAGTTTTGTTGGGTTTGGTTTATTCAGTACCAATGCAAGAGATTGGCTGGGAAGAACGTCTCCGAAATAACCTATTTTGTGTCGAGTGAGACGTAAAACCTTGCTCCATCCATCCGTCTAGGACTGGACGCAACCACAGCAGCGTCGTTAGCCTGCGCACGACGACATGCTTTCACATGGCCCATTATGCGAAAATATGACGTCATTAATAAAACCGGAAGTATACATAACGTATCTCATGCCACCATGCCACCCTCCACTGAAGTACACACAGAATTGCAAATGAAAGACGCAAACAAGACAAGCACAACAAACCGGTGCGTCGTCGTTGTCGACGAGCTGTCCGTCGCTGTCGAGCAGCGCCCAGTCGGCGGAGTGGCGTCCCACGAGGCACGTGGACGCCCAGAACACGTCGAGCAAGCGCCAGTCGCCGTCCACATGCACGGCGTTCCACTGGGCGAGCATGGCGCGCCGGTCGACGGGCCGGCCGAGCTGGTACGCCGCGCTCTTGTTAACGCCGTTCAGCACCACGCAACGCATACCCGCCGCCCTGACACCGACACCAGATCCAGCCAACACCGGCTCGGTTCCATTAGTCTGAACAGCCAAGTACGCGTGGAAAGGAACCTGGATGTGCAAAGGCTCCTGGAATGCTGAAACGTGGAGTGCTTTTGTCAACTACTAGAGGAAGGAGAGAGACTGAAGATTGTTAGGACCGAACCCCAGCGGTGTCCAGCCTGTGGTGGGGAAAAGACGCAACTCCCCAGGAAACGTTGCCTTGGCTCCAGTTATGCACAAAACTTCAAAGTTTGTGAGAGATCCCCAGAAAAGAGCCTTACCATAAAACCACCACTGCTCTCTGCTCTAACATCGCCGGAACAGACATCCACTGCTAACGAATTCGTACCAAAGTCGACTTTTAGTGCGATAATACAACGTTGAGGATGGTTTGATGCACCTCAATAACTGTCACAGTTATAACGTCAGACAGCAGGCTGCATTCACTGACAATACAGTCACCGTTTGAAACGACAACGCTCGTCGCGTGTTCTTCCTCGCAGCATAGCGGTAAATAGACTAAAGAAGAGGCTCTTAGGATTCGAATGTTTAAGCTGACTTCGTGCTAAAGCGACCAATTTCACCTGGAATGCCATCGTGATAATGTTCATCATTCCTATACTGATAAGACTCAATACGTGCAGACCTCAAACCGGGTCCACGAAAACAGCATTTCGCACGTACATATACCTGACGTACCTGGCCATGTGCATGATAAAGTTGGCGTGGTTGCCCATGCGCCAGTTGATTCTAAGCAGGTAGTCGAGCGGTGTTCCCAGCTCCGGTAGTTCCGTGGTTCGGCCCTGTAGCGCGGCCAGGTCCAGCGACGCTGTCCAGCGGAAGATCGCGCGGATTTTCTCAAGGTCATTTCGAGCGTCCTTCGTCAAGTACGCAGCGACGTCCGCGTAACTCTTCGCCAACAGAGATTCGGGAATCTGCACACATACACACGTGGTCACAGTACGTTATGTATACCAATACCACTATGCATTTAGCCGTCGTCAATACCGAGTCAGCTGCTTTAACACTACTCCCGTCTGTTGTGCATTTGAATTTGTCACGACTTTCCTCTGGATCTGTTATAACTTTGTTGCGCAACAATTAAATCGAACTACCAAACTAATTACCAGAAAATGAATAAAATTTGACGCTATAATAAAATGATTTTAAGTAGATGCAAGGCAAAGCCTGACTGTAGCCCGCCCGGCTATTCTCTAACCGCCTGTTAATTATTGTTAATTTGTTACTTAATTGGCTCGCCTGCGTCCATCGAATCAGGTAATTTGTTTGCCTGCGCCCTGCATAGCGACTGCCCTTCTTGTCGTATGCAGGTGGCGCCGCCCTAGCGAATGTCATGCAAGCTGTGGATTGGAGGTCGATTTTGTCCACAAGACTGGCTGCCACGGCAACGTCCCTTGAGAGATCGAAAAAAATAACTTCAGATCCTTTATCTACGGCCAAAGTTCTACAAATCCTGCAAATTTCGTGAAGATCGGTCCTGCAGATGTTGAGTTAATTGGTTTGAAAGAAATCACTAAAAATACAATAAAAATAAAACAGCAGCAGAACACAGACCCTGCTCGCCTCCGCAGAGCGGGTGGGCTAATAATTAGACTTCATAGCTACTTCCGTGCTTTAGCCGCGTCGCGTCTAGCGAGAGCTGCTAATAGGATACTTCTATGGCGTTGCATCGCGTACTCGCGTCGGGTCAGGTGGTGTGAACTGAGAAGAATACCAGATAAATGACAGATTACGCATATAGTGTCTGCATGCGGAGCTATAAATAAGCGGTAATGTCTGCAGAGTCGGTGAGACCAGTTAAGTATGCGAGCGACTGGGGTGCACGCAGTGCGAGAACGACTGCGTGGGAGTGCATGCGGCTGATCCGCGAAACCCATAAATCAATGTCGGCATGGGCAAGGAACTGGTCGCTAACCACAGCAGCAGCAGCAGCAGCCGCCGCATCAGCTAAGCCTCGCGGCGTGCTGACAATGAATGATGAACAGCGCTGCAGGCGCGTCCAGCCACTGCATCACCACTAGCCAGCCACGCGACGACGACGCCACGCTCCGCGACCAATCTATGATATAGCGGCGCAGCATAGATAGCGACTGCGACTGCTCTACATTACATCACGGCATATCGGCGGCGCCAATCGGCCGCGATCAACACTCGCCCGCCGCAATGCCACCGGCCCCAGCAGACACATTACTAGCACGGCGGCGCCGACAAACACGCCGACTGGAATTGGATTTCGCCGACAACAAACAATCGACAATCAAAAAATCATCGACACGCCTCACAGAAGCAACTGCATAGCTCAGCCAATTTACTGCAGTAACCTACAACATCACTTGTAAACGACAGAGAACCAGTGCTTAATAAAATAATAAACGGCTTTGCACGACAAAGTTTGCAACCAGCCTTCTTTCTACAAAATACTCTTTATTGGATGAAACCTGGTATAGTTTTCAAGGCTTCAATTTCTAGCAAGTGTTCAAGAAGGTTTCCGTGAGTAATATCTAAAGTTTTCTGCGCCATAACTGATAGTAACCGAAGTTACCGAACGGCTGTATTTCGAATTCTTGCACTCAAGTGGTTGGTGCAGTGAGGGCTTTCTAGCTGTTAACGACATGAGGTTGGGGCGCTTACACGTGTTGCACATATTCATAGCACACAGTTAGACAATTTTGCATCTACGCGGATATGCGCCATCATTAACTCGAGCTATGTTCTATTCGTGGTACCCGTCGACTCTGAGTGTCGCAACTCGCAACCCGACAAAACGAGGAATAATTAAGTCTCAGCTGCCGCACATCCATAGTGGTATACACAAAGATGGACCTTCAGCGTGATTAACTGGCAACTGTCGTCGATTGGATAACGTTGACAATACTTGCGACGGTCGGCGTGCCGTTGCAAAATTTTGTAAGTCCAGAGTTTTTGTCTTTTGGATAAAAATTTCACAGGGAAGTATAGGCTACCTTACTTTGGAGACACCCGACTTCCCTTCAAAAACAATGACTCTATGCCGAAAAACAGCTCGATCAGTTCAGCCGTTTTGAAAAAACACCGACTTCTGGCAGCCGAAGGACGGGCACAGGGCCAAAGCAATACCCGCGTTAGCATATCGTTGAGCGCCGAGCGGATATAAAGGCTGTTACAAACGTCAGTGAGCGACGAATCTGCATAGTTCTGTCATTGCTCTGTGGAGCTATTCGGCGTCAAATGAGCGACTATGAGGCGTTTCGTATACTTCCTTCGATGCCTGGAAGGAAGAATCGTATACCGGACGAATGAGGGTTGCGATATAAGCGGGGCGACTATGGTGCAAGGCGGGATTACGTTGCGCGGCACTGCGACCCTGAAGCAGTTGAGCACACGGGCTGATCGGGCGAAAATGCAAAACTCACTTCTTAACTCACTGTATTAGTACGAAGCGTGAACTTTACTAAGCAACTAAGCCTGCACCGCTCCGCACGAGTATAAGAATCGTCTCAACCCAGGCAACAACAGAGGTATACGAAACGTCCCATTACCAATGAGCACCGTACGCAGTGGCCAAGGGCTGCAAATCAGATGGAATCTGAATCTGATATACGAGTACACACGCACCGCGCAGGCGTATTTGTCGAGCTCGGCGTAGTCGTCGATGTGGAAGACGTCGGCCTTGCGGAAGTGTGGCGGCCGCGGCGGCGGGTAGTCGCTCGGCGTCGTCATTGCGCTGACAGAATGTCTGCGCGCTGCAAACACGCTACACGAACGCTGTACATGCCACGCCTCGATAGCCGCCTCAGCGTGAGACGCGGCTTCTAAACCGCGCTGAACGAGTCAGCAGACGCGCGCCTTTCCCGTGCTGACCCCTGGTGAGTCAATCTCAGTATTAGGTCACTTATTTGTCACTGTCACCGCAGCGCAGCTGGCCGAGGTGGCGTCACGTCACAACTCTATAGGCCCTACAGGTGATCCGTGGATCCGAACGGCAGCTGCAACGTCCGTCGATTCACAATTATTTCACATACAGCAGATCGTTAAGAAACGCTGATCGAACGCCCACAACGACTCTTTGCAATCGGCCTTTTTGCGTTTTTCGCGCTGCACTGTGAAAATTCGGCACGTATACGCCCCCCTGGCACTCGACATACGACAAGGAATGGGCCTAGCAGGGAATGTAAACAGCATTATGGCGCGCTAGCAAATTATCTCGGCCACAGAGCACTAAGCCAACTGACTCAGCGCGGCTATGTTTACCTCGTTGCGTGCGGCCGCAGCAGCAGCACTGCAGCAGCAGCTGGCTGCTGAGGCTGCGCTGAGGCTGGGCCGGAGCGGGTGCGCTATTGCTGTAGGCCTCGCCGCCGGCACACTGCTGACCGTTGCTAGGTGACTAGACGCAGTCTTCCCACAGCTGACGACATAGAACTGTGCGAGAGCTAACTCTGCAAATCAACAGGCAGACAGACTGAGATAGTGCCAAAATTCTACCTGCCAAAGTGCTCGACGATGTCAGAGCGATGCTGAATGATCACGTGCATGTTGCGGGAATGAAACTGCCTTCCAGATTATGCGCTGATCGTTATTACAAGAAGTGGATTTCCGACTTAGGACACGTGGAAGTTAAAAAGATCATAGTACAAAGTAGAAGAAATCGGAATAAAGATACAGTCTTCAAACGCCATATCTCTGTATCAGTCTATAAGAATCTACATGTAGATCAGTAGCCCAGTGGTGTCGCTTAGACTAAGCTAGAGGCCCGGCCATGCTATGT
>Ga0126328_10000224_pt1 | contig 12536 bp, 7 predicted proteins | sample InaspJWI13metaG_FD_97003 | JGI IMG/M metagenome (GOLD analysis project Ga0126328, IMG submission 97003) | Marine gutless worms symbiont microbial communities from Oahu, Hawaii - Inanidrilus sp. 1 OAHU.JWI-13 metaG | ecosystem: Host-associated > Annelida > Digestive system > Unclassified | place... | reverse complement strand
GTGAAATATGGGTACACAGTCTACTAACAGTCTCGATACATAATTCGGGTCACTCTGGGCCCCCTTTACCGTTTTGGGCCCCTGCCCCCTCGGCATTGCCGTGGCTGCCGATGGCTAGTTACGCCACTGACGACGACGACGACAGACAGAGGCAGCTGGACGCTAGTCAGGTGGCGGCGGCGGGGCGGCAAGGCGCAGAGTGAACTGGTCACTGTGCAGCAGGCTGCCTGACCGCGGCGGCACTGGCGCAGTTAGCCTGCCGGACCCACCAGGCCTGGTATGCTCCGTCTGATGGGCCAGCTCGGCGAGCACGGTCAGCCGCGAGACGGGAGAGCGCGTGAGCGCGCGCAGTCTCTCCACGGCCGTCACGTGACCCGCCTCCAGGCCACGCCCACCGCATCCGGGACTCGACGCCGCCGCCGCCGCCGTCGCGCCGACCGACGGGAAGGCGATGCCGCCGGGGCTGGCGGCGGGGCGCGCGCACAGCGGGCACCTGCTGCCGGGCGGCTGCCGGGTCGCGCGACGGTCACGTGACTCGTCGCCGTCGGCCTGCAGGCAGGTGCGATGAACGGCGCGCCGGCAGCAGCCGAGCAGCAGCACGTCGTCGGCGGAGTCCGCGCCGAGCGTCGCGCGCCCGCACACGGCGCATGCGCAGTGGTGCGGCGGCGGCGGCGCGGCGGCGGTGCGGGCTGCGCGCTGCAGGTGCGCGATGGCGCCGAGCAGGTCGCGGTTGACGAGTCGCGCGGTGGTCGCTAGCAGCGTGCGCTCGTACTGGCACGCGTCGAGCACGCCCGTCAGCAACTCGCGCACGTCGCCTAGCTGCTGCGAGGCGGCCCCGGCGCCGGCGCCGGCGTCCGGGTCGGCGGCCACGTGCACGAGCCGGTCTAGGACGGCCGGCAGCGGCAGCCCGGAGCCGGACATCATGGCGGCGATCACGTGCCGCGTGCACGTCTTGAGCACGGCCGCCGCCGCCGGGTCGACGCCCGCGTCGCAGCGCAGTCGCGCCGTCTGCGTGAGGAAGTCGAGCAGCTGGAACCAGGCCGACTGCAGGTCGGCGGCCGACAGCTGGCCGCTGGCGCGCTGCAGTAGACCCAGTACGTCGCACACGCACCGCTCCACCGCCACGCCGGCACCGCCCACGTCGACCACACGCGGCGACGCAGCGCCACCAGACCGCCCAGGGACCACACACGTCGACGCGTCCACGCCAGCGCCACCACCAGTCTGCTGGTCACAGAGCGCGCCGACGGCGGCCGTGAGTCGGTCGAACTCGAGGCGGAACGCGCCGACCACGTCGCCGGCTCTCTCGAGCAGGTAGACGAGCGCGGCGGTCGCGCCGTGCCGCCGACAGATCGCCGTCATGTCGGCGAGCCGGTAGCGCACGTTGGCGGCGCCGGCCGCGCGCAGGAACGCCACCACGTCGGCGGAGCGCCGGCACATCACCTCCACGTAGCACTCGGCCACGCCGGCCGCGTCCTCCGAGTCCGGCGAAAGCACGCTGGCGCCGCCGCCCGACAGCTGCACGTCGAACAGGCCGCGCAGGAACCCGTACAGCGCCTCGTCGTCGCTGCTGCACGCTTCGCCCCCGGGCCCGCCGCCGGCGCCGCGCTGCAGCCGGTCGACGACCCGGCGCGCCGGCACGCCGAGCGTCAGCGTCAGCAGCTTGGCGGTGCGTCGGGCGTCGATGGCGACCAGCTGCGGCACGGCGTCCATCACGGCGCCGACGACGCGCTCGCGCTCCGCGTCGCTCAGCCGCGCCGCGCCGCCGCCGCCGCCGTCCGCCGGACGCTCGCCGGCGACCAGCGACTGGACGTAGCCGAACGTGAGGTGGCGGCGCGCCGCGTCGCGCCAGTAGCACGCCACCGCGTCGGCGTACTCGCCGCGCCGCACGCGCACCTGCTCCACGACGCGGTAGAAGCGCGCGCCGTCGGCCAGCTGCAGCAGGCGCGCCGTGTCGAAGTAGGCCACCGACGACGTCGACGACGACGACGACGTGGCCGCGTACAGCTCGAGCAGGGCCTGCTGGCGCTGCTCGTGGTCGAGCGAGCCGGCGACCGGACCACACACGACGGCCGACTCGCCCGGCACGCAGTCGGCGTCGCTGCTGCAGACCACACACAGCGCCTCGACCACCTGGTCGAACAGCGACCGGTTGACTGCGATGTCGGCGTGGCGCGCCATCTGCCGCGCCAGGAACGTAAACAGCACGCCCACCTAGACACACACACACACGTGCATTCTCGTACGAGTTACGAGTAGGGCCAAAATGTCAGGCTCCCACCACTGCAAGCTTCAGTCGGTCTGTAATGGCGTGAAGTTTGAGAATTGTAGAATTTTTGCGCGTAACAAAATACACCGTAGTTGTCTTTGCAGTAATTAAATTCAAATGTATTACCGACCGAGGCATAACACACACACACCACATCCATGAAGTGAGGACACTTTACAGGGTGACCACTCTCCAGTCAATGCGAAATTACCTGACGCTTCACGGGCTCTCAGCCCTCCTACCAAATGATGCAATTACCTGTCCCCAACCACAAGCAGTCACTTGAACCCGTTTTACACATATCACACACATATTAATCGATAAACTAACCATAAATAAGTAACTGCATATTTATCAGACGAATGAGGTCTATGACTGATAACATGCATGACACTACTAAGCGCCAGTTTAGTCCCAAATGTACTGTTAGCACATACAGTTTCCCCCCACAAGATCTTTTCCCTGGCAGTTCCCTGATATCTGTAAAATTTCCGGACATTTCCAGGTTTTCCAGACAAGTTGTCACCCTGCACTTTAGAGACGATTGTATTGCAACTTTGCCGCTAAGTTTAACAGTAAAAATGTTTAAAATCAAAGAGCATTTTTCTGGTCTGTAAAATAAAAGCACTTTTTCTGACTAGTAAACAGTAAGTTACAGACGACAAGATCAAGCAGTTCAGTAGTTAACTAGATGCAAGGCAAAGCCTGACTGTAGCCCGACCAACTATCCCCTTAGCTGCCTGTTAACATGGGCGTCTGCACACAGGGGAAAATGGGACCAGCTGACCCGCCTGGAAAAATGAATGAAAATTAAAAAGCAAAAACATGCAAAAAAGAAAAGTTTTCTGAATGAGGGGTGGGGTGAAGTGATATGACTGATGACCCAAATTTTTCTTCATCTCAGGCAGCAAGGAGGCATTGACCCCCTAACCAAAATCCTGCGGACGCTGCTGCCTGTTAATTATTGTTAACTGATAACTTAACTGGTTTGCCTGTGTCCAGGGAATCCGTTAATTATCTGGCCAGTGTCTAGCACAGCAGTTGCATTTCTTGTCATACGCCATCAAAGCGAATGTCACGCAAACGCAAGTGTGTGCACTGGGCCTGGATTTGGCCCACAAAATGGTTGCCATAGCATGATAGCACTCTGCCTTGAAGGAGCGAAAAACTAACTACAGATCGGTCATAGTCATCTACAGCCATAGTTGCACCATTCCTGCAATTTTGTGTGAAGACTGATCCAGATAAGATAATTGTTCTGACATCAGATATTGTTAAAAACAGAAACACCAGCAGAACACGAGCCCACTTTCGGCTAGAAGCCGGGTGGGCTGGTGTGTGACCTGTGTGGGCGTGTAGCCGGAGCCTTCGACCATGATGAGCAGGAGAATGTCGACGATGCGCTGCTTCTTGTCGGCACTCAAGTCGCCGAACGCCAGCGCCAGCACGTTCAGCAGCTCGCCCGTGTCAAACGTCAGCAGCGTGCGCAGGTGCGGGTACGACTGGCCGCCGTTGTCAGTGTAGCACGACCCCGCCGAATGCACGGCCGTCACACACGACAGCACCGAGTCCTTGACCGACTGCACGCGCTCGGCGGCGATGTCACCCGACCCCGGGTACACACGCCCGGCCAGACAACAGCTGATGTAGACCAGCAGCTTGTTACCCAGCTGAGTCTACAGACAAACAGACAGACACGTCAGGGAAATACACCATACACACACACGCTCAGCCACGCCAATGGCCATTAGTGCAGCGTGTTGCCCCTGAAGGGTGAAAAACCTCAAAATCGCTGCATAAGTGATTTGTATACCACACAATGCTGCCAGTAAAAATTGAGAAGCCTGTCTACATCTCTACCTGTTCACAGGTGACTTGTTTACCTGTTGCTAGGTGAGCAGTTTACGTGTTTGTAGGTGATTTTTGTACGTACATCATTTAGGCTTATATTGTATTTTATTTCGTACATTTTTAATCGCCAAAATTACTATTACTATTACTATTGTTTGTAGGCAATTTGTTCGTAGGTGAGTTGTTTACCTGTTGGCATGTGAGCTGTTTACCTGTTGGTAGGTGAGCAGTTTACCTGTTGGTAGGTGAGTTGTTTGCCGGTGGCGATGGTGCTGTGCAGTACTGCAAGCAGTTGTTCTAGCGGCGTCGTGTAGTCATTGAGTGCACGATTGTACACGTAGAGAATGCCGGTGTACAGGCCGTGTGACCAGCACAACGACACCACCTGGTACACACAATACAGGTGCATATACAGGTACAGAGTGCCGGTGTACAGGCCGTGAGACCAGCATAATGACACCACCTGAACAACAACAAACACACCACAAACGAGGCAACTGCCATTTTCCTGTTTCACAAGAAGCACAAGATAAGTGAGATGGAAAAATAAAGCATCTTTTGGCTGCTTATGTTCTCCGTAACATTTCTGGCAAAAACTGTCGAAATTGGTCGATGCATGTTGAATTCAGAGCAATTCAAAGATGGGAGATATTTCTTTAGAAGCTGAAAAGGAATAACCCCCAATTTCAAAACCACCCCATTTTGTAAATTTTGTGCCACCTTTCTCATCTCTGTTAGACAGGAATGTGGTACGAGGCCAACAGTTGGTTTTTTCACTGCACGTTAATGCACACCATCAAATCTAATCATAACATATGATACAGCCATATTACGTGGTGTATGTCATGCCTTCAGTGCTTTGACGCTGTTGGTTGGGCGACAGGAAGGGCATCCGGCCTGTACAAACTGAGTGGTGGGGTGCTGGCATGTTTATCTGTCTGGAGCGAGGTGCAGACATGCACACGGCCCAGCTGATGCCACTGCCACTCGCTCTCTTGCTTCAGTAAAATCCAGACTGGTTTTACCTTTCTGGTACCAGCTCACCCGGGTAGTCCTGTACAAAGGGCCGTTAAACGTGTGTGTGTGTGTACCTGGTGTATGTCGAGGCTGGCAATGTCCATGTGAGTGATGCATGCTTCCACGGCCTGCAGTAACCCGCGCCGCTCGTAGTGCAGCACAAAGTCCTTCATGACGGCCGGCGTCACAGCAGTCAGCGTGTCGTTCAGCATGTACGGTTCCAGACACTCAAGGTAGGTGGCCTTTGCTAGCGGGTCGGCCGAGAAACAGTCGTACAGACGACCAAAGAGGAAGTCCATCCGACCGACGAGCAGACAGTGGTCGACGCACGTCGTCACCACCGTCTAACAATTTCCATCAGCACTAGACCATTGTGCAGCGACATATTTAAGGTGTGATGGAATATTTCGATACGATTTTGTTGCAAATTTACCACTGAGTCTGCCAGTGAAAGAATTTAGAAAATCGGTTAACATTCGGCAAAGTTATGGGCAAGAGTTCAGTGTCTTGTTTTTTTGACTCATAATGTATATTTATGGTAACTTCTGGAGTAAGAAGAAAATAAAGAAAAGATAATAAGGCGTACTTACTTGGCAATCAAGCTGTATGGCAATGAAAAACCTCAAAAATCTGCATGACACTAAGTCTTCACACACAAAAATTGTGAATGAGAATTAGAAAGTCCATGGCGTCATAAATTTAATGAACAAGCACCACACCTCTAACAACAAACGACAGGTATATGACAGAATGTTTCAGGCTGGAAGAGGCTTTAAGTGCGTGGCAAACAGTGCAAAAATTACCACGAAAAAGAAGCAGAGAATGTTCTAGCAGTGGTGTCGAGAAGGGGGATACGGGGGTACAGCGTATCAGGGTCCTGGCGTGAGTGAGTGCGCAGTTTCTTAACGGCACATCAGCACATAATAAGCCATTTCAGTGCCATTACATGGTATAAAGATTAAAAACGAAATACACTTAACAATGATAAGAAGAAAAATGTAAAATCAAGGGATCCTGGCATGTTGTGAGGGCTCGGGGCCAAGCTGCAGGTTTTTCGATATGAAAAAAATGCAACGAAAATCCAGTTCAGTGATTCTCTGTCAGTCACTACGCAATGCTAGTACAGTATTTCGAACAAAACTAGTCAACTTTGTGCATATTCGCATCGCACAGAGGGGGTCAGTCAGTGAGTCGTGCTGCCACGGGGTCCCCTTTTGATGCCACTGCGTGCAAGATCATGCCAGAAAACTGCACAACACTGATTCAGCGTCTGGTGCGCCGCCGGTACCTCGAAGTAGGTCTCGATCCCCTCTACGCCAGCACCCCACCGCTCAGTTTTTTACAGGCCGGATGCCCTTCCTGCCGCCCAACCAACAGCGTCAAAGCACTGAAGGCAACAGTAGGATACTGAATATAATATACCTCGAAGTAGGTCTCGAGCTCCTCCAGCTTGCCGTGCGACGGGCACAGCTTGGTCATCGACAGCGCGACGTATCGACCCAGCAGCTCCATGATGCGCTCGGCGACCTGCGCCCGGTGCCGGTCGCCGGCGGCGCGTCGTCCCACCACGGCGCGCGCGCTGCCGTCGTAGAACGAGCGCGCCAGCTGGAGCGCGGCGGCGTAGCAGTCGCGGCGGACCAGGACGTCGAGCCGGTCCGACCACGTGCGCAGCGTCAGCGCGTGCACGGCGCGCAGGCCCAGCAGCAGCAGCTGACACGAGCCAGCTCCCCCCGCGCCGCCGCCGCCCGACACCACCGACTGGTAGCAGGCGCGCTCGCCGGCGCACGCCAGCGCGCGGCTCACGTTGCCGCCGGTCGCCAGCGACTTGTAGAAGCTGCTGGCATACACCAGCCGGACGCTCGACAGGTCCAGCACCTCCAGTTCGTCGTCGGACCGGACGTCGACGACGTGCGCGCGCTCGGTCACGTCGACGAGCGTCATCGTGTGAGAGTTCATCCACGACACGGACAACAGCTTGTAGGCGACGTCGGTCCGCTGCAGGGGAACCACACGAACCACGTCGTCGTCACGACACAACACCTGCACGAGCAGACACTGTTCAGCAGTCTGCGACCAGCCTCACCGCTATGGGAACTCACATGCCACATGGGATCAAACAGTGATACGAGCCACATGACAGAGGTGATATTCCAGCCTTTACCTAAGAAAAATTGGTACTCGATTTCGCGACCCTGGACGGATGCAAGGCTCACCTTCAGTGCTTTGACACTGTTGGTTGGGCGGCAGGAAGGCATCAGGCCTGTAAAAAACTGTGTGGTGGGGTACAGGTGTGGTCATCTGTCTGGAGCGAGGTGCAGACTTGCATATGGCCCAGCTAATGTCGCTGCCACTCACTGTCTCTTGCTTCAGTAGAATCCACATTGGTTTTACCTTTCTGGTATTGCATATGGCCCAGCTAATGCCACTGCCACTCACTGTCTCTTGCTTCAGTAGAATCCACATTGGTTTTACCTTTCTGGTACCGGCCCGGCTCACCCGGGTAGACCTGGACAAAGGGCCGTTAAACGGATGTGTGTGTTATTATTAAGTAAGAACTGATTTCAGTGACACTTAACATTTAACAGCATTGCAGGGGCACTTTACACAGTTCAGTTCACTGAAACCCGTCACAATTAAGTCAGTAAAATGTTGTTCGGAAAAGGAATGTTTTAAGTTGTTGGCGGAATGTCAGCAGCGACAGTGTGGCCATGATCGTTGGCCATGTGGGATCACAGTGATACCTGCCACCCGGCATGGGTGACATTCCAGCCTTTACCTCAGCAAAGTTGGTAGGCCTACTTGATTTAGCGACCCCACAGAGACGCAAGGCTGAGTTGACCTAGTTGGCTGGTTACATATCGATATTGCATACCCACCCAAAGACAGACACCCATCCCAGTACTGACCAGGCTCGACACAGAGTAACTTTATTGATACACCCTATGATGCTAACCACTATGCCATGCAGCCAACTTGCAGCACTAACCACCCAGCACCGCTGCCCAACTACGTCATCTACTTGCCGTACCACATTTCCGGCTCAACACTTACGGCCGTCAGGCGTTCTCAGTTGCTGGTCCGATGGCCTGGAACTCACTCCCGGATTTTATCTGGGATCCAACGAGCAGCACAGACTGTTTTAGGCGCCTACTTAAAACGTACTTGTTCGCGCGTTACTAGTGCATCCAGCGCATTAGGGGTTCTTAACGATTATGCGCTATACAAATCCACGCACTCGCTGACTCACTCACTCACTCCAGCTGCTTCTTCCTCTGCTTGTACTGCAACAGAAGCTTAGTGTACAAGAGCCCTTCCTATCACCCAACCAACAGTGTTGAAGCCCAGAAGTACCCACATCTTTAGAAGCAAGCTCCATACCTTCAGTTCTGTCTCTGCTACATTACAGACTGTTAAACTCAAGGTTTAAGAGTGTGCTGTGCTGTCTTTGTTCCTAGTCTGTGAGCTGATTTACAGTCATTCGACACTGGCCAGTGAAATCAGATAACTACTACTACCACACCCATTTAACGGCCTAGGACAACGTGGGTAAGCCTGTACCAGAAAGGCAAAACCAGTCTGGATGAGGCAAGAGATGATGGGGTTTTGGGATAAGAGTGGCACCAGCTGGACCAAATGCAAACAATCTGCACCTTGCTCCAGACAGATAACTACACCAACACGTCATCACTCAATTTTTACAGGCCAGATGCTCTTCTTGATGCCCAACCAACAATGTCAAAGCACTGAAGGCAACAGATAAATCAGATGAATCTGTCATAATTCAGCAAACGATTAGTCCTGCAGTTCAATTCTGTGTCTACAGTTCTATATCCTTTTAACTGTTTTATTATTGCTATGTATGTACATCATATAGGCTTATATTGTATTTCATTTCGTATATTTTTAATCACCAAAATTAATGTAGCTGTGTAGTTGACAAAGTTATGAAAGTTACTACTACTACATTTTCTTCAGTTTTCAGAGAATGCATAACTGTTTACTTGAAACTTATCGATGAAGAATTACACACAGACTGGACAATCTGTTCAAATTTTCCACAAAAAAACGAGACACCCGAGTCAAACTGTCTGCACTTGACTGACTTGATGTGACAAGCTAGGACACAGTGAGGAGACGCAGCCGACAACTGGCTGTAATGAGGCACAACTTGGCCGCAGACCTGTACAAAGTAGACAGTCTGGTCGCGGGCAAACGCCAGAACTGGGTCGACAGCGCGGCACTTGTCAGACAGCTGAACAGTGACGAAATGCCACGCCAGCAGCGGCAACGTCTGCGGGTCTCCGCACAACGCATGCAAGTAGGTCACTCGGAGGTCAGGTCGCAGGGTTACTATCAGCAGCTTGGAGAGTGACGCCATCGCGAGCATCAGTAGGTCACGGGCCGGGTGAGATGCAGCAGAAGCGGCTGGACAGCTCGAGAAACACAGAGGCTCAATGACACAAACCTGCACACAGACAGACACAGTAAGACGTGGCTGGCTGTATCTGTTAACTGACTACTGTGTGTGCATGTGTGTGTGTGATATGCCTGGTGTGCATCTGCTGTCAACTGACAATGTCTGTAGACTGTCATCACACACAATGCAATGTTCACAATATCAACAATCATCACAGAAATGAGACTGGTAGTGACTCGAGGCATTTTATTCAAGGCAGAGGCAGGAGCCGAAGCAGTGAAAGCTGGGCACAAGGCGAGACAGGGGACGAGGCAGTCAACCCGAGCCCGAGGCAAGGCAGATGGAGATCGAGGCAAGGCCGAGGCAGAGGCAGCAACCCAGAGGCCAATGCAAGGCAGACGGAGACTGAGGCCTGAAAAACAGAAATGCGAGAAAACAAAAAATAGGCCCCACTAGATGTAGAACTTTATGACATGAACTTTATGACACTGGATCATATCATGGAACTACAGCAGCGTTACTACATAAATGTTAATACAATAATGTCTCATACCCAAGCCATGACGGTCAAGGCAGAGGCAAGACAGAGGCAGAAACTTTGAGCCCTGGCTGAGGCTGAGCCAAAAAGAAGATCGAGCCGAGGCTGAGAAACTCGGTTCGAGACTGAGGCAGTGGGCTACCGAGGCAGAGCCAAGACAGAGACAGGTAAAAAAGTGTCTCGAGGCAAGGCACTTGCCTCGAGAACTACATCACTGGAGACTGATGATGTCAACAATGATACACTTTCTCACAGTCAATACTCAACGTCAACTAACACAAACACACCCGTTTAACGGACCTTTTTTGGGGACTACCCAGGTGAGCCAGTACCAGAAAGGTAAAACCAATCTGGATTTTAGTGAAGCAAGAGACAGTGAATGGCAGCGGCATCAGCTGGGCCGTATGCAAGTCTGCACCTCGCTCCAGATATATAACCATGCCAGCACAGCACCCCACCACTCTGTTTTTACAGGCCGGATGCCCTTCCTGCCGCCCAACCAACAGCGTCAAAGCACTGAAGGCAGCATCAACTAACACTATTGCTAATCCGCACACTGCTGCTGCATGACAACCAAAATAAATATGCCTCAGCTTCAGCCCTCTCTTTGACTATATACACAAGTTATAACTGTTTATTTTAAACTAAACTGAACGTAGTGAACTTACGGCCTGATGACGCTATACAAATTTGACTATTACTATTACTAACTGTTAGCAGGACTGACTTCGCCGCGGCTGCCTGAAAACAGGCACTGTGAGTCGCAGGTGCGTAGACCGATCAGGCGCTTGAACTCCAGACGGAACACCGAGCCCCCGCTATCGCTCATCACTGCAACCGTCTTATCGTCCGTGAACCTGATCGCCAGCACTGCCGCGCCAGGACTGTGAGCGTCGGTCATCGTCCGCAGCAGCTTGCCATTGGTCAGATCCCACATGGTCAGCTGACCACGGGCGTGGCCAATCAGCAGCCGCGAGCAGTCATCATTCAGACTAGACAGATACACAGACACACAACCCGGCTCACCCTCACCCTCTACACAGCACATGGAGCCACATGGGCATACGTCTGTGGGCATTCAGCATGCAAGTTTGTCTTCTCAATCAGATTATCCAGCGCAGCTTTGCGCCTGAGTACTGGGGGTTCGATGTTCGACAAAACAGGTAACCATGCTAGTGGTGGGGAGTGCAGGGTTCCCATCATGGTGCACATGGTGGAGTTGAGTAGCACGTCTGTCAGGTCTGTATGCGACGAGAGTGCCCATACTAGGCAGCAGTAGAGCATTCCAATATGGGCAAAAAAATTTCGATTCGATTCTCGCTACCGATGTTTTAAAGTATTAAACGCCGCAAACACTGATGTCAGCTTATTTTTTGGCTGAGACTATACAATAAATAAGCAAGAAAAACTGCATGACAACTAGTGAATCAAAAGGCCGATTTTTTTTTACAAAACACATCGATTCGAATCAATTCACATAACGAATCGAATCGATTCGAATCGCGAATTGGAATGCTTTTGGCAGCAGTACTCTGCTGCTGTTGGTGTCAGCACCCCAACTGGAGTTTGCAAGCTTCATCAGGAGATTGTTGCGGCTCTTCACGTTGTCGGCAATCTTGTAGTTAAAGATGCGATCTAACGTGACTGGACTGCATGTGGCTCATGTCTGACGAGCTCAGCATGCAATTAATGTTCAATATGCCTTCAGTGCTTTGACACTGTTGGTTGGGCGACAGGAAGGGCATCCGCCCTGTAAAAAACTGAGCGGTGAGGTGCTAGCGTGGTTATCTGTCTGGAGCGAGGTGCAGACTTGCATATGGCGCAGCAGATGCGACTGCCACTCACTGTCTCTTGCTTCAGCAAAATCCAGATAGATTTTAGCTTTCTGGTACTGGCCCACCCGGGTAGTACGGGAAAAAAGGCCGTTAAATGGGTGTGTGTGTGTGTGTGTGTGAGTGACAACAGAAGGATACTGAATCTAGCCATGCAACACAGACCACAACGAGCTCAAATCAAGCAAAGACAACCACTCAACCAGGCACATCATGTTACAATGCAGCATTAACAGCATGGCAGTCTTTCAGTTGCATAAGACGAGGCACTAGGGGCAAATACTTGTGTGGCCCAATGTGCTCATCAGACTGTCGGAGAAATTATGTGCTAAACTTAATGACCAATGACTGCCACAGCATGTAATTAATTAAGGCTAAAGTACTGTCGAAAAGTCATGCCACTTCTGTTTGGAAGATGACATGTATTAATTAATGATAACACTGCAAAATTTGGAAACTATGACTGAAATGATGCTAGTACACACAAGACATCTGTTCCTGTTCTTTAGCCGTCCTCGATCCGAGGGTTGGCCACACCATGGACGTACTTTCTCCATTTATCCCTGTCCTCTGTCATTCTGATTGACTCTTCCACGGAGAGTCCTGTCCACG
>Ga0126328_10000223_pt1 | contig 12551 bp, 10 predicted proteins | sample InaspJWI13metaG_FD_97003 | JGI IMG/M metagenome (GOLD analysis project Ga0126328, IMG submission 97003) | Marine gutless worms symbiont microbial communities from Oahu, Hawaii - Inanidrilus sp. 1 OAHU.JWI-13 metaG | ecosystem: Host-associated > Annelida > Digestive system > Unclassified... | reverse complement strand
TCTGGAATAAAATGAAATATATGACAGACAGACACACACACACACATCCGTTTAACGGCCCTTTTTCCGTGACTACCCGGGTGAGCCGGTACCAGAAAGGTAAAACCAATCTGGATTTTACTGGTGCAAGAGACAGTCAGTGGCAGTGGCATCAGCTGGGCCATATGCAAGTCTGCACCTTGCTCCAGACAGATAACCACGCCATCAACCCACCACTCACTTTTTTACAGGCCGGATGCCATTCCTGCCGCCCAGCCAACAGTGTCAAAGCACTGAAGGGATATATGACAGAGAGACAAATATATTAAATAACAACACTGACTATTTTGGGCCATTACACAGGTTAACCTGTGTTAGCCAGGATGTCTAGTTAAGAACTGCAGGATTTTGTTTGAGCAAAGCTTTACTGCTGTATATGCTGTTGGCAACTAGGGCAGTTAAATTAGGGAGTAAATTCTATTTAAAATTCTCATCACTGGTGTTCCTACACAGTCTCTGTACCACATACCAAATACCGGCATTGAAATTATTTAAAAAATATTTATTAACAACTTTCAGTGTGCATTGAAAGCTAGTGAAATTTATGAGAGTAGTTTTGAATTTTGAGATGCCATTTAAATTTTGCATACTTTATACATTTTATAGCCTGATTTGTTAAGTTGTAATAGTGTTTTATATTACATCTGGTCTTAATTTTTAAGAAAAAGAAGTTACACTGTACTTGCTATTTTTTTATTTCAGTAAGAGGGGAGGTGCAAGGAATTCAGATTCACGAATTTGTATATTTCTGGTTATGTGCAAGACGACTTATACTGTAAGCTAACATGTGTTCTGATTTTTATTTGTTGACAGAGTTTGAATGTAACAATGACAAAACATCCAGAAAGTTTGAAACTGAATGGCTATTTGAAAGCTAAGAATGATGCAGTTATGGAGAGAACAGTTCTTTATCAAGGTATCTCAGCTTGATGTGTATTTGAAAGATATGTCACAGAAGCCATTTGTCAAAATGAGATGTGTGCCACTGCTGAATATGCATGACATGCGTAGGTGCTGTAAGGGAGCTGTGTCAGCTGGCTCCAAACAACACAAACACGATGGCTGTTGCTGCACTTGCTGCTCACAATCTTGGCTTTGACAACGTGTCTGGATGTCTCATCAGTGATCCCACGTAAGTCAGTGCATTGGTTGTGCTTCTGTAAAACTAGCCTGCCTGCAAAGTATATGCAGCATATCTTGGAAGGACCATATGATGAATGATGAACTGACGGAGAGAACAAGCTCATGCTGCGTGGCAACGTGAAGACGACACTACATTGGACATAAATGAACGTCTGAGAGACAGGACTGGAGGGGAAAGATGTAAATAAAAGATGGAGTGGATGCAAAGTCCATTGCCAGAAATTATATCAAATGGAGGACTCTCATCGCCAGTGTTCCAGGAGGAACTAAGTCTCAGTAAGTTAAACTAGTACTGGTGTCACAGAACTGGTGTAAATGTAGCAGGGCCCTTTCCTTAGGAGTCCTGATTGTGGATGAATAGATGATGATGAGGCCATACCACTTGGTTGGGGTCAGTGTTCTTGTTATGAGCAACTGCAACTGAACTAGTTATTAGTGAATGCTTGGTTATAAATATCAGCATTACACTATCAACTTAGACAATCGTCTAGAGGGGACAAGAATTTCATTTCAAAGATTTCCATTGTCACGTGGCCAAGAATTATAACTACAGGTAGTGAATTTTTAAGCGACGTGTAATGCTGTGTGGTCTCTCTGAAACGGTGGAGATTATTGCATATATACAGGTGGGCCAAAAAAACGGGGCCACAGACTCATGACCATAATTCTGTCAAATCTTAACCAATTTATAAAATTTCTTCACTGGAAGATTCCTTAGTAAATTTGCAGTTAAGTGGATATTAAACATCCCACCGCACCTTGCTTATGTTGCTACACTACCTTGTGAAACATTAATGTCAGCAAAACAAGGCATTAACGACTTATTACAAGGTAGTGTAGCTACATATTTAAGGTGTGGTGCAGTTGTTAATAACCAAATTACGAAAGGTTTATTGCTGAGTGTGCGAGTGAATTTTTTTTTAAATTGGTGAAAATTTGGCAAAGTTACAAGCAAGAACGTGGTTGTCTCCTGCACTTTGCGTGCCTGGCCAACACACTGCTAAAAGATGAAGAAAGTGCACGAGACAGTCACGTTTTTACTTGTAACTTTGCCAAATATTCACCAGTTTTAAATTTTTTTTTGCTGTCACACTCAGCAATAAACCTTTCTTTTGGTTATTAACAACCCCACCACACCTTAAATGTATAGCTACACTACCTTGTAATTTGTCGTTAATGGCTTGTTTTGCTGACATTAATGTTTCACAAGGTAGTGTAGCAACATATGCAATGTACAGTGGGATATTTAATATGCATTTAACTGCAAATTTACCAAGGAATCTTCCAGTGAAAAAATTTTTTAAATCAGTTAAGATTTGACAGAATTATGGTCATGAGTCTGTGGCCCCGTTTTTTGGCCCACCCTGTAGGTACAGATGGACAAGAAGTACAGTGTTAAATTAACTTAACACTTAAATTTTTTATGTGTTTTAATCACAGTTAACAATAACTATTAACTGCACGCATACTTGTAGCTGCAGTCACATAGTCTGTATATACTGCAGTGCAAGAGATTGGCACATAGTGGAAATTGACGTTCACGGAGTTCCAGTTAAGAACACTGGCCAGTCATTTCACGTTCATACTGTGAGATGCAATCCATCAATTAGTGGACAAGTCACTGGATCTGCTACACTGGCATCATTTTTCAGCAGTGTGCTCAGTAAGTTTCACCGCAATTATGCATGCTGCTTTTTAGAGTACCAAATGTCGACTCATGCAGTCGAGCACAAAAATTTTACAGCGTTTATAATAGTGTTCCTGGATTTTATGTTTCATCAATCTGCTGATTTTGCTGTTCCAAACATACAAACTGTTTGATGCTATCAATGTGTTTATTATCTAAACATGCACATATCTTTGAAATATCTATGATTATCTTGTGTGTTTGCAGGTGCTACTGGGAAAGGACCAGGAATTCATCTCTGCTAATAACTACAGTGACAAGCAGTGATGAAAGAAAAGCAAACTGGCACTTATTTTATCTTGCATATGAATGCTCACATTATACACTCACATTTGCAAAACTGCGTGCTATTAACATGGTCTAAGACAAAAGTTATATGAACATTACACATATTTAACACAATATGTAAGCTATATAATGGCAGGGTGGCGTTTTTTGAGAATGAGTAGATTACGACTTCTGGAACTATATTACTGGCTGATTTTAAGAATCATAAATGTCTTGGTCTTTAAGTCGTTTTCAGTAAGGTCTTCAGTGCTTTAATGCTGTTTGATAGGAGACAGGAAGGGCATCCAGCCTGTAAAAAAATTAGTGTGCTGTCGTGGTTATCTGACTAGTGCAGACTTGCACATGGCCCAGCTGATGTCACTGCCACTCACTGTCTCTTACTTGAGTAAAAGCCAGATTGGTTTCATCTTTCTGGTACTGGCTCACCTGGGTAGTCACTAGTCCTGGACAAAGGGTTGTTAAATGGGTGTGTGTGTCTTTACAATAGCACTGCTCAACTTCATTTTGTGACACTATGCACATTACAAACTTTATTATTATTATTACTTCTACTACTACACATCTGAACAGTAAACAACAGCACAAAATTCTTCCAAATAGCAATACATAAAGATACATGAATTTTACAATTTGTAAATAATGATAAAAGCACCAATGGTCAGAAGTGAAATGCTCATCATGACAAATATAGAGCATTTGTGCCTTTTTCAGATCACACAGATTAGCTGGTGGTTGTCCATAGCTGTCCAATAAGTTTGCGAGATCGCTGAAAAGGTGTTCTTTATAGGCCAGATGCCAAGCCAACAACGTAGGCAAAGACAAAATTGTCCCATACTGTACCTATCTACCTATGAAAAAAACCTGGGTAGGTGCTTCCCTTGTCCTTACTGCAGTTGTTCTGGAAGATCCTCTGGGTAGGCCTACAAGTTATATCAGTTTACTTCACAGGCTGGATGTCCTTCCTGTCACCCAACCAACCAGGGTGCTGAAGGGAACACACAGCACTGAGTACCGACCTCCTTTCTCTGTCAGCCAATGGAATAGAGAAAGTGTAATTATTCCTAAACTAGATACAGGGCAAAGCCCAATGTTAGCCAGCCCGGCTGTGCCACTAGCTACTGGCGTGAGGAAAATCAGTTCCGTGGGTAAAACCAACAAAAATTGGTTGACATGGCAACATCCTTTGAGGGATCAAAAAACTAATTTCAGACGATCATCTACAGCCACAGTTGCACCAACCCTGAAAATTTGGTGAAGATCGTTCTGGTAGAGTTTGAAATAAGAAACAGAAGCAGAATATATAGCCCACTGTATCTTGCTTTTAGCAGTCGGGCGGGCTAAATTGACAAGCATACATAACAGTGAGCAGACAGGCAGGCACGTAGGTTCCATGGACCTCTGCACTGAAAACTTGCAACTTGAGACAAACAATAAATCACAATCAACATACATGAAACAGAGATTCCAGACAGAAACAATTATAACTAAGAATACATCTTCAGCGAATCGTAAGCGCCACTCTATCACAGTATTTCATCGACAGTATTAACATACCAAACTGGTTCAATGTCAAGCCACTATAATGGCACATGCCACACCTATTTCTCCAGCAAGAAAAAAAGAAAACAGAATGATACGCACATGAAACGTACAATTAAATTAACCCCATTAAAAGCATACATCAGGGCATAATTACAGTCTGTTATAATGGTCAGTTACATTAAAATAAGTCTGTGTTGAGCCTCGTACCTCAGCTCTCAACAAGATGCTGCCTGCTCGCTGCTGCACTTTGGTGCCGGCAAACCACCTGCAGTTGTTGCTACTTACTGGCTATCGATCGATGGGACGGACGGACGGATATGTATGGAAACTGTACCATTACATAGATGCTTACCACTAGAAGCAGGCAGCGTCACAGTCTAAAGTTATGCTTGACAAAGCTACAGTTCAGCCTCCTTACCATTAGCATATGCCATTACTTTAGCGCGTTAGGGACAAGTATCAAGTGTAAAGCGCCATACAAATGCACAGCTTTACTTTAACAGATAACAAAATGATAATTCAGGCTTCACACTGTTGTGTTATGAATACAGCTGCTGTGCTTTCAGTCAGTAAGGCTAATAATCTGACAGACTGCTATGCAAACAGCAACAGAAAACAGTTGAAAGGCTTCGATGCAACTATGACTAAAGAATTTAAAAGCAAATACGTTGCAATATTTGCATATGCAATACTTTCGTGAAACAAGAGGCACAGATGTCACACTGTAAGACTGTGCATCACTCTTGTCAGTTGAAAGCTGCAATAAGTTAATTCATTTGACAATGACAATCTAACATTTCGTCATGATATCAGCTGTGAAAAGGTGGACAATATGTTGAACCATTTTCTTTGCTGCATGAAGATGATTGATATGACAGCACATACTGCACTTGTATACAATGTGGCATGTAATAATAAAAAGCAAAACTGTACAAATTAACGATTAGTCACTTCATTAATTGTCAAAATTCAACGTGATGCTTTGCAGGCCAATGAAAGACGGTTAGCAAAATTAGCTCTTCTCCACAGTCCACACCTGCTGTTGCATGTAAAAGTCTGCTTAGTGGCCGGTTACGCCACAAATGAACAGTAATCTTTGACTCCCTGTTAGGGAAGTGCAAAACATGCTTTAATTTGTATGGAGTGTAGCAGTTAAATATATAATAAAAATAGTTATTTTCCAGCTGTTAATTGATCACAAGTTAACTCAAGAATTGGAACTAATAAATACCATCCATAGCAAAAAAAACTAAAAATGCAGCAGTTGGTTTCTGAACAGAACGTAACTTGTGCGAAACAAACAAGTACTGTTGCTATTAGCTTGACTAATGCATAGTTATGGCATCCAACGTTTATTAGTCACCAGATATCTCTCACCAGTAAAAGGTAGTGAAACACGTTTACCTAGGTTGCAAGCAAGCCTAAATGCCCCAGGTATAACACATCTTACTACAAACAGAAAACATGCGTTAATCATATGCACGTTACAGAACAAGTACGATAAACTAAAGCATCATTTTTATAAAATATGTTCTGCAGCTTGCATCATCACGCTGCAGACGTCACAGTTATTTTCCTGAGATGGCGCTTGTGTAGTACACTGTCACAAACGATAATCCAGAAATATATTGCACACGTCTGTGCTACAACTGCAGAAGCTACACAAGGCAGCACTAGCAGCAGAATTGTCAAATATGTACTGAGCACTCGTATTAGTGACATACAATAAATCATGAAGCATCAATTAACCAGAAAAATACCACTCTGTTGAAAAACAAAATACGTCATACAACTTTACTTAGCCTATATAAAATCGTAATAATACACATCTGCTTGGCACATACTGTACATAAATGAGACATGTGAACATCAATAAACAAGTTGCTGCAATACTGACAGCAAAAGGCCACATCACTGATGCCACCTACTGAATAACATTGAGAATATCAACTGCATGCCAGATATCCGCTACATTTTACAATGGGCTAGATGTCCTCACCAAAAGTGCCCCTTCCCCTCGGGGATCTGGGCCACCACACAACACATGGTTCGTTGGGCCCACCTGAGTCCACACCCCAAGCGACACCTCGATTAATTCATTTGTTCTGTAGGGCTAAAGGTTGTGATCAACAGACACACACACAGACCACACTATATCTATAACAACAGGCCACATCTATGCACTGCGTGAATGCAATGCTGCCTAATAATACATCTAATTAACTGCAGAGCAGTTTATGTGGTTTTGTGATCACAAGTGGCGTCTTTGATTGTCGAGCTACAGTTGCGAGACAAGTAATCACCAGACAACTTAGACAGCGGGTGACTTTTACCATACGGTTTCCTCATTTTCCACACTTCAGCTAGCTCCGACTTGCCAGTTGCATGTCGCAGAAATGACGATGCTGATTTCTCACGTACTGACTGGCTACGAAACAGTTTTTTCGGTTCAGTCCAAATGAAAGATGCAGATTTATCACGAAAACTAAATCGTTTATTTAGCTGTGACAGTGGGTGCTGTTCCATGTCATTAGACTGTGCCTGGCTGGCAACTGACGGTGTAATACTGGTTGGTTCACTGACTTGCTCTGATGACAATGGCTGAATACTCTGGACTGCTGGTCCACTGCCAAAACTTGCACCGACTTGTTCTGTCAACTGAGAGCAAATGCTGTTGTCACCAAACAATTCAGTATTTGACTCCCCTACACTGGCACCCATTACACAGTAGCTGACATCCACATTTGCTGTGTTTCCTGCTACAAATTTACTACAATTACTACTTCCAGCTGCAGAACTTGGCTGCATGTCACTGGGAACAGATGAGACTTTGTCTGATCGTTCAGCAGATAGTTCAGTTCTGCAGGAATGTAATATGGACTGCTGAGATGACACTTTAGACACAAAAGCCGAGGCTGGTCTTGTCCACTGGTCTTGGCTAACTGCTGGCAATATAGCACTTTTTGTTGCATTTGTTTTCAAGCTGTGATGCCGACTGCGACTGTAATTACAGTTAGTGTCATCAGAACCACTAAAAGTTTCTGTTTTACTGCTAACTGTTGAGTCTCTCGAAGGAATCATCTGGCTAGCTAACTGCACTACATCTAATACATTTGACATTTGTTTATCTTTCTCAGTGCCTTGTTCTGCACGCTTCACTGGCATACTTTCACTGCTCAGGTCACAAAGTTTGTCAGCTGCACTACCTTCACGTTGTGGGTTCTTTTCTTTCAAGAGTCGACGACAGACTTCCGTTGAAGAAAATGAAGCAAAAGATGATACACTGGTCTTACTAACAAAGTCAGGAGTGGAGGCCACCACGGCACTATCACTTCTTGCTGCATCTGATAACCCCCGCAAGCGCAAGGAGGCTGACCGGCTGAAAAATGGGGACATATTTGACTGTTTCAGTTGACAGTTTTCACGGTACGAAAATGATCTTTGAAACAGTGATCCTGCATCAGTCTGTTGTTTAAGGTCACTGTCAGGCAGACTCTGATCTGGAAAAGGAGAGGGTCGACACGAATCATTCTGATGCTGTTTCTGCCAACGGCATTCATGCATATCTTTACCATCTTCATCCAGGAAACCTTCGGGTACTTCCTCAGTGAGTGACAAAATATCACCTGTGCAATACTTCTCCAGTGTTGGAGTAAGTCGTGCTGTTGCCATGTCAGACGGTGATATGGACGGTGGGCATAAACCGTGATCAGGAGACAGTTTTAAATGCCTAGGACTTGATCCAAACTTCATTTCAATTTCATTCCTCTGTCTCAGGACAGATCCGGACTCAACGGGAATTTCATCTGGCATCACAGGCTGGTCACGATTCTGCACTGGTATGCCAACAGACAGACCGTGTGGCCTTTCAAGCTCTTCTTGATGCTTCACCTCAAAGTCTAACACAAACGTTGCACATTCCATATGTAGCACTACTTTACAGGTTACATACAACTATCATCGACCGCCAACTAATATGCTGCTTATGCAGGTAGATTTTGAACTTGCTTATTTACAGTACCTCATAAAGCACAATTTAACCTTGCTTTTTGTCATCAAACTAATAACAAACAAAACAAAGGTTACAGTTTTCACTGAATGTCAAAAATCACAGTACTTCACAATACAAGATATTAAATGTGTTTCATCATATGCCTGTCATTAAACTACAACAAATAAACAATGCACCACTCCTTTTGACTTGAATTTGTATGTGGCATACTACAAATGCCACTACGGTGGTTAATAAATGTGGTAATGATGAAATTAATAACGTGGAAGCAAACCTACGAAAAGTCTATAAAAGGATCTAAAAGGTTTTGTGCAGTAATCTCTTACCGCATTACACTTCTACTGCAAGCTAACAAACTCGTCGAATACAACACATACCACGCATTGTTCTCTTCACTTTTCCTTCCTCGATCTCGATGTCGTCCGAGCCGATACGGATCACACAGACTCCTGACTGTGTATCATCTGGACTGAGTTCCACATCAGTTACCACTTCACCGCCATCAGTCATGACACTCAGCTGCTTGAGGACATCATCGTCGCTGGCAGCCGACAGTGCATCGAGGAACGGAATGCACGTTCGTCGACGTTCATATTTGCGACGCAACAACTCACACTTCTCGGGCGATCGCAGTCGAGACATGCGTAGGCTTGATGACCTCTGGACGGGATTTAATTCAGACAGCGAAGGAGAAATTGGTGACGCCAAGATGTCCACCATTGAACTGCTCCTGCAGAGAGACAAGCAAGTCCAGCAAGTTCAACGTATGACAAAAATAATTTCATCAATTCCCACCCCACCATCACTATTACTACTTCAGTTGTTTGTTTAACCAGCCTTGTTTTCTGGACTTATCACAGGTTTAGCCTGTTTGCTGGGTACGAAAAACAGAACCTTTGGAAGATAATTGCAGAATTTGTAGCAGACTCTTACATCCCTGGCATCCCTTTGTTGCACAACACTGAAAAACAGCATAAAAACATTAAACTTTACCTAGCATCTTCTTGCATCAAGGTGCTGTCTTTGATAACTACTACAACCATTTAACAGCCTCTTTTCCAGGACAACCTGGGTAAGCCGGTACCAGAAAGGTAAAACCAATCTGGATTTTACTGGTGCAAGAGACAGTCAGTGGCAGTGGCATAAGCTGGACCATATGCAAGTCTGCACCTCGCTCCAGACAGATAACCACGCCAGTACCCCACCACTGTTTTTTACAGGTCGGATGCCCTTCCTGCCGCCCAACCAACAGCGTCAAAGCACTGAAGGCTGTCTTTGATAACTTAACCATATATTTCCAGTACTTGTACCAAAGTCTTCAATTACTTAAGACCTGCGACCGTGCAGGCTACATGCAGGCCTAGGCTATTTCAACTGCTTTCACTCCTTTAAAAAGTTAACTGTTCTGCGTACTCATGGTTACACTTAAAATGACTCTCCCAAAAGGACTGCTGCAGGAAAATCTTTGGGGATGTTAAACAGTTTCTGCAGACTGCAGTCTTGCTGCCAAACCTACAGAATAAAAACACTTAATTACACAGACAGCATGTAAAAATGACACCAACCTTTGTTCAATCTCCTGTCGAGTCCTCCATACAAGGCCAGGCTCCAGGCTAATGTCTTCAGTTTCATAGATCGAGAGAGGACGTGACACGGCAGGTCTGGTGGGCGAAGTACACACATCAACACTGAGATCAACAGTACGGCGAACAAGTCCCGGTTCGAAGCTGATGCCTTCCGTCTCATATATTGACAACGGTTGAGAAGTTTTCACTTCCGGATCAGAGAGTTTGTCACTGCTGTGCTCTTCTTGCGCCAACTGCTGTGCAATATCAATCACTTTCCTTCCTTGTGAGCTAAGTGAGACAGGAGACGACAGCACACTATTGTCAGTAGAGCTCAGCTGAGCCTTGCTATCCACTGCTATGCTGCCACTACCACATGAGCACTCGCTGACAGACTCACAACAGCACAGACGTGAGACACATTTTGTCTCTTCGGAATCACTCGGCAATGTGTCCGATTCCTCTCGGATCCAGAAATCGTCCGGCCTCACTTTTGATTGCTGTGGACAGCCGGAGACAAAGGACGGTTCTCTGCTGTGTCTGCAGTGTTTATCTTCCTCTTCATCATCATCATCATCCACTGCTATAGCAGCAGCAGCAGCATCTGTTTCAAGTGGAGAGTCATAAGCACACAGCTGTTCGGCCACACGCCGCTGGCGGTGATGGGCCGCCATGATGTACTCCAGCTTCAAGTCTGGATGAAGAAGCATTCTCTCTTTGTCAGCATCGCTCAGGCAATTTGAGAGCTGTGCTTCACTAAAAACTCCACCAGCAAGCATTGTGACATCGTAGAACCCTTGCTCACTGGCAGTCACAGTACCCAAGTTACCATCAATGGCGTTGTCGGTCGACCAATCCAAATTAGCTGCTGATACAAATTCATCGTTCTCAGTCCAGTTGTGTTGGACAAACGAAAGTAATGTTACTGACTCCTGATTCCCATCGTCGTTATCATCGTCAAAACTGCCATCGTTGTCATACAAATACCAATCGGTAATATGGTAAACCAAAGGCAGTTGCTTGGAACCCTCGGTGGGAAATAATTCTTCCAGGTATCCATCGGAAAGCATCTGTCCTCGAAGTGACAACTCCGTCTCATCGCAAACGGAATGGCTAATACCTGAACAAAGCAAAAATTTCAACATATATCTCAGCAAAAACATCTTAAGAAATTATACTACATGCTACTGAACTTTCAAAATATACAATCTCGTTTTCAAGCAAAACTTAGATGGCGCTGAGTCTGCTCAGTAGTGGCACCATCTGGTGAATGATAGTAAAGCGATACATAAACTCTTGAATGAAACTTGAACAAGTCTGCCACGCTTCCTCCAAAATGGGTAAAGGGAGGCTTGCACAGTTTTCACCAAAATGTAGGGTGATTATCCTTGTCCATTTTCAAATTTGCGCCATTTGGTTATGACATGTCGGCAAACGAGGGCACCATCAAATTGTTGGCGAAATTGATGTAAATGTTGTAACCTTAGTAACAAAGTGTTATAATTGCTGTTATCAACATATTAGAGGAAGCTGTTACTTATGATTCCACTGGAAATCACTCACTCTATTTATAGTGGAACACTACTATTAAACGTGGGTGATGAAGTCGACTACAAGCAGGTCGGATAATGCCTCTGCCGGAATGCACGCATGCAATTATGCCTGCATGCATGCACAGATGGATGGACAACCCGAAAACATAATGCGTCCAGCCCCATCTATAGGGATGAGCAGCATGAAAATAACAGAAATGAGGTTGTTGGTGTACCTTTAACAGCCGATGGCGTCATGGGCAAATCAACAGCAGTGAGTGCTGAGTCACACAACAGAGCAGATCTCTTCAACAGTAGTGCTTCGTAGTCGGGCAGCAGACTACCGGACGACACAGAACGCCACAGTCCACTGTGCCTCTGCTTGCTGAGTACACATCACAACACTGATACTAGTTCCGTTCCACAGCCACCTTGCCACGTGAACCTAGGTCGACAAGTTCGCTTCTTGGGTTCACAAAAGAGCCTCTGTGGATTAGTGTAACGGGTATTTTCTTATGGGCCATATGTCTACTGTGTCTACTAAATGCCGTCCGTTATTATGGCGTCGCTCTGTTTACGGAAGTGATCTACGAAATTTGATACCGATTGCTGGTCAACGCCACGACATCTGTCGGTCTGTCAGTCTCGTTCGGCAGTATGAACGTTCGTTCACTGTCACCACTGAAACTCGATGCGTTACTTGAAGAGTTTCGTGAGCGCACGTTAGACGTCATGCTGCTGTG
>Ga0126328_10000222_pt1 | contig 12571 bp, 4 predicted proteins | sample InaspJWI13metaG_FD_97003 | JGI IMG/M metagenome (GOLD analysis project Ga0126328, IMG submission 97003) | Marine gutless worms symbiont microbial communities from Oahu, Hawaii - Inanidrilus sp. 1 OAHU.JWI-13 metaG | ecosystem: Host-associated > Annelida > Digestive system > Unclassified | place... | reverse complement strand
TTATAGGCTCGTGCTCCGCACTCGCCATGGTGCCTCCCAACCAGTGACCCCTTCCGCCGCCTATGCCTCAGAGGCTGAGCCCCCCCCCTGCTACACATTACCACTTTAACCACTGCCTATGCCCTATCGTTGTATCACCATGGTCATCACACTGTTACTGTTAAACCTCGTCCACATCACATAAACTGAAATAAATTGAACCCAGCTCGAGTTCTGAATACCAGCAAACCAATGGAAACATTCACATCGCACGAACAGGAGTCTGCGAACTGTACAAGTAAGTAAGTAGATGAGTAAGTGTTTTTCTATGGCGCCGCATATTAGAAGTCACAGAGCGCCGTGTTCATGCTTCCCGAAAAAGGTGTCCCTTCAGCTGTCGTCGGAACAGTCCGTAGGTAATGTCTGGATTACACAGCTGGACTGGAAGTGAGTTCCACAGGTGAGGTCCCGCGGCTACAAAAGTTCTGTCGCCATAACTGCTGAGTGTTCGCGGCACCAAGCAAGTGGAAACGTCAGGTGATCGCAGAGAGCGCCGAGTGCTGTCGGACACAGAGACGGCAGTCGTCGGCCAAGTAGAGAGGCGCCTGCCTGGACAGCGACTGGCGAACCAGGCATGCCACTTTGAACTTGACGCGCTCTCGGATGGGTAGCCAATGGAGTTCGCGTCATACTGGCGAGATATGATCACTGCGTCGCGTGCCAGTGATCAGTCGTGCAGTGGCATTCTGCACAGACTGCAGCTTGCGCAGTAGAGTGACCTAGTTCGCCGTGTCTGCAGCGAATACAGTACACGAAGCAGATCAATGTGTAGCCTCGGCAACGAACTGCGTCGATTTTCAACGGCGTCGGAATCGTCGACTGACCAGTCACGCCGCCGTCGAGTTTCTGCTGCGCCGTCGTCGTCGCATTTTATCTCCAGTTTTCCGACGCAATCACTGGAAAACTCGGCTTGTCTGGAATGCTGTTTTATTTCTTCACTCACTACAACGAAGTACACTGCGAAAGAATGTTGAAAATCGATTAACATTTGCGGAAGTTATGAGCACGAGTTTAGTGTCTTGTTTTTCGACTCACGGTGTAGTAACTGTAAACTGCAACAGTTCAATTTGCAGTTAGTTTAGTTAACCTGCTCAACAAACGGAAACGTTTGCCCCGGCAAACTGCAGAATCAAATAGGCTTAGTCGTTAGGTAGCCCCGTCATGTTTTGGGGAGATTGATAGGCTTATTACGCTAATTAACCAGGTTGTTATTAGCCGCGTCGCTATCGCCGTCGAAAAACTATCGAGCAGCCGTCGTCAGAAACAGTGGAATAATTTTGGTGTCAGTCGTAAACGCATGAAACCGTCGACGCCGGGGTCCATGACTGACGCTAAACTGTCTACACACGTCACACGACCAATTAGCGCTCGCTCGGTGCAACTGGGTCAACTACTACAGGTCAGTTGAGTTCAGTCTGTGTGACGTGAACGAGTCTTTAAAGAAAAGTAAAGTATACGGATATAGCAGTTTGCAGTCTAACCTGCCACACCTCTACGGGAACTCACATGCCATGTAGGATCACACAGTGTTGCCTGCCACCCGACAGAGGTGACATTTCCGAATGATATTACTTACTTGAAGACGGTATCGTGCGAGAAGCTGATGCCCTTCTTGGTACTGGACAGCGTTTCGTCGGACAGCGTCTTGGGCGACTTCATGATGGACTTGAGCGGCACGGCGCCGCCGGGCGACGGCAGAGGCGAGATGGGGCTCGGCTTGAGCAGGTCCACGGTCCCCCAGCGTCGACCGAGCGCCGACCTGCCGCACGCCGCCACGTCCTCCTCGCTCGTCCTGCAACAATCAATCAATCGCTCAATCAATCAGTCTATACAGTTTATTGGGTGGCTCGGTTAGCGTGCTGGACTCAGGCGCAAGAGAGCATGGGTTCAAATCGCAGCCGCGACGCTGTCGGGTAACAATCTTAGGCAAACTGTTCACACCCATCGTGCCTCTATTCACCAAGCAGCGAAATTGGTAGAAGCCATCTTAAGGGTTGCGAGGGTAATTGCGTGCCTGGCGGAAAGTAATGGCAGCCTACTACCGCCGGGTTTATGACTCACGTCACCTGCAGGCTGACTGCCAAGAACCGGGATCAGCTCCGGAACCCTACGCTGCGTAATCGAGCATGGGCTGCCTTTACCTTTTATTTATTAAGCGATGCTGGATCCGTCCGTCTGTCTGCCTCTCCTAGGCCCCTAGCTCAAAGAACGGTGCACTTGAAAGCCATCGTCACAATAGAACTTATAGGAAACTCGATGCTGAAAGTTGAATCCACTGCATGGTCAGCGACACAGTCAGTCAGTCGCCAAAACACGAAACCGGCGCCGGCGATGGCTTCGTTGTCGTTTCGGCCCCGCAGGACCATATTTTCAGTAAAGTTCGCCAGGGGTCGACAACGATGCGCGTGCACGTGCGCGGTTTTCAGAAGCATTCGATAGGTGGTAGCACCATCCACGGGCCACCATAATGTAAGTGGTCGAAACGGGTGGGGGTGTATTTTCGCCGCCACCGGGGCGATACGGACTTGGTTTTGGAGACATACAGTACAGATAATATAACAGTGCACGCGTTCGAAAGGCTGCCACAAAAGCATGGGTCCACGTCAGTAGAGCGCCGTCAGTGGAGCGCTAAAGTTGTTTGATGTTTGAGACGTCTCAAACGGCTTGGAACAGTCTACTGACATTATACGAAGCGCTAAATCCATCAATACTTTCAAAAGGCTACTTAAATGCTTTTTATTTTCAGTCTCATACCCTGGCCTTTCATTCTCACTTGCAGCATGTTATACGTCTTCCTTGTATTAATTTGTGTAACGCGCCCTTGTAATGTCCCCTGGCATGTTACGGCGCGATATAAGTTGTCGTTTTATTATTATTATTAATCAACGCGGTGGAGGCGTGGCACAGAGGCATACAATCACTGCTCTCGGAAATCCACCCCCACCATTTGGAAGTTCATAAACGGACTAAAACGTTATCAAAAGTTGAAGGATACAGAAATTGAAGGGCTAATTGCTGGCCGAAATGCCGCCCAAAGACGCCCGGCCTACGAATGTGTGAATAGGCGCACCAGAAACATCGTGCTGGACTACCAGAATCGTGATATCACTGATTATCTACGTGGTCTGGCTGACAACATCATGCACTGAATTTTGCCATTGACATTTAAATAGGCGAACTGTACTTTAAATTCAAATTATGAACATTTTCGGACAGTACATGTTAGTCAGTATAATTATGTATCCATGCACGTGTTAAATATCTGTGTGCGAGTATATATGTGGCTTATTTGTTAAACAGAATTACAAATCAGTGTTTTTTTGCTTTTAACCTAGATAATTAGTGATAATTAATTGCGGCGCTCTACTGACCGGCGCTGCACCGACCCTGCGCTCTACTGACGGCGCTCTGTTAACGGCGCTCTACTGACGCTCATTGAACTGGCTGCCTAAACGGATAACAAGTTTATGAACAATTTGCTACAGTAGACTGGCAGTCAGAGGAGGCCGCATCGCTGCTGCCTCCCAGCAGACAAGGTTAAGAATTATCGACTGTGGCAAGTCTAGGCATGTCCAAGAATGACCTCCCTTGCCGTGGAGGATCCAAGCCTCCACCTAATACACAGTTCCTTTGGCCCCATGAGTCCTCATTCCAAACAGCATCTCGATTGGTTTAGCCGTTTTAGCACAGTTTACGCTCGTATCGTGACCAACAGACAGCCAGACAGACCACGCTGCATGTGTAACAAGCCGCATCTTATGCTGCGTATTGCGATGCGGCCTAAATAATACAGAAATAGTTACCGCTGTACACTACCGGCAGCAGAAATTCCATCATCTTTCTTGTCTGCTTTCACTTTTATTAGCCACCAGCGTAGGCCCTATCGGTTCGACTTGTCCTATACCGGTTTTTTGCGTGTCCGACAGCATGTAAGTAAGTTAGTAAGACACACACATACACACACGCACACACACACCCGTTTAACGGCCCTTTGTCCAGGACTACCCGGGTGAGCCGGTACCAGAAAGGTAAAACCAGTCTGGATTTTACTAAAGCAAGAGACAGTGCAAACCTGCACCTCGCTCCAGACAGACATCCACGCCAGCACCCCACCACTCGGTTTTTACAGGCCGGATGCCCTTCCCGCCGCCCAGTTACAGTGTCAAAGCACTGGAGGTAAGTACAGGTAAGTAAGTAAGTAAACGAAGTATAGCAGTTGACGAACCGCCTCACCGTCACGGGAACTCACATGCAATATGGGATTACACAGTGTTACCTGCCACCCGGCAGAGGTGACATTACCGCCCTTGTCTGTCAGTCTGTCTCCGTGCAACGCTTGTAAGCGCGTAAGTGAATGAAGTTGAGTGTTCAGGCGACGCGTGAGTGTAACCACACGGCCCGGGGAAGAGCGACGAGCACCTCGCCTCGGTACTGCACACTTTACCTTACCGTAAGCACAGACGGCATGCAGCTACAGACCCGACGCTGGTTGTCGACCTGCCGTCCAGCTCTCTCTGGTCGAGCTCCGAGTCGCAATCGTCGTCGATGAACCTGACATCGTGTCCGACGACCGCCGGTCTCCTGCACGGCTCCTCGTCGTCGGTCCAGCGCCGCGATGAGTCCGTCTGGAACTCGCCAGGCGGCGTCCCGTCGTCGTCGTCGTCGTCGTTGTTGTTGAGATCCTCGCGTCGCGCCGGCGGCGGCTGCAGGTCTGCCCGGCCCGGATGAGAGTCGAACCCGACGTCCAACTGCCGCGGTCGGCGGTTCCCTGCTGAACTGTGATCGGCGGCGCTGCCGTTGACCGCAGTACGAGACCGCGAGACCAGCTGTTCTTCTCTCACGACCTCCGTCGACGTTCTACTGGCGGCCGCAATTCCGTCGTCAAAGACCTGAAACGAAACACAGTAATGAAGATGTAAAAAACGTACGATAAATAACTAAAAAACGTTAAAAACGTGGGGAAAAATTTCTAACATATAAAAACGTCATAGAAATGTTCATCATCTGTCAATCAAAAAACGTCACTTTCTGCTTCTTGTATTAAAATTTTGCCACTCGGCATTGCCCATCTATTTTAAATAACGTAGCAAATGAAGCAAAATATCATTAAGCTATAAATATCATTATGACTAACGCTTTTATAATAAAAACGGCTGAAAAATATAAAAACCCTTAAAAACGTAAAACATGATAAGATTTTTTTTAAAAACGTAAAGCGTGTTTACAAGCCATCTATGCACAGTACTGATCATACATCGACTCGGCACCAATCACATTTTGCTGACCGCGTTAGCGAGAAAGGTTATAAATTAGGTCATGTCTGTCCGACCGTCTCTCAGCATCCACTCGCTCTAACTTTGAGCCGCCTAGCCTGTAACCGTGATGTTACGTGAATTCTACGGGTCAAGACCACAGCTTGCAGCGTACTGAATATCAAGGTCACTGCAGTTCAAAGGTAGAACTGGCAAGGACGGTAACGCGGTCGGTCTGACCTCGATCTTCGATTGACGGCAGTGTTTCCAGTCAGTTGACTTTATCGGCCAATGGCGGTTTGACTTACATCGCGACCAGTGATGGTGATTGAAAGCTGCAGACTTGGTTAAGTGCCATGATCACCGACCTTCATCTCCGGCTTCGGCGTCGTTTCGTCCACGTCGTTCGTGGCTGGTAGGAACGTTCGACGGTTGGTCGACGCCGTCAGGTCGCTCGTGTCGCAAGCCTGGTCCTGCGACAGCGGTCGAAGCTCGGTCGCGACTGACGCGTCCACCATCTCCGGAGATCTTCGTCGTTCCGCCTCGGTCTGTCGCTCGTCTGCTGCAGCGTCCTCCGCCGTGCGATCGGCGGACTCGGCAACTGGGCCGTCTCCGTCGCGTGGCGGGTCGGGCGAGGTCTGGACCGGCGTCGCGGGGACCTCCGCGCCGCCGAGCGCCGTCGTCGCGGGTCCGTCGGGTCCGCACGCCACGTCGACGGAGGTCGGCGGCGGCGGCTCGACGGCGGCGAGCGCGTAGTAGCGGCTGTAGTTGGCGACACGCGCCGGCGTGCACGGCCGCGAGTCGTGCTCCGTGTTGCACGCCACGTCGCACGTCGGACTCGACACCGACGACGACGACGACTGCGACGCCACGTCGCCGCGTCGACGCAGAATCTCGACCACGTCGTCGGCGCTCAGCTGCCGCAGCAGACCGCCGTCGTCCGCCGCGTCGAAGTACTTCGAGTGGAACTCGAGGTCGGTGCCGCACGCCACGTCGAACGTCGGCGACTTGGCCACCGTCGCCGCCGCCGGCCGCGGTTCCGGCGTCGTCACGTCAGCGGATGTGTCCGTGACGCGGACCCTCGTCGTCTTCCTGGTCACCTGGAGTCCAGTCCGCGTTCTCTCGGCCTTCACCGGCGTCTCGGCCGCCGTCGCCGGCGCCGGCTCGGTCCCGCACGACCGGGTCCTGGTCTGCGGCCTCGCGGTGCAGCCGGCGTCCCTCGTCGCGCCCAGGTCGGCACCACATCCCACATCGCGCACCTGCCGCTTCTCGACGCCCGACGCCATCGCGTCCACCACCTCCGTCGCGTCCGTATTACACGCCGCTTCCGACGTCGACGCAACCGCACGCTGCCGCTCTTCTCTCCTCAGGACCGCGTCGTCATCCGACGGAGCAATTGCGATGTCGGTGATGCAGAACGCGTCCTTGACAACCGCCCTGGCAACCGGCGATCCCGGCCGGCCAGCTGCTGCAGGAATTTTCTGCGGTATTCTCGTCGGCTTGCGAGCCACGTCCGTCGCGTCCGTGTTAGAGCCGACGTCGCGTGTGTCCGTCGTCGTGCCGCATTCCGCTTCGGCCGTTGTCGGGACCGCCGAGGACCAGTCGGTGTTGCATCCGACCTCACAGACTGTCCTGCGTGCAGCTGTAAACTCCACACCGTCAGCTGCGCCTACGTGCCGAAGATCACCCGACAGCGACGATGACTCGGTTTCACAAGAACTATCCCGAGTATTCGGTTTTGCGAGGCACGTTGGACATACAGTCACTGTTGACTCTTGGTCGGCAATGGCCCGCATATCTTGCACTACAGACGTTTCGGCGACGAATTTTCTCTGAATGGCTGTTTCTACCACTCGGCCAGCAGTATCAGATTCGCGAATTTCTTCAGGAGTGGGCAAAATCATATCGGAGGTGTCGCATGCTACGTCCTCAGCAATTTTTGTAGGGACATCAGAGTCCGGCTGCTGGAAGGAATCAGTCATTGAAGCCACGTCCTTGGTGGAACTGATGTGATGCCCGGCCTCGAGGTGCGATTCCGTGCCGCCAACAGTACCAGATGCAGCCGGATGTTTCGCTGCTGACAATTCCACGCTAAAGTCGGTGTTGATCGCCGAGTTCGCGGTGAGAATTCGTCCAGTGTCGCAAGCGACGTCCTTCGTCTGGACTTTTGTACGGCGCCAGTCCGTTGCGCCGCCGCCGTCGTCGACCGCGGCGTCATTCCGCATCACATCACTTTCCTCAACCGCGATACGCTCACTCGCTCTTGACTGCCGTGCGACAAACCCGGACAAAGACGCCTCTGTCCGTTTGCTCTGAGCAGCCGAGTCGACAGTATAAGTGACGCCGTCGGAACTTCTCTCTGTCGGATTCACTGCACGCTGTATTCCACAGAAACGACATACCGCAGCGCCTTGGTCGTCAGTCCGGTAAACCGCACTAATCGCAGAATCGTCTTCCAACGCGGCGTCGTCAGTCGCGAAGCGCGACGGATCGTCACGCCACCGCGACAAGACCGTATCGTCGGTGTTGCACGCTGTCTCGCGGGTCTCCTGAAACACCGGCGCGTCGCAGTCCGCCTCGTCGTGTACGATTTCGGCGTCGATGCCGCGAGCGCTGATCCTCAGCGACGGCTTCGGCGATGCATCGCACGCTACTTCGACCGTCTCCGCCTTCGCCGTTACCTCTTGGTGGCGCTGTTGAACCGCATCCGTGCCGCAGCCGGCGTCCGATCGGGCAGTTTCGTCCCGCCGTTCGCTTGCCGCAAGCGCCGGCGGCTCCGAATATATCTGCGTGGCCGCATCAACAGACAAAGGTTTCAAAGCTCCGTCGGTGGCGACGGAGATGTGGCGCGTGCCAGGACCGTCTGTTACCGAGGCAGCGTCCTTCAGACTTGAAAGAGCATCGGCGTTGCCCGAACTGCTGATGAGAGATGCAGTCGCTGGGGCAAAAGGGTGGATCGTCGTATCGGTATTAGAAGCTACCGAGCGACCCGGTTTCCATGGCAATGACTCAGCTGCCGCAGCACCAGTCGACGCTCGCACGTCGACGTCGACACTGCTCGCGGCATTGCGTACCTGCCGCCAGTCATCCACGGCGGCGTCCGTGTTAGAGCCAGCTTCACAGACAGCCGGCCGAGCCAACGACCCCACATCGACACGTGCTCGTTGATCTTCTGAAATCTGTACTGGTCGAACGGTCGGAAGTGTGTTCTCTCACACAGCTAGTGGAGGCGTCCGCAGTCTGCAAGTTTTCGGTCCCGGAAGCCGTCTCGGTCACGGACGGTCTGAGGATTTGTGTCAGACTGTTGAGGAATGTGATGTCGGACGTCAGGAGCCACGCGTCTGTGTTCGTCTCGACGCTGGATGACGGTGGTTTAGCGTCTTCGCTGCCAGACGCGTCACCCTCGCCGGCGCTCGGCAGTGCCGTAACTTCAACGTCGTCCGTACTGCAACCCGTCTCCCTCGTAGACGGCCTCCACGCGATATCCGTCATGCACGCGGCTTCGACGCAAGCTGGACGCGCACCTGCTGACCGTGAACTGACGGAAACACGTTCCGAGAAATCAGCCTGGGTACTGCTGGATGCTTCAATGGTCGTCAGACTGTCCGTCAGACATGCGCTGTCTTTGAAAAGCCCAGTCTCATTGCCTGTTGCTCCGTCTAAGTTAGTCATGCAGGACTTATCACACACCGATAACTTAAGATCCACCAAGCACGAGATGTCCTTCTTGGGTTCGACTTCCGTGTTGCAGCTGACGTCCCTAACTGATGTAGTTAATATCACCGGGGTGCCATCGGTGCCACAAGCCACGTCTATCGGATGACTGACAGCACTGCGTCCGACGTGTGACTCCAACAGTTCTGGTTGGTCTAACGGCGATCTATGATCGTTTCCACAAGCTACTTCACGCGTTGTCGGTTTCCTCTCAATGTCTGCCTGACAGGAAGCTTCCGCTGTGTCGGAATGTCGGCGATCTTTCACGTGCGCAAAGAGTGACGTGTCCACGCTTGTTTCCGTGTTACACGCCGTCGTTACTAGTGACGGCTTTGTCGTCAAGTCCGCTGAGCACTCAGCATCTTTGACAAGTGGTTTCGCTTCCGCTGCATAGTTCAGTTTGGAAGCATCGGAGATCACAGAATTCAGCAGAGAGTCGTCGGTGCAGGACGAAGCATCGGTCGTCACCGGTTTTGTTACAATATCTACCAGACACGACGCATCTTTCACTGAACGTACGAAGTTCATGCCGCCATTACAGACAGCAACTTGAGGGACCGCAGTAGGAAACTGCACAACGCCGTGAATCATAGTTGAGTCTTTCGTTACATCTTCAGAACCAAGACCAACGGCACTAGCTAGAGTAGTCTGCTGTGCCATTTGCTGGTGAAATTCTGGTTCCGAACTTGGTTCTGACTGGGCACATTTACTCTTCGAAGTCGTCGCATGTTCAGCTGCTGTCAACACCACGTGATCGCTCCACGGACTACCAGATATGTCCGTATTGACAGCGCAGTCGATCGTCTGTGCTGGGCCACGAGCATCAACAGAGCTAATTATGAACGAAGTCTCCGGCAGTGTATCGGTGTTCACAGCTGCTGAACGTAGCGATGTGCTATCGGTTGCGGTCTCTTTATCAACAAAAGTCATCTGCGGAAGATACGCCGCTGCGGGTCGGAACTGATGTTCATTTTGTTGCGATCCTGCGAGACCATGTGTTATCACCAGGTCAGGTTCCTGAGCTCTGAAGTCTGCGCGCTCCACTGCCATACTCGCAGTAACGCGTTCTGATGTCAAGATTTCGGGTGTGGTTTCTTGAAGGATTTCCGTACTGTCCTTCAGAAGTGTGCACTGGATTCCAACAGTGGTCTGATTCTTCCACTCCTCCCTGCGCACGGAAATCTCCTTGTGTGGAACGGGTGGTTTCTGCCGGCGCGTCGCTGACGACGCATCAGGAGTGCGAGCTGCGACTGCCGACATCTCAACATCATCCGCGTCACTCGATGACCACGACCTCTGAGTGGAGACTGGGTCCTTGTTGTCCCGACCGTGTCGCTTGTCGACGGTTTCTGGCTCCGATTCCGATTTCTGCACGCGCGCAGGTTCTTTTTCTTCCGGTTCCGAGGAGCTTGAACGTCGGAGAAGCTGCGATCGTAGAGCGGCTTTACAGCGCTGGCAGTACAGCGTAGCATCGGAATCAGTTTCTACGCACGTGTCTCCGACTCCAACGTCGCAGCGTTCTACTAGCGAGCGCTCGGGTAAACGCCTGTCCAGTTGTATCTGTGTTTCGGCGGCCGGTAGCTGGGACGGCGTCACGTCGACACGGGCGTCCGAGGTGGTGGACGGCTTGGCGCTCTGCAGCTGCAGCTTGAGCAGCCGCTTCTCCTCCTTGAGCACGGACACGCGCAGCTGCAGGACCGGCACCAGGCGCACCTGCTGCTCCATCGCCCGCATCTGCTGCAGGCTCGACGCGATGTATCTCCGGATCTTCAGCAGGACGTCCGGGTCGACCGAACGAGGACCCTGTCGATCCAGCGTCGCGCCGTCATCCGGCCGTTCTTCGCCGGGAGACAACATCGCCATCGCCTTGGTGAGCTCGTCCAGGGACACCTGCAGGCTGTCGTCGTCCACCTGGCCACTTCTCAGCGGCCGTGTCGCTTCTACTTCAACCGCACTGCAAACCGCCGCCAGTTCTCTGTTTTCCGCCTGCACTGGCGTCGCTGTCGTTCCTGCGGCGGAATCGGTTTCACCAGTTTGCAAGCGACGATGGTCGTCCGTGGTCTTGCCGAGGTCAGACTCCGACGCGGCCTCGTTCTGAAGGACAAGTGCGCTGGTGACGTCACCGCCGCTGGTCGTCGTCTCGACGCTTTCTTTAACCGGTTGTCGACTTCGTCGGACGGGGCGCTCGACCTTCGCCGCTCCGCCGCGCTGCGTACCGCCGGCTTTCCGACTCAGCAGCGCTCGCACGCTGCTGAACGAGCTTTCCCTGGACGCAGTCGTCGAAGTCGTTTCGCGCTCCGTCGGCTTCGGCGGTACCGGAAGCTGTCGACCGGAAGTGACGACGTCAGCGGAACCGGAAGCGGTGCTGGTCGAGGTTGTCGACGCAGTGCGAGCGTGGACGGTCGAGTCGGCGGTAGTGGGAGGCGATGCTGCTTGTCGCTGATCAGCGCCGGGGTCGCGAGGTCGAGTGACTTCACCAGCGGGATGCGGCACGGCCGGCAAGCGACGCACGGCGCCCGTGCTGGCGTCGTCCGCCGAGCGTCCAGACACGGCGGCCGTCCGCGCCTCCTGCGCCGAGTCTTCTCTCGCGCGATCTACGCCGGTCGTGCTGCGCGGTTTGACGGGAGGCGGTCGAGGGGCGGAGCGTGACTTGCCGTCTGGAACGGGCACCGTTGACTTCGGCGACTCGTGAACGACCGCCGCCGTGGTCGCACTGACGCTTGTCGTCTCACTCCGCTGGCGAAGCTCGACGTCAGCGGCTGACGGCGGACTCGAGTCGTTATTTTCGACGCCGAGCGGCTGCCAGGAGGTTGACTGGAAGACTTGGCTGATGTCGTCCAGCAGCGACGAACAGCTGACAGTCGACAGCGGTGACGGAGGATCGCGCGGCGACGACGACTCCGACGCCGCCGAGGCGTGTCCTTCGATCGGGTAGCGGCGGACGTCGCCTGTGCTGACCGACCGGGCTCCCGCCGCCGCCGCCGCCGCCGCCGCCGTCTCGGCGTTGTCGTGGCCGCTCGGCCGCCGGCGCGGCGACATCAGCGCCTCGATGGAGTCCAGCGCGTCGGCTATGGACGCGTCGAGGTCGGCCATCAGCAGGCTGCCGGCGGCGTGGTCGCGCTCGTCCTCCGACTGCGACCCGCACGCCATCACCGGGCTCGAGCTGCCCGACGACTCCTCGCTCCCGGCTTCCGTCCATGCCGGCCCCGACGGCGGCGGCGTCGACCCTGCGGTCGTCGGCGGTCGAACCATCAGCAGGCGGGTCTCCATCGCCTGCCGCTGACGCAGCCGGTGTCCGTGGATCTTCTTCAGCTTGGTCAGCCCGGCGCCGGACTTGACCGTGTTGAGGTAGTCGAGGAAGTCGACGTCGATGTGGTAGCCGTACGGGCAGCAGCGGCAGCGGCCGGCGGCCTCCCTGGCGTGTGGAGGGGCGGCGGTAGCGCCGGTCACTTGGCCGTGACGGGCGCCCAGTGCCTGCGTCGACGACCACAGTCGATCCGTCGTCTGCGCCGCCATTCCGCTACACACACAATACACGCTCTTGCCTACCATACATCGGCCGCTAT
>Ga0126328_10000221_pt1 | contig 12572 bp, 7 predicted proteins | sample InaspJWI13metaG_FD_97003 | JGI IMG/M metagenome (GOLD analysis project Ga0126328, IMG submission 97003) | Marine gutless worms symbiont microbial communities from Oahu, Hawaii - Inanidrilus sp. 1 OAHU.JWI-13 metaG | ecosystem: Host-associated > Annelida > Digestive system > Unclassified | place... | reverse complement strand
CACCTTCCATCGCACGTCATTTTATTAGCGTTTAATTTTGTTCGGTGTCCTTGCAGTCGCTCTGACATTATGCCACCTTAATCATATTCGTTTACTAACTAACTAACTAACTAACTAACTAAGATAGCGCGTCGCGCGGGTACATCTGTGATAGCTGATACTTGTTACTACAACAGAGCAGAGAAACAATTACGGAGTGGTCCGTGGGATCTAGTAATCGCTTCATTGCAGATTTATTGATAAGTTTACCGGCGTCCGGCGACAGAAGTTTGAAAATCTGTCAACGTACAAAATTTGGACAAGACTGCAACGAGTCCTTTGTTTAAATCTCACAATGTAAATGCTGCAGTTTGCACTTTGCAGAACACGACATTGGTAAAAACTGTGTGATTCCTCGTTAACACGTGCCATACCTAAACGCCTCAGAGAATAGTTTCTCGTGATAAAGCGATGTACAAATCTACGGTTACTTTTCGCACTTCAGAAAAAAGGGGAAAAAGTAATTAGGCAGTGCAGCCTGCAAAAGCGAGCATTCATTCAATCGTTCACTGACAGACCGCAACTATAATATATAAGCATAGTATAAGCATAGGGAACGAAAGAGTGCCGATACAATTGGCACAGTGCTGGTTCCCTGGGCTGGCCATTTCCAATATATAAAATATACGGAAACAATTTTATCAAACAGCACTCGGAAACTGTTATGGTTTTAAATTACCAAAATTTTGATAGGAGTTTAAAAAAATAAATTTATTGTGTTATTTATTATAATTTTCCGCACACGTTCGTTCCCGATAACGATCCACGAGTAAAATCTATGCTACTTGCCTTTCACGAGAGCGCTCAGCACCAGCAAGAATACGCCGCAGCCCATTGTTCGTGTGCAGTCGATCACACCACAGAACAGGCAACAGCTGATGGGATGCTGCTTGCTGCTGACAGGATAACGTCGGATTCAGCTGCTGCGTGCAGTATCACTTGCTCACTGCGGGCGCCGCTGCCGTGCGATGCCACCAGTCAACAACAAAGCTAAGCGCACCTGCCCGCGCACAATTTGCGATATATAGAATCCAGTTTATCTCGCACTGTCTGCCTCTTGCTCTGTATGAAACAGAATACGCTATGTCACAGTCTACTAAGAAGCACAAGCACACATGTCCAAACATACAAAAATTAAAATAGAGAAAACATAAAACAAAAGCCAAAAACAAGGGGGAACAAGCGTGGCATTTTTTCAATTACATTCCCGTTCCATGACATTATTTAAAATTCTCATTTTTGTGCAGTAGAACAAACATTTCTCATGATTTCTGCCTATATAACTGTCAATTTTTAGTTTCAGTTCAGTGTTAAATAACATGTTTTGCTGTGCGTATTTTTCTCATTTCCTTGATGTTTGAGTTATTTATTACAGAGAACAGAATTGCACATTAGTGACACAGACTGTAAAGAACGATACAGTTAAGTGGAGTTTTATGGATCCAATTGCTGATTTTCACTAAAGCTACATTCACTGGACGCGTATAACAGTTTCAGGAATAGCTAGGTTTGTCCCGCATTTTTCAGTCTGGCATTTTTACCCCAGCATCTTTCACACTTGGTTCCTCATTTTCCTGTCCCGCATTTTCAGCTTCAGCGTCTCCGATTCAATGAACGTTGCGTTTATTATCTTTCCTGTTCTTTTTTTCTGAGAATAGAAATGTGAATGGGAATCATAAAATTATTCTCGCAGACCTCTAGCTGTGAGCAGCGCAGCATGAGAGTGCGGTTGGTCTCATTGCCACCATCTTGCGGTCGAGACTTCCCGTTATCGCCTGTATATGATGTTCTCTCAGGACCACTAAAGGCCTGTCCACATTGCCGACATGCACGACGATACAAGTCTCCTTTGTCCGCAACGATATAGGCCCATACACATGTCGCTGATACGTTCTCGAATAGGGCCTATCCGCCTATGTCAGAAACAGCCAAGACATGATAGAGGAGACTTAACGATATTTTGACGTTCAAATTTTGTAACTGAACTAGTTGGTTGGCTACTGCATGTTGGTCGTTGGTGATTTTAAATAATGTACAGTAAAATAAGCTACATACGATCCTAGGTCTAAATTAATGTTAGATGTGAGCAATAAACTCTAAAAATAGTCTGCGTGTGAGAGATGCTGTGTTTCAGTGTTTTCCGCGCGTTTGAGGTTTCTTTCGAAAGCGCGCTATATAAATCCACTGTTATTATTGCAATAGGCCTAATCGAACACAAACGAGTCATACAAACGTTCTGTCGACAAGCCAGCAGCATCTAACACAGATATTATAAGCTACACGTCGCTATATCCTGTTGTGCATTTGTTGTGAACTTGTTGTGGATTTGTTGTACAACTTGATGTGGTCATGTCAAAATGTTGTGTTTGCCGCAGACTTGTTGTAGGTGTTATAATAAAATTGTCTTGTTGTACATTTGTTGTGTATTTCACCTTGTCGACAACCAACTGTTGTAGCGTCGGTACGTTGTAGAAGAAATCCACAACAAATCGAACTAGTGGAGCTTGAGCACTTGTTGATTCGTTCGATTGGTTGTACAGACTGATATTTATTAGTTATTACACGCTTGTTGTTTTACCAGTCATATTGACACTTATTGACAATATGTGCTTTCTACTGTTAGTATAATCTATGTGTACGTACTATTATTCACGTTGTAACTGCGTTATGCCAGTTACTTAATAAACGAATATGTTATGTTATGTTATGTTATGGATTTGTTGTAGGTATTCGATTTGTTCCGGACTTGTGGCGGATTTGTTGCGGATTTGTTGTACAACGTACCGACTCTACAACAATGGTTGTCGACAAGGTGAAATACACAACAAATTTACAGCAGGACAAGTTTACTCGTATTAACGTCTACGAGTCTATAACACTTAGTCCACAACAAATCGAGGTAATGGAGTTTGGGCCTTACTGCACGTAAAAACACCTCATAGTCTACATGTGGAAATCGACGTGCTTTCAACATCTTGCCATTGTGACTTTGGGCAGTTTATCACATTGAGCACCCAACTCTCTGTAACAACAATAAAGGCTGTATATCCGAAAATCTTCTGGACAGTCAATGCATCCGTTCACTGCATCATCATTAATGCATCACGGAAGAGGGCATCAGCTTAAGCTTAATAGCCATAGATATAGCGGCTAAGCGTTATGTTCATTGTTGATCTATATTTATGACGTTGGGAGACGTTATGCGTGCGGTGACATCATCAAGGGAGTGCTAGATCAGTTATTCAGAACGCTACGGGTGGGCCGTCTTCTCTTGAATTTATAAAATCGCCATTATACCACGAGAACGAGATCCTTCTTTGTGAGGAGGACTTGCATTTAGTCTATTTTCGCGGAACGTGTCGCGAAACATTTCGCGGGCATGCGACACCCGTCGACATCATACTCCAAGACTGTGTGTATAGTGTTTGTGTATTTTTAATGTGACTTAGTAGAATTCAGCGTCTTTATCGATATACAATAATACGGTGTGGGTAATTTTTACCGCGCGACGCTATGCTAGCGCGGTACATGCAATGGCCTTGTGTCCGTCCGTCAGTCTCTCCGGCAATCATCAGTCATCGGCAATGTCATCATTCGATGGAACGCATACGACTTCCTATTCGACTTTAATAGAAACTATGCGCCTATCTTGTATCGTTTTCGAGATATAACGAGTTATTTGTCGAAAGTCGCCGATTTTAAACCACCTCACCTGCATTTGGCGTCCCCGTTTGGATGTTAAGATCTTTGGTATCAGAAAACTAGAATTCCTGGGTATTTTGTAGCAACGTCAGCATCGTCCTACGTTTAGCCATTTTAGTAGAACACCGACTTGTGACAGATGGACGGACACAGGGCCATAGCATATACCATAGCGTCGCGCGGTAAAAAAGGCACGGATCGATGAAATGTGGAATACCGATCATAAAAAGTGATTGTCCGTCACTGGCGATCACAATTGTCATGCTTCGAAGGGCAGGCAACAGTTGTCAAACCCTTCGAAGGCACGTGGTGTGCAACGGGCCAATGCACTGAAGGTTTTGGTTACTATACGTCACGTCAGTATGTGGCACGTTGCACATCGCATCCGATAAACCACCCTTTCAACGAGAAGTTTAGCTGTTGCAGAGAAACCGCGCGATAATCAATGTAATCTGAAAATTATATAGACTACTAAGTTTATCGTCAATGTCTAACATTTGTATCGGCCTCGGAAAGCAGGGCCGATACTCACGCTGGCCGCGTTCGCCGCTGGCGCTGCTCCCTAGCGAATCACTAGGAGCATTCGCCATAATAACTACAAAGACGGGACAGACAGACATCAGACCGATGCTTTGCGTTTTTACCGCGCTACGCGATAAGCGCGGTATTTGCTGTCGTCCTGTGTCTGTCTGTCTGTGTCTGTCACAAGTCGGTGTTCTATCGAAACGGATGGACGAATCGAGCTGGTTTTTGGCATGGGAGCTTCCATTGACCTGTTCTACACTATTCGCGTACGTGCAAAAATGAGGCTATTCCCCCGCAACTTCGTCCCAAACTCTGGACGTAGATAATTTCTCCATGCAAGTCGATCGCGTTGTCAACATAACTCGTCGACGGTCTATGACGCCTATACGACGGTCGACGAGTTGCGGCTGTTTACTACACGTAGACGGCCCGGGGGGTCGGCACGGCCCACCCGTAGCGTTCTGCATAAACCTCTGACTCCAGTACTTCCATTTATTGTGGATTTGTTGTACAACTTGTTCCTACAGTTGTTCAGCTGTTGACAAGATTTGGATCGACATATTACGTCGCGCGGTCCGTCTGCGGTAGCAGAGCTTCTTGTCCTATATGGACGCGGACAGCATAACAAACTCTCGTCCACGTTTTCGACGGCGACGGTCAAGCGCTGTAAACGAAATCGAGTGCTCGGTGTTATCAGCTAATGAACGGCTGCTTAATTGACGTAACATTCATAGTAACAGCAAGTTTATTGAATCGAGAGGTCAAATAGCTTGCATAGCTCCCACCCGACCGATGTTTGATACCCATCTGTATTCACCGTCACCACTAATGGTGACCTTGTCTGAATTTTGCCTCGACGTTTAGTGGAAGAAAACTGAGGGATAGTGGAATTGTTTGACAACGTTCTTTTCAGTGATTCAGTCATTTTATAATACAGACCACGAACGTGGAGAAAAGACAGATAGTCACGACAACGTGACACCTAATAGCGTGCTGGCATGACGCCGCGCGGTAAAAACGGACGCGATTTAATGTGCGATAAATCGACTGCGTCAGTTTTGCGCAGCATATCGCGAATGCGGCACGTCACAGCTGGCCTGTTTCATTCATAGATCTAATGGTGCTGATCAGAACGATCGACTACCCAGTCAAATAGGTAGTGGGACGATTCGTACACCTCTATTGTTCTCTGGGTTGAGACGTTTCGTATACCTCGTGCAGAGGGGTGCGGGCCGCTGGGCGGAGCTAATAAAAACTATCTGATTGGCTGTTAGACGCGACGGCACACTATTTGTCCCCTGTCGTTACACCAGTCCCAGCCTGAAGTGAAAATGGTGAAATAAACGCGAATAACTGCACAGTCGTTGCTACGCCTACGCCGCCACCGTCCCGCGTCAGGTATACGAAACGAACTTTCGGAGATCAAAACGAATCGTCCCACTACCTAGTCAAATAGTGGTTCAATCCTAGTGTGTAATAGCGTAGCGTACTTTGTTATAGTTGATGTCGGCATAACGTGCACTGCACTGGCCGGCAGCATCTGTTTAACCCTCAATGCAAGCTGTGTTTGACTGCATTCGACCGTTAGACCAGTGACACGATGAAAACAGGTAAGCCTGCTGTAAATTTGATAACAGAGATAATCATTCACTGATGCGATGAGCGAGTCTGTGTGTTTGTCCGCGAACATATCTCTAAAACTACATGTCCGATCTTCGCTAAGTAAATGTGCATGTTACTGATGGCCCATCATGGCCGTGGCTCGGTCCTCTGGCAGCGTTGCGATGCGATATGTTATGCACTTCCGCTTTTATGGACGTCGTCATGTGTGCACATAATAGCCAGGAAAAGCGTATACTCGGTGACTCGACAGGGAGAAGCACAGATTTGATACTTAAACTGGCTCACCACGTTACCGACTGACCTTCAACCTTGATTTTTGCGCTGATTGATGGCCGTGTATAGTGGGTTTCCACGGTGACGTCGTCAGCTGTAAGCTAGCGTGGCGAGGCGTGCGGCGTGACGCGACCGAGGCCAGCGGCAGCGGCGTAGTTCAGCGCGTCTCACGCGCGGTCGGTCTGACCTCGATCTTTGATTGAGGGAAGTTTTATAGTTTGCAGTTGCTAACAATCGACCGGTGATGTCTCTCGTGCGTAGCGTTCAGTCGCAGTCCGGTCGTGGACCACCCAGTCGTGTTTGAAGTCTGCCCGCCATCCTCAGGTCCTCCTGTCGACAGCGCTGAATGGCTGGCGAAGCATCTCAAGCCTTATTCGACGATTGACCTCCATCCGCCGAGACATTGCACGGGCACCTGCCGTCTGACAGGTAACACATCTTTTTACGTAGTTTTTTTAATAAAAGATCACGTTTTTACATTTATAACGTTTCTATCTGTTCGAACGCTTTTATTTTAACAAAAATTAACACAATTTAACTCGAAATAGTATTTTAATGATATAAGACTTATTGCGCCGTTCTCTACGTTGCCTTGCTTTACAATCACACATTCAAAGATGGGCAGTATAGCATGGTAAATTATAACACATGAAGTTCAGACAGTGATACAGTATGCAGAAAGTTACACAATTTTACTCATTCACTTGGTGAATGTTTCTGTCACATTTTAGCTGTTGTTTTGTTTATTGTTCCACGCTTTTAAAACTGTGTGCCCATGCTTTTAGTTTTTTTAAAATTTTACTCGGCATTATATGCATTTTTCTTTAGTGTCCTATCATCGTCGCTGTTATTTATATTTTCGAATGCTGGTGAATAAATTGATCGATTGATTGATTGATTGATTGATTTTTTTTCTCCAACGTTTTTACATCTATGTTTGCCGGACAGCGGCGGCGACAGATCTCGCACTGTCGACGGCCGCCAGCTCGTCCAAGTACCTTGTCGACTCGGAGGACGCTGACCGTGACGGCGCTGCTGTAAACTTCACAGCGTCGTCCAACTGCGATGACGTCAGTTCTCCGACGCACGCAGTGGTCGACGTCTCGTCCAGCGAGACAGCAAGTGAAAATGAACCAATCAGAGACGTGCTACGAGCTTCGCACTACGACCGTCCCGACCTGTCAACCAACCTCGCCAGTCAGTTTCGCGCTCGCATTGTAATAATAATTATTATTATCACACGCAGGCCATAAGGTCGTAACTTCAGAGACGCTCGCGTTATCGCTGACGCTGCCCGCATAGTGTGCGCGGAGCAGGGTCTATGTAACGGTCGGGGTGTCCGTACGTCTGTCTGTTCCGTGCGGCTGGTTTGCTGCTGAGCGCTGGCCGATTGGTATCTGCGGGCGCCGCGTACCAGCTATCGATCGATATCTCCTGCAGGCGCCCGTATACAGCAGCAGATGCGGGTAGCGTCACGTTGAGAGCCGAGGGATGAGGCTCAACACAGACTTGTTGTTGTCAGCCCTAGATACGTACATCAAGAGCGCCAGACCTTTATTATACGCCTGTTGGTGTGGTTGCATTTCTCAAAGCAGTGTACACTTCTGTAGCCACTTATACGTAGCCTATTTGCACGTTTCATTTACCGACTTCGAAATTCCTAGAATCGGCTTGTGTCATTCTGTTGAGTATACATAAGAAGCTATGGACTACTTGTTAAAGGACACGGAGCTATTCATTTACAGCTCCCTGATTAAAAGATAAGCTTACACGAAAATGAAGATTGCTCATATTCAGCACCATCGTTGGACGTTTTGCGCGTGAATAATAGAAGGAAACAAAAATACTATCACCGTTATAGCATAATCAACGTGAACAACGTTAATAAATATCAGATAATTTACCTATACATATACACCCATGTATTGCATATTATCAGACCGCATCGCAGTGCATAAGATGTGGCCTGTTGTTACCGATGTTTGTTGGTCACGACTGTGAGCCCTGCAAAAACGGCAGAACCTGTCGAGGCGCCTTGGACTTTGGGTGGTTGACTCGGGTGGGCACATGGCACCATGTATCAGACAGGAGCCTGGATCCTCCACAGGAAGGGGCACTTTCTCTGGGGGACACGGGCATGCCTGCGGTCGATATACTCAGTGTTATTCGCAAGTGGCAGCAGCGGTTGCGGCCTCTCGCTACCAGTACTGTAGCAACTTGTCATACCGTGGCCATGGTTTACAACCTGAATGATCCCCTCTATGGATCTTCACAGTCACAGAAACACTCAACAGTGAAAAGTCAGACTCAAATCAGTGTTATTCAGAGTCAGAATCAGCAACAGCCCATTGCTCCCATTCAACAGTTGTTTCATCACAGTTCACAACCTGAATGTTCCCCTCTATGCGCGCTGATGCTGCGTCTGAGCGCAGCGAAAGCGGTGGAAGTGAACCGGTTCGGTCGTCTGTTCACGAGCGGCTGTCCTCTACCGCGCCACATGCGAGTCGAGATAGTGCGTCTGTCGACGCTGGGTCTGCGTCTGACCGCCATCAGCCGCCGACTGGCCATCTCGCACGCATGCGTCTCCAAGATCCTCACACGGTGCGCTACCTACTGACGCTGCATTGGCGGATCTAGGATTTTTTAGAGGGGGTGACTTTGGGAACCCGAGCGAGCGAAGCGAGCGAGCATTGAGGGGGTCTGGGTTTACGGGAGAATGAAATTTGAGCGTTTGTGAGTTAGGACGTGGGCATGATTAGAAATGTATAAATTGCTTTAATGCATGAATTATAATAATAACATGAAATAGGCTGCCGCGCCAGGGGGGTGACTAGTCACCCTAGTCACTCCCCTAGATCCGCCCCTGCGCTGTAGGCACGAGTGTTCATTCCAATGAAAAAAAGTGAAATAAATGCTTATTGTAGCGTTTAAAAAGGTAGCTCATACTCGATTACCGAGCGTAGGCTTCCGGAGCTGATCCCGGTTCTTGGCAATCAGCCTGCAGGTGACGTGAGTCATAAACTCGGCGGTAGGCTGCCATTACTTTCCGACAGGCTTGCAGTCACCCTCGCAACCGTTAAGCGGGCTGCCACCAATTTCGTTGCTTGGTGAACAGAGGCACGATGGGTGTGAACAGTTTGCCTAAGACTGTTACCCGACAGCGTCGCGGCTGCAGTTTGAACCCAGGCTCTGAGTCCAGCACGCTAACCACTCGGCTACCGAGCCACCCACTTGTAGCATTTAGTTTAGTTTATTTCACATGTGCGGGCGGCTTAATTGAGCCGACTACAGCCAAGTTCTCTGTTCGCTGTACATAGTTTGTTAATATTCCCTTCTAACTTCTTCCTCTTTTCCGACCGCGTTAACGGGGAAGCTAATGCGATCGGTCATGTCCGTCTGTCCGTCCGTTTTCACTCTAGCTTTTGAACTAACTGACCTTTGACCTTAATTTTTGGCGTGTGTAGGGCCTATGTGTCATGACAGTAGCTTGCCGGAGATAAAGTCAATGTCACTGGTCAAGGTCAAGGAGTAGAGTTGGCAAAAAATACGCGGTCGGTCTGACCTCGATCCTCGATCGAGAGCAGTATGTTTTCACATTTCAAACCATCAGAATAACACCTAACCACGTGGACAGTTCAATCGCTATTGGAAAAGAATTCGATGTTCTGGATAACTGACAATGTATTCTTGTACATGGAAATTATGTCAAAAATCAGTTGGTTCAAACAGTTAGACTAGAAAGAAACGGACGGACAGACGGACACAACCGATCGCATTACTTTCCACGCTAACACAATATCACAAAAAAACTAGTTTACCGAACATGCATCAAAAGATTTAGTTTTTACTCATCTATTGAAATTTAAGTGATAAATTAAGTAGGCTAATAATACGCTGCAGTTTGTCACGCGTGCGTTCCTTTGCATTGCTATTCCAGTGAACGTCCAGAACAAGCCAGCACGTGAATACAATTTGCGACAGCTATCGAGTGTCGATCGTAGCCATTTGCACTGCATTGAAGTATGGCACGTTACATGTAGAACACTTCAGACACGACACAATGTATAGACTTGTAAAAGTGGGAGGAAAAATAAACTCGCATAATGCACTCGAGGCATTGTTGTAACTTATATTTATTACAGATTCAAGAAGACGGGATTACTGGATCCGCCGCCATACGGCGGCAGAAAGCCATTCGTGAGCACTGATCACGTGGTCAGCAGGATCAAAGAAATCCGAGCCAGCGATCCTGGAATATTCGCGTGGGAGATCCGCAAGAGGTGGACAATGTGATATTTCGAGTATTTTACCACTGCCTGCATTGATTCCAACTAGCATGCTGTGTACATAGGCCCGTATGGTGCAAAGTTCCGATTTTCCTTATCACGAAAAAACTTGCTGTGTGGTCAAAAAGGTAAAGGTAAAGTTTTCCCATACTCGTTACAGAGCGTAGGGCCCGGAGCTGATCCCGGTGTATAGGCAGTCAGCCCGCAGGTGACGTGAAGTAATTCACGCCATAAACCCGGCTGTAGTTTGCCATTGCTTTCTGCCAGGCCTGCGTTTACCTTCGCAGCTTTCACCAGATGGCGCTACCTGTAAACGGCAGCACATATCTGTGTGGTCATAGGCCTAATATCAGTCATTTGTAAAAAGCCGCTACACTCAACTTAAATAACCGGGAAAAGAGAAAGAAATGAGTAAAGTGAATAAATTTCGTATTTCCCACATGTTTACACATTAAGTTGTCTCCATTGTTGTCGTTAGTGTTCGTTCACACTGGACACGTGTGGCGAGCCTGTCGCGCGTCGCCACATCCGGTGAAAAGTTGTAAACGAACCTTTATTTTGTCATTTTCCAGTCAGCCACCAAACCATACTCGGTGTGTGATCAGATTTACGTTGCTGAACTTACTTATTAACCCGCGGCAACTACAAGTTTCAGTTTAAATTAAGTCTCCCACGCTAACGAAGACCAAAGACAGCTTATCGATAATACATATCGGTAGCCCATACTCGATTACCGAGCGTAGGGTTCCGGAGCTGATCCCGGTTCTTGGCAGTCAGCCTGCAGGTGACGTGAGTCATAAACCCGGCGGTAAGCTGCCATTACTTTCCGACAGGCCTGCCGTTACCCTCGCAAGCCTTATGAGGGCTGCTACCAGTTTCGCTGCTTGGTGAACAGAGGCACGATGGGTGTGAACAGTTTGCCTAAGACTATTACCTGACAGCGTCGCGGCTGCGATTTGAACCTAGGCCTCTTCTGCGCCTGAGTCCAGCACGCTAACCATGCGGCTACCGAGTCACCTGTACATAGTTGCATGCTGTAAATGTGAACGCATGAAAATAGAAACAAAAACAAAACAGTTTACGCGTGGACAAATTGTAACTGTCGCGGCACACAGGCTGATGGACGACGTGACATTTCGTGGTGAACACGACGTACCAAGCATCAGCACAATCAATCGCATCATCCGACTGTCTTGCAGCGTCGACGGTCGCCACGCTGACGACACCGTTTCACACCAGGCGGTACGCGCACAATGACAGTAATTAGCACGTTCGCTACACTCGCCTGCATTAGCCCGCATCGCCAGCACTACAAGCAGTGCTAGATGTGGGACACTGCTACTGACATCGCTACAGAGCGTGGTCCGTTTGCCTGTCTGCTGGTCGCGACCGTGAGCCGTGCAAAAACGGATGAACCAACCGAGATGCCTTTGGGGGAGGAGACTCGCGAAGGCCCAAGGAACCATGTGTTTTATGATGTACACATTGACGCCACCTGGCGAATACGATAAATCAATCTTTGCGGCCACTGCGATGCCGCCTTATGCTAGCATTACTGAAGCAATTTGTTACGTTTTTACTTTTATCGATTTTAACGGCGTGATTCAAGTGCGAATTTATTGCTTGAACTTGTTTTATTTGTATTTAAAGATAATATAGAAGGTGGGTGTACAAATATGCGTAATCTGAGAGATTTGTGCTGCTAGGCCTATAAATTCTCCAATGCAAAGACTGGTCGTACATGTAGTCTATTTATCGTATGTTCAGGCCTAAAGGTCGCCTATCGCATTCGGTATGACAGATAAAGCGACATGAATCTGTAGGCCTCAACGAACACTGACATGAGAACACTGGGCGTTCGATTGTGGTTGTGGACACACACGGCTACGCTGGTTTAAAGTGTAAGATTAGGCCTATGCCGCGAAAAAGAGAGAGAAGAGGCCCCTACGGTCTACGTATAAACGGACAAAATTGCGATAACGTCAATGGCATGGTGGTCCCTAGGTTTGGTTTGAGTAGAGTTTAACGCCCCACCCGACACAGTATAGGTCATTTCGGAGGCGGTCTTCACAGCCAATCACTTGACTGATACTGACAAACAAAACAGTACAGGAAAATACAGAT
>Ga0126328_10000220_pt1 | contig 12616 bp, 10 predicted proteins | sample InaspJWI13metaG_FD_97003 | JGI IMG/M metagenome (GOLD analysis project Ga0126328, IMG submission 97003) | Marine gutless worms symbiont microbial communities from Oahu, Hawaii - Inanidrilus sp. 1 OAHU.JWI-13 metaG | ecosystem: Host-associated > Annelida > Digestive system > Unclassified... | reverse complement strand
GCCACATGGGATCACACAGTGTTACCTGCCACCCGGCAGAGGTGACATTCCCGCCCTTACCCCAGCCGAAGCTGGTACTCGATTAAGCGACCCCGGAGGGATGCAAGGCTGAGTTGACCTATAAATGTCGGCCTCCTGACTAACTGTGCAGACCTACAGTATATGGCTTCGTTCTGTTTTCTGTTGGCCTGTAGCATGGAACAGCTTGCCACCACTAGCCCTGCGAGACAACAGCCTGATCTGAACACTTTCAAATAAAAATTGAAAAAGCGTATTTTTGGCAACGACGCTGTAGCATTTAGGTGACTTTTGCGCTATCATGCAACTGTAGCCTACATATGTACTTGCTTACTTACTTACTTTCTCATAATGATACTGACTTAAATGCTAAAAGCCTTTATAATAGTGGGAAACGCATGTTTTTCGAAGCTACTGATTGCGCTATATTTTAATAAATATACTTCAGCATTTTACTTCAATTTTATTTTATTTCTACCTTTTGATGGTTAATAATGTTGACATTTTCGTTCATATGGCTCTATAAATGTTCACCCTTCGAAATCTATAAATGCTCTTTTGATAACGCTTGCCAGATAAAAAAAATCATGTTGTGACAATAATCTGAGATGCTGCGGGAAGACAATTCGACAATTTCTGAATGCGCCTTCATATAGCCGAAATGACTAGATACGAGCTGACTCATTTATCCCACTGAAAATTGCAGTAATTTGCATCTGGTTGCAAGGATGAATCCACGAGAGTGATTTGGATACATCCACACTAGCTTCCTCTGACGTGAGTACCACTTTTGTATTTCTTTACCTCGTGCTCTGTTTCCATTTTTCGGCAGAACATGCCGCCAAGCCCTTCAACTTAAACCCACGAGCACTGCCCATCAGCAAATCCCAAATCCCACCACGTCCGGTTGTTCATATGCTTCTGTTTTCTCACGTTTTGCGAGCGCGTTGGTTCGGTCATTAACCTCGGCGGCGCCACAGAACACGGAACGAGGCGTGTCTGCGGCGGACTAGACGGCAGATGCTGGCAGTATCTTTGGCTGCCGGGGCTACCCCCGCAGCTGCTGAAGCTGTCGTCGCTGTGATCGCCGTGGATGAGGGATGACAGGGCGACGGCTTGGGGTGGCGACCGTCTTCCAGGAGCCGCGTATATGCATCTGCCGGGACGCGTCATATTTGCCCCCTCCCGGAGTTCGCCTCCTTGTGAAAAAATACCATCGCGGACATCTGCTCGCCCCGGTTAGAGTTATCGTTTAGTTATAGGTTAGTGTTTGGGGTTAGGGAAGTTGGCTATTACGATTACAGTAATATCGTTATTATGGCTAAAGGTTGTTAGGCCGCATCGCAGCACTAATGACTAGTACTATGGATGCGGCCTATTGTTACCGATGTAATGTTCGGTAGTTTGTATGTCTGTCTCTGTGTCTGTCTGTAGGACACAGCTGTGAGCCCCATACAACGGCGTAAGCGATCGAGGTGCCGTTTGGAGTGCGGACTCGGATAAGTCCAACGAAGCATGCATTAGGTGGGGCCCTGACCACCAGGGGGAAAGGGCACTTCTGGGGCATTCTTGGACATGTCCAGATTAGTCGGCAATGCATGTACTCAACATGTTCAACGTTATTCGCAAGAGGGCAGCAGCAATGCGGCCTCTAGCTAATAGTATACTGTAGCAACTTGTTAAGGTCATGGATAGCGTTAGAGGTTAAGATTTACGATTAGGCTGTAGTTTTCCCGATATCCGCGACGGTATATTTGGGGGAGCAGGTGTCCAGGGGGAGTGTTTGTCCCGCATTCTCCCGGAGCGACTGTGGCATGTGCCGGTAGTGAAGTTGACAGTTCGTCACTTCAAAGACTCGTCAACTCTGCGTACCGTACTCCTCCGCGTCCTCCCGTTCGCTCGCCAGTCTAATGTCCCATCTTCGTCAACTTCGCCAGCTTTCATCTCGCGTCGACACCAGTTCCCATCGCCCCGACCAAGCCCGTCGCACCTGTTCTCGGCGCTGCGATATACGCGACGCCAGCTGCAGCATAGCGGGGTCATTACCCGAGCCCGCAGAAGATGCCACCGACGCCGTCACATATTAGTCAACTTAAACGATATCGCGTTTTGCGAGGTCCATCACAAAACCGAGCCGCCGCCGCCGATAAAAGGTTCGGCGTCGCTTTGCCCGAGTCCGTAATGAACCTGTGGGCGGCTGAGAAGGCCGGTCCTGGTCTGGCGTATGTGTATGTTTATTTTAACAGTCGCATTAGAGGACCTGTCAGCAGACTGTCGTCGAAAGTTGGTCGCCGTCGGTCTCGGTCGTTGACGATTGACAAGCACACATGTCGGGGCCACGCACAGCAAACCACATTCCAGAACACGCAGAAAAAAATTCACGGGACACATGCATGTTGCTTAGGCAGGTATCATTATATCGCCGTTTGTTCTATTCTAGCGACAGTGTGTTACGTGATGTTTTTACAATATATTCTTTGAACAATTATTCAGACGATAACATGTTGTATGCTGTGTCTGTGAAAGCAGATGTTGCTTATGAACGTGTGTATGCTAGATTTTACATGCTCGCCAGTTAGTTTGTAAGCCTATTTTACTAGTTTCATTTTCTGTACAGGGCGGGCCAAAAACGGGCCCACATACTCATGACCATAATTCTATCAATTCTTAACCGATTAAAATTTTTTTACTAGAAGATTCCTTGGTAAATTTTGCAGTTAAACGGTTATCAAAAATCCCACCGCACCTTGCATATGTTGCTACACTACCTTGTGAAACATTAATGTCAGCAAAACAAGCCATTAACGACAAATTACAAGGTAGTGTATTTAAGGTGTGGTAGGGTTGTTAATAACCAAATAAGAAAGGTTTATCGCTGAGTCTGCGAGTGAAAAAAAAATTTACTCGGTGAATATTTGGCAAAGTTACAAGCAAGAACGTGATTGTTTTGTGCACTTTCTTCCCCGTCTTTTAGCAGTGTGTTGGCCAAGCGCACAAGTGCACGAGACAATCACGTTCTTGCTTGTAACTCTGCCGATTCATCGATTTAAAAAAAATTCAATTAGCTATTTTAGGCTGAAACTAAACTTTTTGGGTAGCGTTGCTTAGCTCTTTCCAGATCTCAGGCTACAGATCAGAGGCTACAGTGTACGGCGTTTGGTCCGTTTGTCGTCCATTTTCCTTCCAGTTAGATAGGCCTACAATATAGTTCCATGTGAAATATATTTCTGGTTCAGCTATCTCCAAGTTTCTAGCTAAAAAGTATCATACGTGTGTTAAAGGTTGAAAACGTTATACAATTTCTTGAAACATGCCCTAGAAAATCAATTCATTGTATGGTATGATAACAGATGTCCAGTGGACGGTCGAATGAATGGTATATGAAAGTTGAAATCACGCATGCAGTTTGAATGTCAATCTTGCTACGATCCGACCGACTATGTCGCAAGCACGATCACAATGCTGCAGTGCCCCACACGCAAGCGTTAACTGCAACCGGTGACTGGTTGCTCAGTTGCTCAAATTAATGCAGCAGACAATCTGCTAATGACTGACTGTCAGCGGTGTCCTGCGATCAAACCTCTTACGCATTAACATGCAGAGACTCATCGAACGCATGCCACACGAGAGCTAACTGGCCAAATGACTTCCGCAAGGAAGCAAGCGCATGTTAATAATCTAGTGGGCCTGGTCAATAACTAGGCCGCATCGCATCGTCGGCATAGATGCGGTCTGTTGCTACAGACGGGGTAGCGTGGTATGTCTGTGTGTCTGTCTGCATGCATTGATCACGAGCATGAGCCCCGAATAACGGTTGAACCGATTTACATGCCGTTTGAAACGCGTGCAAGGACCGAGAAAGCATGCATTAGATAGGGGTGCACATTGGCGCCACTTGGCGAATACTATTGATCCATTCAGCCGCATAGCTGCAAGTGTGTTTAATAAACTTACTTACTTACTTTACTTACTACGATGAATCGATCTGTGCGGCGGCGGTGATGCGGGCCTCGCTACCATTACCGTAGCAACTTGTTCTTCATTTTGAACGGAAGTCATCACCGGCACATATATCACCTGAGAAGCGGCTTGAGAATTGGCGGCAACGGTCGCTGGCCGTGTCCGTGAACTGCAGCGGCGCCGCCGGTGCGACGACCAATGGCGTGCAGGTATTTGCGTGGGAACCAGCCTATAGGCCACCGGCCCAGCGCACCTTGCTGCCTCCTCGCAGCCAATTACCCTGCTTCGTCATCGCTCATGCCCAGGTGCCGTAAACCTGCAAACCACCAGCTCTGTTCACTGCTCGAGCGCGCAAGACGAACGAAGCGTTGTTTCTGTCGATCGCATTCTGTAATTACCCGCGCAGCCCGCCGGCGCTTTGCATGACCTGTCATCCACATAGTGCACAGTGGAAGTCGACTTTATCATTCGCTGGTCAAATTAGTGACGTATTCCCGGAAGTTTCATGCGACACCTTGGCCGTACTAAGTCGGGCGATATTCGTTTCCGACAGTTGTTCGCAGAAGCTCATCGCCGTGGTAGTTGGAAATGATCGCCTCACCTGGTTGACTTGTGCGGTGCATTGTTTAAACTCTGAAGTAGTCCAGGTGGATCGGTTTGTTAATTTACCTGATGCCGAGCTACGTGTTGGTGCCTGTCGCTGGTTTAAGGACGTGCTGGGACGTCAGGGACCAAGGACCGGCGACGTTCGGGCATCACGTGCAGCCGCTGGACCCGGTTGTCATAGCGACGTCATCCGGGATGATGGCAGCATCGCAGCAGCGGCATCATCATCTCGTGGCGTTGTCGTGTGTCGACAGACAGCTCAACTGCACCACGCCACGTAAGTTGCCGTTTCATGCGTGCATCTGTGGCTGCATCGTGATTAGTTAATTGCTTTGTTGATAGTAAGAAGATACTTATGTAAGCAACATGGAAACTTTATAACAATATGCGTCACTTTGAGATGCTTTGAGCTCTGCATGCAACGAGCCGCTGGAAAATTTGCATGTTTACCCGCGCGACGCATATGCTATAGCACCGTGTATGCTATAGTCCGAGCACACTGTTTTCGTCTGTCTGCGTCACCCAGTGGGAGTTCTGGCGATGCAAATGAAAGGATCGCGCTGGTTTTCGTCACAGAGGTTACCGTCGACTTATCCTATATATGCAGTGTGTTAAAACAGAATAGTGTTTCCAAAAACAAGGGCAACTTCTTACTCTAACCTCAAAGCATTTAACTGTAGAATCTTATGCGGTCATTATCTGCCAACAGTCATACTTATTATCATCTGTATTCCATCACCCATACTCACTCTTTCATTCCAGGCTTAAAACCTTCCTTTTCTGCAAATCCTTCCCACCGCAGACGTTCCTTTTCTTCTTCAGGATTCACTACATGGATTCCCCAGACTGTTTACTGTTACTTCTGAGCATATTCCATGTTTTACTTTTCTAGTTTTTCTGTTTTTACACTTTTTAGTTGTCGGTTCCGTGCGGTAGATTAAGCTGACTCATCTTGGCTTTCGAGCGCACGTTAAAATAGCATCTCGTATCGTATCGTAACCCTGTCCCATTGCAAACTCTGATCTCACAGTGAGCAGCCACCTTCGTTTACAACACGTGTGCCGTGACGCAGCGCGTCGCTCGTTTTGTCTGATGCGACAGTTTAAGACTCGCTATGCGTAGCGACGCGGCCTAATGAAACCTGAAACATTTCAAATACAGGAAACCTAACCTACTGCAAACATGTACACACAGTTCATTTTACGTCGATGAGGGCTATAAACCCGGCGGGGCCCCAACCCGGCATGTGATTGCAGAAACACAAGGAAATTACAACTCAAATTTCCCAGTTTGGCGACATACAACTTCAGTGTCGTTCTCGCTACATGAAGCTGCCTATTTCAAAAGATAATTTTCCAATAATGGGACGTTGTGCACTGAACTTGGTATTTTTCATTCGTCAGTACATGTTAGTGTGCCATGTTATGCACGGGATAGCAGTCATGCTGACATTTCTGCCGGGCTATACACACAATGATTAGAATCACTTCATCCATATCCGCGCTAACAGATCAGCGTTCCAGCAACATTAATTGTCTGCTAATCTTTTAATCACTTTCCTCTAATATCCTTAAATTTCTAGCCTGTAGAGAATATTCAGAATTTCCCGTGCGTGGCTGGGGGACCCACACCTATAGTTCCACGTCATTCAGGACATGGACAAACTCGTGAGCTGCACTGGTCCATAGCGCAGATAGGCTGCACGAAACTGTCACTAAGAATAAGGCACATAAGGCCAGGAGGGAAGGGCAATGAATGAAGGAGTTTATTGTACGACACGATACGATACGAGATGGCATTTTAACGTGCGCTCAAAAGCTGACATAAGTCAGCTTAATCTACCGCATGGAACCAAATACTAAAAAGTGGAAAAAAGAAAAAGTAAAAACGGATGCTCAGAAGTGTCGATAAACGGTCTGGGGAATCCGTGGAGTCTGTTAACCTGTGATAAAAGCGAAGCTCATATAAGCCCCGTTTTAAAGATAGAAAGTCCAATGTAATCTTTAAATTTTCACGCCAGCTTTTTGTTTTTATCTGTCCAATGTTGCACTCGCAGTCATCCATTGTTCGCCCACAGTCCGCACTCGTCCACACGGACAAAAAAACATTTTCCAGGTCCCGCACCCACTGCGCCTTTTCACTGTTTTCTGTTGAGACGTTAATTACGGCTGGCCACCCAGCCCTCGCGCGCAGGTGCCCGTAGTATTGTATTGGTATGCAGCCTGTAGATCCATACAGAGAGTCCAGCTGCAAGCGTGGACGTGTTGCTCTATATCTATGAATGATAACAACGGAAGCACACTTGATCAGTCGGCATTCGTGTGTCCCTGATGGGCAGATGTTTTCGACAGTGGTGTGCGTATTTGGAGAATTCCGAATAGCTATCGGTCGGAACGGTCGCGGCAATTCGTATTCAAACATCACTCGCAGTTAGCTAGTTAGTTGGTTTATAGTGAACACGTTTCCTCGGAAAACTTACAGAAGTATTTACAAGATTAAAAGCTACTGACAATGGGACACACACACATATGATATAAGACAGAGTACGTATTATTATGATCCTCAGAGTGCGACCAAGACTAATATTTTTATGGTGATTGGGAGTAGATTTATACAAAATTACCGTCATTAATATAAGAGCTTAGTTTAATTTGCACAGTAGAGTGTGTCCCAAAATGACAGAGACATTAGTACCTGGCCTGCGTGGAGCACAAAAATATTGAAGACGTAACATACGGCATATTCCGATATCGTGCTAAGCTCAGCGGCGGCGAATTTCAGACCCACGGTCTGTGGATTTTCGAAATGCTGCGGATTCGAGTATTCCAGTCTGCACACCCCTGGTTTTCAGGTCGCGCGACATGCGAAGTTTAATTGCCGACTGAGAGCTAGGCGTGTCGGTGGCACACACGATAACCAGCAGGCGGTGGACACGTATTGCTACAGCAGGGCGGGTGTCGTCGCTGGCATCACCTGGCCGACCACGTGCAGCTACTGATGCTGATATGATATGATAATGGTCCGTGCTTGACCTTTCACCTCTCGCCCATTATCGCTCTAGCGCTGAACAGTTTTCCGTCAGGCGTGCGCGTGTCACTAAACACTTTCAAACACGAACTGAAAACGTAGAGAAACGGAGACGCCGTGTCGTTTCTGTGATTCTGGTGTCGTTGTGCAAATGACGCCACGGTGTCTTAACGTACTTATTTACTTACTTGCACGCGTTCCGTCCACGAAGTGCGGTGAATCTTGTTTGACGGCAAGCACAACGGAACATTTGGGGAACGTAAACTGAAGGGCCCGGGAGAAAATTCTGAAAATTACATCTGCAAAGCTGCCTACACAATGTAGTGTTTCATGCTAGTGCAATCAAAAATCAGGACTGTGTTGTACGTGACTGAACGATGTCCAATATAATTTCCTCTTTCGCTTGCTAAATTGTTATGCAGAAACAACGAAATAACGCTAGGATGAATTCACAAAACTCACAAAACCCAGCTCTTCGCTGATTTGATCGATCGGCCTCACTTCTCGCCATTTCTGGACATTCATGAGTGGATTAAGTCAGATAACAGAAATACACAGCAGCCGTGCACGAGATGGCGAACTTGGCAGATTTTCCTTCTTGCTATAGTACACTGCGTTTTCGGTTGCCATTTGCCATCTATTCTTACTGTTCCCGTCAAAACGGCGACGGTACAGTATGATTGAGTTTCGTGTCAGTTGCTTCGTGATGGTTACAGCTGCATGCAGCAGTCTGCGAGTAACACCTGTGCTAACACTTCGTTGGCACCAGCGCGCCGTGGACCGAAGGCTGTCGGTGCTAGCAGAGGCCATGCAGCAGATCGGCTCAGTTGTTCTCGGACTATATGTAGTAGTACTTCAGTGCAAGGTCAAACGTCCAAGTCTGCGATTGTTTCAGACACGTCATTCCTCCGGGTGCAGCTCGTTTCGAGGCTGTTGGCGTGACGGTTGGGGCTTGCTGCAAATACCGAAACTGTGATGATACGGGCACAGCACGTGGGTGTGCTCTTGGTGATGTAGTCCTAAACACTCGTATTAGGTCCATTAGCTCACACGCTATAGGCATACCTTTGAAGTAACTTTGAAAATCTACGAGCAGTCAGCCATGTACTTTGTGAGTCAAAAATAGCATACAGTAATTTTTTACGCAATAAATCCATACTGTGCTTCCTGTATTATAATTTTGCCTTCTGTATTGCCCAAGTATTTTAAATGTGCGATTAAAAGGCAAAGCAACGTAGGAATCGACGCAAGATGCCATACAGTATACAGGAAGTTACATTGCTTTACTTAATTACTTCATACCTGCGCGTTTTGTATCACATTGTAAAGCGTTCTTATGTTTTTTCTCTTACATTTCTTGCCTGCTGCTTCTTGTATGTGTCACCGAGACGCCTCTCACTCGGCGATTAAACTTCGCATGGTCCCCCACAGAGTCACAGTGCTGGCGAGGTTAAACGCGCGTCTCCACGGGCCGCCGCTAAACGCGGTTCCAATTTGTAGCGCGCCCCGAGAGTCCGGCAGAGACCCTCCAACTACTCTCTCTTCTCTCACAGCGGGTAGGCCTTATAGTGTCGACTTGTTGATTGATCTAATTACCGCATCGACCCCGGACCAGTGCCGATCATCTGCGATCAGGATTCGCGGGGTGCCGGCCGGGAAAGCCGAGACAAGCCTGGGAAGATCTTGGGCCCAAGGCGCCATGCGCACGGCGCCGAGTAATCGAAGATCGCTCAGTCAGACAATTTGTCGCCCGATTAATGTCAGATGACGGCTAGCTGCTAGCCGGGCACGCACGAATACGATACGATACGTCCAACGTGCGCCAGGCCACCTCATACTACCGCACCGAACCGTAGCATGGGAATAGAACCTTCAAATGAAATTGCCAACATTGCCATTCTATGTCTATGCATAACTGGCTGTACTGACCACATTGTATCAGATAAACTTTTTCATAAAATTATCCACTAACGAAATCTGTACTTAATTAAAACTGCACAAAACTTGACAACGACACTGAGGAAATAACCCAATTCCACTCCGCCCGGCGATTGCTTTTTTGGGGGGTCAATACAGATATTAATTAGTAGTATTGATGACTATAATTTATCAAATTGCGCTGTTAGACACTGACATTAGTCCCTGTTCTTTTAAAGCTGCCGGGCAAAGTGCCCGGTTGCCCCAGTGGAATCGGCACCGTTGACTCCGTGCTTGAAGGTATATCAAAATGCAGCAATACGTACGTTATGGAGACACGATGCTTCTGGATTGGTTATTCATCGGCGATAAATTAAAGTGGCAGTTTCTGGACTACTTTATGGCGTTTCTTCGATGTAAGCTTAATTTGAACCGTTTGTTTGTCGCGTAGCTTGTATCTTTCGTAATTTTGCTATCGCATTTTCTGCTTTCCGTAACGCGTTTACATGTAGGCCTATTTGCTCCACAAAGAGAAATAAAGACGTATAGCTTAACTGACAATGCGCCAGCATAGGCCAGCCTAATCTGGGGAATGGATGGCCAGGGAGCCCATACTTCATGGGCTCGGATCTCCATTTACTCGTGACAAGTGACCTGTTGAGATTTTCACAAATCCGATCGATAAAAAATGTCATGCTTACTTAACTGGCATGTTCATGATGTTCTGTCTCGATTTCGTTTATTTGTAGTCATATTGCGTTTGTTTAATTTTTGTTTGCTGAATTTATTCATTTATGTCGTGTTAGGCTACGATATACGATGGTGAAATAAAGCTGTATATAATGTGTTGCAGAGAACGAACTGCAAAGACAGTGAATTGCTGTAATTATTCTTATTTTGTTTAGTTAAGTTTAGTTAAGTTCTGTTTCTATTCTGTTTTCTGCCATCACATTTTGTGGTGAAATAAAGCTGTGTATAAGAAATAGTGGGTATCGATCAAATCAAATAGTTCCTTTGGCATGACAGCTTAGGTGCTGGATTGATATGGATCCGCTTTCTGCGGCTTCGTGTTCCTTAGCGAAAAAGCGCGGTACGTTTCCGGAGCAACATTTCCCGGCCACGCCGCTGTGCTTGACTGACACGCTGGCCCGACACGAGCTGGGCCGTGGTGGCGATGATGCAAGACTATACGATAACGCGGCGAGCTGCAAGTGAGAGTGAGACTGCTGGCAACCCGGACACATGTGAGCCACATGCAGCAGTCTGCGAGTCTGTCTGTGTGTGTTGCGTGGGAAAGCCGGGGTCACGGAGGCGAGGTCAGCGCTCCGAGAGGCCGATATTTACACCAGCAACCGTCACTGCGTCGACGAGACGGCGTGTGCCGCCGCCGCCGCCGGCCGCCGTGGCATCGACGTCGCCGTCGTCGTCGTTTTCGCGGCTTCATGCAGGCCCGTGTTATTGCAATCCACTCAGCCTGCCCGTCAGCACTCGACCTACCTCACGACGTGCTTCAGTTTGATTATTATATACATACACTCATGGGGAGTATAATTCCAACCGCGCTCGCTCTGCTTTGCTAGCATGCTAACATACACCCTGTGTGTGATGGGGCCCTGGCTGTAAGAAGTAGCCTTCGTGTAGTGAGATACAACATATTTTGTACCGCAAAGTGTCGCTAAAATCAACGCCCGGTTGCATTTAAGTTGCAAAACAACAATTCCCGCCGCCATATAGCGCCGCAAGTACCACGGGCATATTGTGACAGCAACATCTAGGACTTGGTCAATTCTGTCCACTGCAGCAGTGTCGTTTCGGCTAATTCGTGAGCATGCTACCGGGGAGCGTTCGAGCGTGTGCAGCTGTCGAATGCACCACACCGTACGGACGAAAGGTCGTTTCCCAGTGCCGTGCAGGGGCGGATCCAAACTCGTCCCGAGTTAAGAGGGGCGTCCGTCCATCGGTCGGTGTGGGCGGAAGTGCATCGATTTGTGAGCGGGCGAGCGGCGGCAAGTGGAAGGCGTGGTCTGTCGGCAGCGTTGAACATTCCGGCGAATTATAACGACATTAGAATCGCGCGCGAGACGGGTCCGGCTGACACCAGACGGCGACACCATCCATTCACTCAGCCCCGTGTACTAGCATGCATATAGCAAGCAGTCCATGGTCCATTCGACGTGTTGTATACATACAAATGTGCGATGCCGTCCGTCACCTTGCTGTCGCTTTCTTTCCACCCGTTCGTTCGCGGCATCAGTCTTCTTCCCGCGCCGCGCGGGTTTCTCTGCGCGCCCCGAAGGACACGCGGACAATAGCGCGTCGACGGATTTAGCAAATGACCGCCGCCGCGATCTTACGCCGTCGGGTTGTTCGATCGTACAACGCCCACAAACTTGCCACCCATCAGCACCATCAGACAGTATACGCGTCTCCCTAACGTTACTTTTGCCAGTGCTATCTGCCTGTTGCATTCTGTTTTACCGGACTGCATTAATCCAGGCCATTCTGGGGCATTAATGAAATAGCTTGGACGAATGAGCTGTGTCGGTGTTTATGAACAACGCAAAACTGCAATACAATACAAAATTTGTAAAGCGCCATGTTGCCGTGGCTTCAGAGGCGCAGTGCTCAGCCATCAAAAACGCCAGAGTAACGCTTGCACGATGACGAATTGAAGCGATCGCAGTGCACAATTACCTCATTTACTGATTTCATGAACACCACTGACACGTCCTGATAACATTACTAATACTAGTCCTGCAGTGTAGATACACCTCTTTTCTCCAATTTTCCATTTCAAATGTACACATGCATACAAGTTAGCAGTTGGGCATGACAAGTTCGTCTATATAGCTAGTCGCGGGTTTTGCTCCGAGCAAAGTTGAAGCGCTCGCACTGAATGCGCAATGATATGGTTTGGACGAACATAATAAAATGCGACTAAACTATGAACGCGGACTGAACTAAGCGGTCGTAATTAAGAACGGTATCAGCGGCGAGATTAGTCCAGCTTATTACTCCGCTCCGGTAGGTATGGCGGAGTATTATGATGAGTGTGTCTGTCTGTCTGTCTGTCTGTGTGTTTGTCTGC
>Ga0126328_10000219_pt1 | contig 12621 bp, 14 predicted proteins | sample InaspJWI13metaG_FD_97003 | JGI IMG/M metagenome (GOLD analysis project Ga0126328, IMG submission 97003) | Marine gutless worms symbiont microbial communities from Oahu, Hawaii - Inanidrilus sp. 1 OAHU.JWI-13 metaG | ecosystem: Host-associated > Annelida > Digestive system > Unclassified... | reverse complement strand
TTGGAGAATATACATCAATAATCCATTTACACAACTGTAACACTACAGCTGGGAAAAACCACAAGTCAGTTTTTGTTCAAATGGCATTCTTCTATGGTGTCCAACAGAAAGCACCTCATTGTTTATTAGAGTCTCGATGCACAGAGGTAGCCAAAAAAGCAATATAAAACAAAGAAACGCAACTAATAAAAACCATAAAAATAACTGTATTTATCGGGTGACATAATTCAGTCCTGTCACTCAGAAGTCCTGAGTGCAACTGCAAAAACACCTGAAAAACTCTGCTATAGCTAATAAGCCAATGCACATTACAATGCGCATGCACACGGGTCAAAAGTCATGGTATCTAATTAGTAAGTAACTGTACTTTATACACGTGCCACAGGTCAGCAGAAGAAGTGTTATAACTTGTTTTTTATAGCAGGATAGGTTTAGCAAGTCACAGAGAGCAAACGTGATTTCATGAATGAACACGCAAGTGACTGACGCAACCCTGGAAACACAGCGAGTACTACAGGGGCCATACTGCACCGTAGACGACTAGATGCGGTCACCCAGACAAAGCCCCTGGCAGACAGAGTGGCAGTGAATGGGGCAAGACCAGATAGAGAACAAAAGTGTGTTGATACAACTGGCACAGTGCTGGTTCCCTAAGCTGGCCATTTCCAATGCAAAAATATAAATATATTTTTCAAATAAAATATACGGAAGCAGTTTTATCAAACAGCATTTGGAACTGTTATGGTTTGAATTACCAAAATGCTGACTGCAGTTTTAAAAATAAATTTATTGTGTTATTATAATTTTCGGCACATTTTCGTTCCCCTATGGTTGGCAAGGCACTTCGGGGCAAGGCAAAGGCGCTTTGCACCAGTGACTCACTATGGCCGTAGCCAATGGACCGTAGCTGGTGATCTGGATTTTGCAGTTACATAAACTTTAGGGCTGTTCCGGTCCAGTTTTCTTCGTTCGAGTACTCGCTCGAGCTTCTTCCAGTACTCGAGCAGTGAATCAAATGCAAGTAGTAAAAGTAAGTAGGAATACAATTCTATGATTTTGACAGGCATTCACTGATGCTATGTTCCATGAATCTTCATAGCTTTGTAGGCTTATGATGTTCACCACGAGGTGGGAGCAAGCTCTGAATAATGTTCGTTATCATGATATCACTTTCCTGGTCATACTGATATTTTCATAAACCAAATGATTCCATTCGTTTGAATAACACGAGATATCTTCACCACCTACCTTCACTCAGTACACCATGCAGCCCCACAATATAGGGATTGCATCGTGACTACAGATTACTGTGACTGTGTGATGTCATTTCAACGCATCTGTTGACGAATATTTGAACTTAAAAATAAACCACCTAGCTTTTACAAACGGAACGCCTCTAGTAATCAGCAGTGTTCGAGCGTAGGCCACGGGCGTGCAGACGGCAGCCAAAATCGGATGTGTTTAGCGTGTTAACTGCAAAGTGTTTACGTCTATATGTAGGTGAATCTCTACAGATTTTGACTGATGAAGTCGTTTACTGAACTTCAGTTCGTCGTCGTCATTCCATAGGTTTGTTCTAGGCAGTATTACACGCAAACATGCTCTCATGTGACCCTACTGAAAGGTGCCATGACCTTTGACCCAACGCGGCATGCACCGCGTGCTGCGAGACGTGCAATCCGCTTATTTATACAGACACCACTAGCACAACTGAAGATAATCTTGATAGAATCATTAAGCTGAGAACAGACCGTGCTCCTTTGCCACTGAGGAGAGATGCTCGTGAGTACTGGTAGTAGGCTGGAGCAGCACTGCTTGCCTCACTGTTGGCCACAACACTGCACACACAGCACCATGCATAACAGTGACAATTACTGCCTTCAGTCTTTAGCTGTACTGCATAACGAAAGTGGCTCTATAAATACTCCACAACAATTTTCTTCACGTTCACTGTCTTGTTCTTTGGGATTACAATTCAGCTGACTTGAATGGCTTATAACTCGACAATGGTTCCACCTGAACCTAAGATCACTACAGAACACTGACGTCATACCCTGCCAGTTAAATGCAACCACTGGCATGCTGCTCTGATGACTGGAAGTATCTTAAATAGCGTTTGATGCCTACAGACTCCAGCACTTGATATTGTGAGATGGCAGTACCTGCACACTGGTCTTGTTGTTCAATCAGCCTTATTTTCCGCAGTGGCTCCAGGCTTGGCTAATCTCCAAAACATAATATTTGGGGATACTGCAGAAATCACTTTACAGACCCAGTGCCTTTTTGTCAGTCAACCAAAATGTCAAAACACCGAAGGATACTCAAAGCACCAATGCCACCAGGTAAAAATCACCAACTGGCATACATGCTTTCTTGATCCAACTAACTCATGAGCAAACACTGATGCATATCATTTATGCCGGATCTTTGATCAAGCACCCAACAAAAAAGCCAACCATTTGACAAAACACTAATTCAGGGGAAAAATCTGGAAGTATACTGATCAAGTCACAGACCTGTAATGAATGGAGAAGGAAAGCAAACAGGACAACCAACTAACCAAGTTCACCCAGAAAATCTATAAACTAAATGTAACTGTTATAGGTCGACGACAAGCCAGATGGAAATGCCTCTCCAGTCGCAAGCATTGATGCACACACATAAGCAGAAACAAATGGAAAAGCCGACAACATGCTGTCATGGCCCACAAAATGGCCGGAGGAGGCATAAAAATAGCATCTAGCATACTTATCAGCATCGCTGTGTTGAGCCTTCAGCACCCCACGCATCTGCTGAGCCTGCTGAGTGACAGGCTTGCAACCAGAGCTGCTGGACTCGACCGAGTCACTATGACTGCTGCCAGAATCACTGCCCGGGCCACCGTGATGCCCTACTGCAGCAGTCCCACCACTGCTGCCGGTGAAACTGCGGCGGACAAGTGTAGGTGAGTTATCACTGGACGTTGTCTCTGGAGCACTGCTGTCCACACTCGCCATCCCTGACAACACATAAACTACACATGCCACGTGTGCCGTCGAGACGTATCAACAGTCTCCTGAACTGGCAGCAGATACAGGCTGAGGTCAACCAACTTTGCAAACTACGTTCTGCTAAAAAAAACTCAACTTGGAGAACGTGCTCTCTTCTACTCCGGTCTAGCTGCTGGAAAGTCTTCCATTGGATTTATGTGCTGTCACTGAAACTAATGCATTGATAACAGCTTTAGAGCTACTTTTTGACTGCACTTATTCTTATTCTTACGCGCAGAACGGCACCGTACAAATCTCATATGGAACTGAATCCATGCATTAAATGAATGAGAAATGAAACTCACTGCTCCCATGACAGGTGTCTAAGTACAAAAGTAAGGGATCAATCCACACTGACCAACAGAATGCTTCTTTGCTGTTCTGAGATTGGTGCAGCGAAACTTTGCCTCCCACGCCTTGAAGTCTCCACTGCCTTCAGTGTCATCGTCCACCGTCGAACCATCACCAGCACGACTACAACATACTCACACACACACCCCCCGTTTAACGGCCCTTTGTCCAGGACTACCCGGGTGGGCCGGTACCAGAAACGTAAAACCAACCTGGATTTTACTGAAGCAAGAGACAGTGAGTGGCAGTGACATCCGCTGGGCGATATGCAAGTCTGCACCTTGCTCCAGATAACCATGCCAGCACCCCACCGCTCAGTTTTTACAGGCCGGATGCCCTTCCTGCCGCCCAACCAACAGCGTCAAAGCACTGAAGGCCATACAACATACTCACAGTTATGCTGAAAACTAAAAAAAGCACAAACATTATCTACTATTGTCAGGCAACATGCAAAAAACTCCAATATTCAGCGGACCACATCTGTAACTTCCAGTGTTAAGCATACCAAGGGGTCTATAAGGGTAAAATGCATAATACTTGGCCGTGTGTTCATGAAAGTTTTTACACAAGAAAACATAATTTGTAGACAAAGCAGTACTACGAGTCTTCCCAACATGATGTACCAGAAAATGTCATAAAGTACCTTTCACAGCCCACAGAATGTTACCTGCTGTCACACACGTTTTATTCACAAATGTCACATCATCTCCCAAATGAACTTTATTTATCTAGTTGGTGTTAAACCACTCTTGCTTACCAAATGCCTCACTACATAAACACTACATAAGCAACTAATCTAGCAAACTTTACCCGAGAAGTTGGGATGACTTTGACTTAGTTTTTCCCTGTGGACAAGCACCAGAATCAGCAGCAGTATCTGGCTTGCCATCCTCCTGACAGTCCCCACCAAGGCCTTCATCAGTCATCACCAGTCCCTCAGCAGCTCCCACTGATACCACTGTGTCTGCCGTCCCGTGCTTTGTACATGACGACACTACATAGTTGGACATTTCAGGATCACTTGGTGATGCTTTGAACAACTGGTGTACTTCTTTGTCCAGCAGCTTGTCCATTATCTGAACACAAATGCAACATGACACAGACATACATACACTAATCCAACAAACATACAAGTCTGTGTTCTGCTACTGCGTACGCTGACAACGTGGCACCAATCGCACCCTGCAATGCTGTGCACCATGCAGCACACGCACACACACACATGCTTAATGGACTTTTTTTCTGGGACTATCCGGGTGAGCCGGTGCCAAAAAGGTAAAACCAATCTGGATTTTACTGAAGCAAGAGACAGTGGCAGTGGCATCAGCTAGGCCATATGCCAGTCTGCACCTCGCTCCAGGCAGATAACCACACCAGCACCCCACCACTCTGTTTTTTACAGGCCGGATGCCCTTCCTGCCACCCAACCAACCAACCACACAATCACCGACCGCACATCGTGGTGCCATGTGCCATGCAGCAATTAACTGATATCTCCTGCCCACAGCAGCAAACCTGCAGTAGATCTGCTGCTGTGGGCCCACGCTGGGACAGACAGATGGACAGATGCCCAACAGATGCATAGGACCCTGCTCCACATAATATGCGGGCAGTGCCAAAAATGGCATATGAACTCAACTTACAACTGTTCGCTTTCTTTTCACTGGGAACTTCAAATCACAAATGAGCACAAAAGAACAACACTGTGCTTCCAGAAATTGTTGTAAAGAAAACAAAAATCATTATTGTTCAGAACAAAACACCGACCCTTGCCAGTTTGGCCGTATCATCCTTGTACTGCACCAACATTGCTACAGCAAGTTCACCTTTCTGTCTACGTGTTCCTTCACACAGCAGTGGATGCTCAGCCTCTGAAACATTACCCTTCAACCCTACAATGCACATTTACAGATGGAAAAACTCAACTGCTGTTAACCAGAAAATGTGCAGTAAAATTACTTTTCAAAACTGTAATAACACGAATGTTTAAAAAATTAAATGGTCAAAGGTCAGATCACAAAATTTCAAAACATTCCGAACTTCTAATGCAATCAGCTGAAGCTTATCACTGCTATCCACGGCTGTTACAGTAACAGCAGGTTTGCTTTTGGGAGACCCAAGCAAACCTTGAGTAAGCAGGAAAAAGGCTGGTTAAAGAAAAGTGTCTCTGATTCATTCATTAATTGACTGATTATAAATGTTTCTGCTTAGTTGCCTAAAGGTATTAGCGGATTTGACAACTACCAAATCACCAGTGGACACATTAAGCAAGACACACCGGAAAACACACCTTACAAACAGCACAGTGCTATTTCAGACAAGTTCAGACCTAAGGCAGCGACAGCAGCTTCAAAGCCCAGTCTTTCGTCTTGAGCTGTGAGCAGTGGAGATCCTGAAGAAGCAGAAGAACTTGGCTGGCTGCCGTTACCAGACCTTGCCGCTAAAATAAAACAAAGTTGAGACATTAAAAATTCACAGCAGAAATGAGGTATCTCAACCATGCAGACAGTTCCACACCAAAACGACTTTTACACGTTCACAGCTTCATTACTATAATTCCCTCAATTTAGTTCAAACTATCCAACCAATTCTAAATTATCTTTTTTTAATATTCAGTTAAAAAAACTATGGTACTGTTGGTGTTAGTGGTCTGTCTAGTTGAAAAGTTAGCACAAAACTATATATGCACGTATGGATAAATTGCTAAGGTCAAAATAACTCTCTATACTCATTATAGCCCATAGCTCTGTTTCCATCACATCAGTTGTTCAGCCAAAGTCTACCTGCATTAGGAGCATATTTTATGAATAATCAGGGACATTGTTGAAGGTACAGCGATGGTGCAGGTAAAGGACAACTCCAACTCCTCTTCCTGTTCAAACTGGCCACTTACTGTCAGTAAGGATATACGGGCAGTAAAACTTAACTCCAACGAAATCTTACAGTTCTTAACTAGGGATGCGCGGTTTTGCCCACTAATGCAGGACTGTCCTGTATAATGGTTGCAACATGGTAGCAGTAGTTGTCAATGCATGTAGTTCATCACAGATTGCTGCGATAGCAAAAGCAAGCAAATGCATAACGAAAAAGCAGCCCTTAGTTGTTTATAAAAAAGGTCCCAATCCAGGCAGTGCTTAGTTAACCAACAAACCCAGAGTGATGCTCAAAAACCAAAACGGAGATTACGTGATACCTTGGCTAGCACACAAGGAGTCAAAGATGAAACTGGCAAGAATGATTGGCAGCAGTGCATCGCCTCGTGTCTTGAGTCGACCGTCACGCAGTTTCTCTGCTCGGTCACGAATGATTGCCAACTCCGCCACGCCGAGTGGCAACTTCTTCAGCTGACTGGCCAGCTCCGACTCCTGGTAAGCCAGTTTCACCTGCAACAACAGATCCAACAGGTGTACTAAAAGCAAAGCAAAGTAAACAAGTCATTTGTATAACACCTCGTACTGAGCCTGACCCAATATACGGAATGAGTCATCCTGCCTTCATCACCCCACCGCACATTATTGCTGCATTTTGGCTAGTACTTATTTCCCATTCCACATAGGATAGGAGGCTGAGTTGGCCCTTGTATTAAAATGGCTGTTGTGATATGCACAACCACCCGTGGTGGGATTCAAACCTGGGTCCTCTAGCACTGCAGTCAGGTATGCCACAACTAAACAACTGTGACATGTAGCACTGCTTTCTTACATTCAAAACCAGAGCTAAACTTTTAACAAAACAAATCAGATTTGTCTCTAAATACTCTACCAGCAACAACATTAATTCAAACATAAGTTATCTCAATTTGACACCAATGACCTCTTTGAAATCAGTATTTATTTTTACCATACAATAAACACAAACAACAGTGGAACACATTATCAACAGTTAAGCAAAATAGCTGAAGACGAGTAAAGAAGCAAAATATCAAAGCAAACCTCTAGTGACTTGCTGACTGCTGGTGGGCGTGGCATTTCCATGCCATAGAGACCAATACGGAAGGCCAAGTGTCGAGTCTCGGTCTCTTCCAATAGTACAGTGCATAGAAATGACACCTTGGCCAATGTGCTCCCAGCGAAAGACATCACAGCGACTTTCCTTGCCTTTTCACCTAAGTACAGTTTGGAGAAGCAAAACCAGTTACGAATATGTTCAAATCCAACAGAGACAAACTGGAAGTCGACAAGCCAGTCGGAGAAACTCCACCAGGCACACATACGCATGCATTTACAGTATACACATACACACGGACAGACAGGTCAAACACATAATGCCTCGGCAGCCCACAGGACGGGTGGCAGAGGCATAAACATGTAGTCATATGAGACTGACTCTGCACGGTCATAACACATAACTGCATCCAGCAAGAATTATATGCATATGTTAAACGTACTACGAGCAATGCAGTATATAGCAATTTCACAGTAAAGTACCTTTAACATGATGCGCTGGATGTTCAACAGTAGGTATGTAACTTGTACAGGTATCTGACGACGCAGCTGCGGCAGACAGCATCTCTTCAGCCAGCTCGCGTGCCAACTTGCAAGCTTCCTTTGTGTATCCATGAGTATGCAGTGCCTCAGCCAGTGCAAACAATATCTACAACAACCACCACCACCATTTTACGGTCATCATACAGGTCAACCTGCATTAGCCGACACATCCAGTTAAGAACTGGAGGATTTTGTCGGTGCAAAGTTTTACTGCCCGCATGCCCCTGCTGATGGCAACCAGTGCATTCGGATTAGGGAGAAGATGCTGAAGTTCTCCTCAACAGTGTTATCTACACAGTCTCTGTACCTTAGCAAACAATATCTAATACATTACATGCATATACAAAAACCATTAATATGGCCACTTCCCTGGTTTACCCAGATTTTGGATAAAGTTCTGGCACTGACGTTCTAATGGAGGTTTCCAGTACAGACACAAACCCAGCAAATTAAAAGAAAATCAACACACCCAACAGAGCAAACAATATATAAAAATTAATAGACAGCCGGGCTGTACTGTAAGCCGAATAGTGTATTCGTATTCCGCCGAATAACACTGCAAAATGTAGACAGAATATGAATAACAGCGACTAGCATTCCAAGCGAGCATCTGTTCAGCTCAGCTGGTGATGTTCCGAAAAATGATCATGTCTGTTGTCTGAGAACGTGGAACGTTTGGTGTATCTTAAAGCTAACTTACTATAGTGTAAATTTGAATGTCGTTACTGATAGCGATGATAACAATAATGAAATGTGAATGGATATGTTTAGCAACATTGCACCTTAGCAACTACTCGTATTCGGCCGAATATTAGTTCCAACTATTCGTATTCGGCCGAATAGTAATGTCCCCTATTTGGTACAGCCTTACAATTTACAAACTGCAATTACTAAATAACCACAACAAATAATACCAAAGAACAAACAGGCACAAAAAAGCAATTAATCAAAAAAGCAGACTTACATCTGCCTGATTCTCAAGCTTTGACGTTTCACTGCTGCTTCTGTCGCCAGTTGTCAATGACTTTGACAACTCATAGCACAACTGTTCATCGGCAGAGCCACTCGACGCCACAGTCTTCACCGCAACTTTGTCAGTATTTGCCGCAATGTCCGAATCATACGATGACGTACTGGGATCGCGCTCACTTTTCTGAGAAGCGTAACTCCATGGACGGACAGCTGAATGATGAGAACGCTCCGACGGCATTAGTACCTTTCGCCTCGGCTCTTTTAACCGCACGACGCAATGAGCATCAGCATGATTTGTGTCAGTGGCAACCCCATCAACAGCAGTCAACTCCTGCTGTCCAGAGACGAGTGGAGACCTTGGTCCAAGGCCTGAGCTCCAGGGACCGCGACTCCTCAGCAGCTCACTAACGCCAGCAGGTAAAGCAATATCAGACCAGTCCAAGTGACAAGCCTCGACGGCGGGCTGGAAACCAGAGAATGACGAATCCCACTCGGAACGTCGAGCTGCTGTGGAAGAGTTCGAGTTCGTTGGATGGTTGCTGATGATGTGAGCTTTCCGCAGTCTCTCCAGGCACTGTGCCTGCCAGTGTATCAGCTGCGATGCCAGACCACTCCGCTGGGTGATACTCAGTGCGGGGTTCAACGTGGCCAGGCGCCACAGTGCTACCACCTCGTCACACAGACCAGCAGAAGCATGTGCCGCCATTGTGCTCGGGGCACCACCTCCCGACCCCTGACCCCCACCACGGTTGCCATGAAATCCTGATCCAGCATTGCCATGATGATGACCAGTCTTGTTGTTGTACCACCACGCCAGAATCTGCACATCCGAATAACACACATCTGTACTGTATCCCTGGAAACGAAATGGCAGCAAATTGATGATAACAGAGACAACAATCTTCTATTCCAGTGTAAATTCATAATTCACAGGCAGCAGCAACATAAAGTGACATTTAATTAGTTAGAATAACAAATATGCTAATCAACTGACAAAAAAATTCCAAGCCAGGGTTCCCATCCGCATTCAACGAATTTTCCAATTTTCCTTGACTGTATCAACAGGCAGTCAAGTTAAAGTAATGCTAATCCTTATGCTTTATTTAGAGGATAACCTGATCGCAGGCAAGCAGTTCTTCAGTGATGATGTCAAGCAGTGTGACAGCATTTGAATCATTTCTGCGAAACATCTCTCGAACAATCGACAAGAGATTCCAGATTCCTTCCGGTTCACGGCCACGTAGTGGTCGTAGTATGGTCTGCCATTCTGTGGCAGCTGGCGGAGCCGAGTTACTCAGGTAATTAACATCACTACACACAAGCAACAATAGCAATATACCTCCATGTATGAACCCATTACAGCATCCAGCCACAGAACAACTAATCTACTGGTACTTATTGCAATCTTTTGCAGAACAGTTTCTGACATACATTCTGACACCAAAAAACACTGCTTTTAGTACCACCACCTTCAATCTAATGGCAGCTTTCCACGTGAACTTGAGCTAGCCTGTTGCCCCCAATCCTCTTCCTCCAACAGTTCCAAATGATAACTTCCAGGATAAGCGGCATAAGTAAACTACAAGCCAGAAACAGCAGCAGAAGTTTGAAGAAAAAAGACAACAAGGGAGAATCTCCCCCACTAGCCTCATTCTTTCTTCATGTATCTCCTGACTCCTGAGCACAGAGACACTGCTCCCTTTACAGTGGCTTTCCACTTACAAGTGCCAAAATATTAGTTACAATACACATATTTTTATCTCTGGGCATGAATGCAGCATATACACTAAACGCAGACTCTCACCATTGGACTTTGACTTGAACTGTATATGGCAGTAAAACAGCAACTAACTAAGATGAAAAGTTACCTCAGAACCATCGGTGAAGGTATACAAAACTTGCTCAATGTCTTCTTTATATTTTCATGCAAGGCAGACTCATCCAGACACCATGTAGTTGGATCAGTTGCTGATGGGCCAGCTGTTGGATCTGCATATACAAAAATTCATTCAATATTTTACTGTATGCAAGTTACGCTTTTATTTGTCTATTCACTGCTGTCGTCAAACAATGCAACAAGCAAAAAGCAGCTGGATTTAGTGTTTTCACGACTCAAAGAAAACAGCATGGTAGAATCATTATGATAAACTGAGACTCTGGTTTTATGTTATAGCAACAATAACAAAACTATAAAGAAAGGTATACTTCCCCACATCATAATTCCATTATTATTAGTACCCTTGTCTTCAGTGCTTTGACATTGTTGGTTGGGCAGCAGGAAGGGCATCTGGCCTGTAAAAACTGAGCGGTAGGGTGCTGGCATGGTTTTATGCCTGGAGCAAGATGCAGACTTGCATATGGCCCAGCTGATGCCATTGCCAGTCACTGTCTCTTGCTTCAGTAAAATCCAGATTGGTTTTACCTTTCTTGTACTGGCTCACCTGGGTAGTCACGGAAAAATGGCCGTAAAACATATGTATGTATGTATTAGTGGTGTGGTGACTTAGCGAACTGCTGCATCTGTGCTACTTACTTACATGTAGATCATGGCCATGAATTTTCATGTACTGACTCAAAAATAAATATATTAGGTGAAAAATAAATAAGTTTGTGGAAATAAATACTGACAGGTATGACTTTAATCGTCATACCTGGAGCACCACAGACAGTGTTGATGATTGTCTGTTGAGATGACAGCAACTCATCTAACAATCGCTGAGCAGTAGGCAGTATCTACAACAGATTTGCCCACCACACAGCTGTGACTACATAACAACAATTACAACATTCGCTCTTTTATACTAGCCAGTAGCCAGTGTGCTATTTTAGAACCAGTATATGGTAAAAGATATAGTAACACCACCACCAGCCTATCACAAGCTTGCAGCCTTGTACCACACAAGCACGGCATTTATCATGACTAGCATTTACGGCTCTAGACCCGTCCTTGTATCTCACGCTTCGCTCACGGCTCTGGGTCGGGCCAGCTACGCCCGCCACTGAATATTAATGCCTTGTGCGTCAACCTTGTGAACATAGACATAGTAGATATTCCAGTCTTAAGCCAACAGTGACTTGGCCTGAAAACCATGCTGTTACATTCACTTTTTGCACTCAACAGCAAAATGCACATGAATGTGGACAAACAGCCCAATGCAATGCCACCATCAACATTCAAAGCAACCGACCAATCCCAAATTGGTGTGCGAGCAGCATTTAACGTCCTACACGACAGATGTGTGAGCATACTATGCACAACTGTGGACTTCGTACTAGTTCTGCTATTCTAGCCACATTAAAAATTTTTGATTGACATTGACAGTTCTGATAATCTTCCCAAACCTCATCCAGACAGTTATTACCATTCACACTACATGAAGGAAGGCATGCAATCAATCAAAAAGTGTGACGCTGTATGGCAAAAGGTAACTCAAGCATGAATGTCAAGGACAGTGAAGCTTCTGTTCATTAGCACCACTGTGTGCAGTGGCCTTTAATATGAACTGAAATACAATGACATTAGCAGAATACAGTTCAAGTCTGGCCTTAAAACATAGTTTTGCGCATGACTACTTATAGCAAGCACCAATGAAAATTCTGCTGAAGAGACGCTATAGAATTTGATGCTGGCTGGCTAATGAAAGCAGGAAAAACTGGCTGACCTGCTGTGGCATAGCACTGATAAGATACTGAGCAAACTTCTGCAGCTGATCTCGCTCCAGCCGAGACAAAGACTCCGACACTGGTGCACGCAGCCGTACCTGCCCTGCCTGCATTCCAGC
>Ga0126328_10000217_pt1 | contig 12663 bp, 7 predicted proteins | sample InaspJWI13metaG_FD_97003 | JGI IMG/M metagenome (GOLD analysis project Ga0126328, IMG submission 97003) | Marine gutless worms symbiont microbial communities from Oahu, Hawaii - Inanidrilus sp. 1 OAHU.JWI-13 metaG | ecosystem: Host-associated > Annelida > Digestive system > Unclassified | place... | reverse complement strand
GGCATTATGGAAATCATTGCCACCAGTCTACCGTCAATGCGCCGTTTGTTACACTGATTTTTGTGTCTGCATATGAGCAGGTTCTTCCCCAAAACAGACATCGAGCAGTTGGTGAAGAAAGCGGAAAAATGAACCGCATTGAAAGGTTTAGCCTTACATTAAGGCAGCGAATTTCTCGATTAGTAAGAAAAATGCTATCCTTTTCTAAAGAAAATCGAAAATCATATCGGAGCTATGAAGAAAAAGGTTCACCAGAGAGTTCATCACTACACGTTAAGCACTACCCAAAAATCACCACTACCGACGCGCAGCTGTTTGTGCTCGCGGACCTGTGCCCGGTTCGGCGCGATCCGCTCCAGCCATTGTTTCACATCCGTTTCCCGGTATTTATCATCCGCCCCCACATCTTATGTCGGCTGCAGGCTATTTGCGAGAGATGTGAGTTCCCGTACCGCAGGTGCCCTGTCCGTACTCCCGAATGATGAATTCAGTCATCAGGGTACGGAATCTGACAATTGACAACTAACTGAATCTCATCATTCCGCATTCAGCAGGCGGGACGCCTGCGCTACCTAGGAGAGAGCCTGCCCCGAGCGCAGCGAGGGGACCAGGGAGAAGGGATCGAAGACGGGTTCCTACTTAAAATACTGGTAGTACTTAACGTGTAGTGATGAACTCCCTGGTGAACCTTTTTCTTCTTCGATGGGATCATCACACGACCACTACATATTAAGCACTACCAAAATACTCACCACCGGCGACCGCATGTTGTCGGCGATCGCAGCCTTCACTCGGCCTTCACTCGGCTCCCAACCATCGGTACACCAGCGGTACCAGCACCAGCGACACAGGGTGGAAAACAAAAGCCCGGAGACGATGGTCACCGCCAGCGGTTGGAGCAGCTTCGAGCCCTCACCCAAGGCCAGTGCCAGAGGCAGCAGGCCCACCACGGTGGTCAAGGTGGTCATGAGGATGGGGCGCAGGCGCAGGCGGGCGGATTCGATGATGGCCCGGACCTTGTCGGCACCGCGGCGACGCTGGATCTCGATGAACTCCACCAGCACGATGGCATTGTTGACGACGATTCCTGCCAGCATGATGAGCCCCAGCCACACGGGCATGGACAGGGGCAGCCCGGTCCACTGAAGTCCCAGGACTACGCCGATGAGGGCGAATGGCACGCTGAGCAGGATGATGAGGGGATTGCGCAGGGATTCGTACTGCACCGCCATGACCACCAGTACCAGGAACAGGGCCAACCCGAGCAGCAGCCGGCTTAAGTTCCGGCCTTCCTGCAGGGTAGTAAGGCCGCCTCCTTCATAGAGGCTGTAGCCGGGCGGCAGGTCCAGATCCGCGGTTACCGCCAGGGTACGCTCCAGGGCTTCTTCCAGGTTCAGCTCCGCGCCCAGCGAGGCGGTGATCTCCACCATCCGTTGTTGGCGGTCGCGCATGATGGTGGCGGGTTGGGGCAAGATTGCGATTTGGGCGATGTCCCCGAGGCGGATAGGTACCCGCGGGGTGGTCTTGCTGAACAACAGGGTGGATTCGAGATCTTCCAGGGTCCCGATGTCGCCCCGGTCGAGACGTAGAAGGACATCGATGCGGCGGTCCCCGGCGATGAAATCGGTGACCACTTTACCCGCGAGGGCAAAGCCCAGAACCTTGCCGATGTCCTCCACGTCCAGACCGTAGCCGGCGGCCCGTTCCCGGTCCGGACGCACGGACAGCTCCTGGGTCAGGTTCTGGTTGGAGTGGCGGACATTGCGAAGGCCCTCGATTTCCTGCAGGCGTTCCACCACCTGGTCACCGAGTGCCTCCAGGGTTTCGAGCTGCGGGCCCTTGATGCGCAGGCTCAGGTCGTCGTCCCCGCGGTTGATACGGATGCCGCGGATGCCTTGAGTATGCAGGTATACCTTGAGCCCGGGAATGCGCTCGCCGTCGATCAGGGCCTGCATGCGGGCGATCCATTGGTCGGTACTGACCTCCCGTTGCGCTGGGAGGTGCAGCTGAACCTGGAGACTCGCCCGGTTCGCCGACTCGAATTGAGAGCGTCCGAAGACGAAGCCGCCGACGGTGGTGAAGATAGCCTGTACCTCTGGCTGCCGGGCGACCAGGGCCTCGACCCGACGGGTGAGGGCATCCATCCGTTCGAGGGTGATGCCGCTGTCGGTAGTGAGGCCGATGCGCACGGTGCCCTCATCCAGCCTGGGTAGAAACGCCTGCCTGGTCTCGTACAGCCGGGGGATGGTCAGGAGCAGGCCGGTGACGAAGGCGGCGATGACTAGCCAGCGGATCGGGAGCAACCGTTCCAGCAGCCACCCATAGCCGTCCTGAGCGATCCGGAAGACCTGGTTCACCAACCGCCGCGCGCGGCCCTCCCGGCGTACCGGTGTGTGACCGGCAAGGGCGGGCACCAGGGTCAGGGCCACCAGCATGGAGGCGAGGATGGCGGCGGAGATGGTGAAGATAAGTTCGCGGAACAACAGTCCGATCAGTCCGCCGATGAACAGGAAGGGGAGCACCGCCGCCAGGTTGGTGGAGGTAGAGGCCACGATGGCGCCGGTCACCTCCCGACTTGCCCCGTCCGCGGCCTGCGCGAGCGATTCCCCCCGGCGCTGGTGGCGGTAGAGGTTCTCGAGTATGACAATGGTATTGTCCACAAGCATGCCGATACCCAGTGCCAGGCCACCTAAGGTCATGATGTTGAAGGTGAGTCCGAAGGCGGCCATCAGGATGAAGGTGACCAGCACGGCGATAGGGATGGCGCTGCCGATGATCAGGGTCCGGCGCAGGCTGCCCAGAAACAGATAGACCACGGCCATGGCGAGCAGGGCGCCGGCGGCGGCTGCGGTTACTGCGTTGTTCATGGCACGGCGGATATAGCGGGCCTGGTCGTCGCCCCGGATAATGGAGATATCCGGCGGGATCTGACCCTGAGCCCGCAGCCGGTCGAGCTCCCGCGCTACCCGGTCGACCACTGCAACAGTATTGGCAAGGGGCTGTTTCTGAATCGAGAGCTTGACGCCGGGCAGGTCGTTCAGGCGGATGCGCAGACGCTCCTCGGCCGCGTCGTCGATGACCCGGGCGACTTCCCCCAGGCGCACCAGCGACAAGGGGTCATCGCCGTCTTCAGTGGGCAGGGGAAGATCCGGCAGCTCCTCCACGCTGGTGAAACGGCCTCGGGTACGGCTACCGATCTCCCCTTCGGACATGCGCAGGCGCCCGGCCGGGATGTCCTGGTTGGCCTGACGCAGAACCTGCTCGAGATCCAGCACGTCCAGATCCAGGCCGGCCAGCCGATATTGGTCGGCGATCACCCGGACCTCGCGCTCGAGCCCGCCCCCTACCTCGGCCGCGGCTACCCCGTCCAGGTTGAGCAGGGGCCGACTCAGGCTGTAGTCCACCCAGGCCCGCAGCTCCACCGGATCCAGCAGGGAGGAGCTCACCACATACTCTGCCACCGGGAGCTGGAAGGGATCGCGTTTGTAGATAATCGGTGGGTCGATGCCCTCCGGCAGGAAGCGTTTGGCCCGATCGAGTCGGGAGCTGGCATCCCGCAGGGCCTGGTCCACATCGGTACCATAGGCGAACGACAGGTCCACGGCGCTGCGTCCTTCCTGAGTCCGGGATTGGACGGCAATGGCGCCCTCAGTGATTGCCAGCGGCTCTTCGAGCTGACGGGTGACCTCATCTTCCATGACCTTGGCGGGGACTCCTGGGTCCAGGATGCGTACCCGGATGTCCGGATAGATAATCCGGGGCAACAGGTCGATGTTCAGGCTCCCCAGGGCAAAGGCCCCCAGCACCATGACCGCCAGGGTCAGCATCACCACCCCGACCGGGTGGCGCACGGACCAGTTGGAGATATTCGAGCTCACTTCAGTTCCAGCCATTCTGCGGGACTTTCCGAATCGCGGCTTCTGGTGGGGAGACAGATCAATCGCAGCGTGCCCATCGACATTTGAACCGTAAAGGCGCGCAGGACGCAAAGATTTTTGTAGCGGGAAAAGAAACCGCCGGATGTCGGCGGCTGAAAGCTCATGTCTTGCTATCCAGGGCTGCTCCCGAAAGTGCTTGTCCGCGTAGGTGAAGAAGCCCTCGTCTTAAGCACCACCAATACCTGTTGCTGGACCCGAAGACGCACGAGGCCATCCTGTACCGCCGCGATGGCCCTTTCTAGACCCGTTACTTTCTGGGTCCGGAGGCCGAGCTGGATCTGCTGTCGATCGCCCGATCAATCGCTTACCAAACCCGCAGGCACTCTTCACAACAAAAAATCCTGTACATCCTGAAAATCCTGTTAATCCTGTACTATTCGTGTTTGTTCGTGTTTCCAATGGTTTACTGGAGAGAGATCACCCATGCGAATGGACAAGCTCACGGCAAAATTCCAGCTGGCCCTGGCGGACGCCCAGAGCCTGGCGGTAGGGCGTGACCACCAGTTCATCGAGCCGATCCATCTGATGCTGGCACTGCTGGGTCAGGAGGGCGGTACGGTCTGGCATCTGCTGTCGCTGGCGGATGTCGACGCGAATCGGCTGCGCTCCGGTCTCGGCGAGGCCATGGAGCGGCTGCCGCAGGTCCAGGGCGTGGCCGGAGACCTGCATGTCTCGAACGACCTCGGGCGCCTGCTCAACCAGACGGACAAGCTGTCCCAGCAAAGAAACGACCAGTACATCTCCTCCGAGCTCTTCGTACTGGCGGCGGTGGACGACCAAGGCACGCTCGGCAACCTGTTGCGCGCCGCCGGGGCCGGAAAGGGCGCACTCGAACAGGCCATCGACCAGATACGCGACGGGCAGATGGTAGACGACGCCAATGCGGAGGAGCAACGTCAGGCCCTGGAACGCTACACCATCGACCTGACACAGAGAGCAGAGCAGGGCAAGCTGGATCCGGTCATCGGCCGCGACGACGAGATTCGTCGCACCATCCAGGTCTTGGCCCGGCGCACCAAGAACAACCCGGTCCTCATCGGCGAGCCCGGCGTGGGCAAGACGGCGATCGTGGAAGGCCTGTCCCAGCGCATCGTCAACGCCGAGGTACCCGAGGGGCTCAAATCCAAGCGCCTGCTAGCGCTGGACATGGCGGCCCTGATCGCCGGTGCCAAGTTTCGCGGCGAGTTCGAGGAGCGGCTCAAGGCTGTGCTCAACGACGTTGCCAAGCAGGAGGGCAACCTCATCCTGTTCATCGACGAGCTGCACACCATGGTGGGGGCGGGCAAGGCCGAGGGGGCCATGGACGCGGGCAATATGCTCAAGCCAGCCCTGGCCCGCGGCGAGCTACACTGTATCGGCGCGACTACCCTGGACGAGTACCGCCGCTATGTGGAAAAGGACGTAGCCCTGGAGCGGCGGTTCCAGAAGGTGTTGGTGGCGGAGCCCAACGTGGAGGACACCATCAGCATCCTGCGGGGTCTGAAGGAGCGCTACGAGGTCCATCACGCGGTGGAGATCACCGACCCCGCCATCGTGGCCGCCGCGACTCTTTCCCACCGTTACATTTCCGATCGACAACTCCCGGACAAGGCCATCGATCTGGTCGACGAGGCGGCCTCCCACATTCGCATGGAGATCGACTCCATGCCTGAGGAGATGGACAGGCTGGACCGCCGGCTCATCCAGCTCAAGATCGAGCGAGAGGCCCTGAAAAAGGAGTCCGATGAGGCCTCCCGCAAGCGGCTTGCCGACCTGGAGAACCAGATCGGACGCCTGGAGCGCGAGTTCTCGGATCTAGACGAGGTGTGGAAGGCGGAGAAAGCCTCCGTCCAGGGAACGGCCCACCTCAAAGAGGAGCTCGACCGGGCGCGCCTGGAGCTGGAGGCCGCACGCCGGGCCGGTGATCTGGCGCGCATGTCCGAGATCCAGTACGGGCGGGTTCCGGAGCTGCAGAAGCGACTCGCGACCGCCGCCGAGGTCGAATCTGCGCAAAAAAAGCTGCTGCGCAACAAGGTGACTGCCGAAGAGATTGCCGAGATCGTCTCCAAGTGGACCGGCATCCCCGTCTCCAGGATGTTGGAGGGGGAGCGCGAAAAGCTGCTGCGCATGGAGCAGGTGATCGGCGAGCGGGTGGTCGGCCAGGACGAAGCAGTGCAGGCGGTAAGCGATGCCATCCGTCGCTCCCGGGCCGGGCTGGCGGACCCGGCCCGGCCCATGGGCTCCTTCCTGTTCCTGGGTCCTACCGGCGTGGGCAAGACCGAGCTGTGCAAGGCCTTGGCTGAGTTCATGTTCGACACCGAAGCGGCCATGGTGCGGATCGACATGTCCGAGTTCATGGAGAAACACTCGGTAGCCAGACTCATCGGGGCGCCGCCGGGCTACGTGGGCTACGAAGAGGGCGGCTATCTCACCGAAGCCATCCGCCGACGGCCCTACAGCGTCATCCTGCTGGACGAGGTGGAAAAGGCCCATTCGGACGTCTTCAACGTCCTGCTCCAAGTGTTGGACGACGGGCGCCTGACCGACGGCCAGGGCCATACCGTGGACTTCCGTAACACCGTCATCGTCATCACCTCCAACCTGGGCTCGGACATCATCCAGCAACAGGCCGGAGAAGAAGAGCACTACGCCGAGATGAAGGAGGCGGTGATGGAAGTGGTCCGGGTGGCCTTCCGGCCCGAATTCATCACCCGGCTCGACGAGATCGTGGTTTTTCACTCCCTGCAGCGGGAACAAATCCGGGCCATCGCCCGTATCCAGATCCGTTATCTACGGGAGCGCCTAGAAGAGCGCGAGATGAAGCTCGTACTCAACGACGCCGCCCTGGAACATCTGGGAGAAGCGGGGTTCGACCCGGTCTATGGGGCACGCCACCTCAAGCGTGCCATCCGCGTCCAACTGGAGAATCCACTGGCCCAGGCGATCCTGGCGGGCAAATTCGGACCGGGCGACGGGGTCGAGGCAGCTCTGCGCAAGGGACGGCTCGATTTCGAGCGGATCACCGCAGGCGAGCGTCTCGATTGAATGGCTGCCGGCCGAAGATCCCAGCACCTGGAAGTTGGGTAGTTCTTAATATGTAGTGGTCGTGTGATGATCCCATCGAAGAAGAAAAAGCTTCACCAGAGAGTTCATCACTACACGTTAAGCACCACCCACGTCCGGTCCCACAAACAGCGCCAAATAGTTCAGGGCTGCTGTAGTAGACTTTGTGTTGGGAGTCGGCCAGACAGTCGCTCCTGCAACTTTGTCGCAGGGGAGGAAAGTCCGGGCTCCGCAGGGCAGGGTGCCAGGTAACGCCTGGGGGGCGCGAGCCCACGGAAAGTGCCACAGAAAACATACCGCTTAAATCCGCTTTAGGGTGGATCGGTAAGGGTGAAATGGTGTGGTAAGAGCACACCGCGCCGGTGGCAACATCGGCGGCAGGGTAAACCCCACCCAGAGCAAGACCAAATAGGGGAACATGCAGCTTCGATCCGCAACGTGCGGCCCGCACGGGTTCCCGGGTAGGTCGCTCGAGGTACACGGCGACGTGTATCCCAGATGAATGACTGTCCACGACAGAACCCGGCTTACAGGCCGGCTCCCACTTTTCCATTTCCACCATTCCCAACATTGTCGCATTGCCGCGCCGACATTTTTCTCCGCTTGATGAAAACACAGCCACCGTGTATCGGCTGGATTTTGCGGCATTGATAAGAACCGCCGGCGGCGAAGAAAGGCATGTGGTCATCGAGATCCAGAAGGCCAAGTTCGCAGCCGACATCATGCGGTTCCGACGCTACCTGGGAGAACAGTACAAAAGGGATTCCCGGTCGCGGGCGAAAAGGTCCCGAAAGCGATCCCCATCATCAGCATCTATTTCCTCGGGTACCGGCTCGACCATGGGGACGCGCCCGTCATCAAGATCCTGCGGCGCTATTACGATGCGGCCACCGGAGAGGAAATCCCGGCCCGAGAGGAATTCATCGAGAGCCTTACCCACAACAGCTTCGTGATCCAGATCCCGCAGCTTGGCCCCGAGCGCAGGACAGCCACGGAAAAGCTCCTGGCCATTACAGTGCGGTCTCCGAGCTGGACATCAGGTGGACCATGGCGGTGGAGGATGAAATCCCAGCGGAGCTGGAAGATATGGAGCGCCGGATGGCGGAAAAGGACCGGCTGATAGTCGAGCTACGCGGCTCGCGATAGGCTCGCGCGATGGGGCAGGGCGGGTAGCCTTCGTGCCCTTCCTCATTACCCGTGGCCAGGTTGGGAAAAGGCGTAGGTTCGCTGTCAAGGTGGACCTACGGAATTTGGTCATTGACGTTTCGCGGGAACATGGCATCTCTGTGATCATGGTCACTCGTAGCGTCGATGACGCGCTTCGGGTAAGCGACAAAATCTACGCGTTTACCGGCAAACCTATTTGGAAGTGCCCTTAATGTAATGACGGTAGCTTCTTCCTGAGCCACTGCGCATTTCCGTCCAAGATCTGCACCAGTGAGCGCGCTGCGTCCACCGCCTGGTTGATGGTGGCTGCGAGGCGTTCCGCCTCTTCGGGATAGTCGTGGGTCAGGGCGTTGCGCAGTTCGCGGATTTCGTCCCATTGTTCGACGTTGGGGACGACACCTAGTCGCTCCAATCGATCGAGCTTCTCCATGAAGGTGGCCTCTTCCGGCAGGGGTTCCTTGACCACTTCCAGGATCAGCGGGAGGAGCTGTCGGCCCATGGTGTCCTGGAGGCGGCCGAAGCGGTAGGCGAACTGGTCGAGGTAGGCCATTCCGGACGGTGCGGATCGATAGCGGGCGAGCGCGTCGGCGTCGAAGGGGAGGTCGGCCGCCATCGCCTTCAGGCTTTCGTTCAGGAAGCGGGCGTGTGCTTGGCAGCGTTCCAACTGCATCTTCAGCTTTTCGATCTCGTCGCTCACAACACCACCCCCGTCCGCGTGGCTACGTCGTAGATTTCGGCGCGGTAGTCGGAGTCGCGGTTTCGGATCACCAGGTCCACCTTGCGGCCGGCGAACGACTTGGAGCGGAAAAGGCAGGAGCGGGCCTTCACCGACCGTTGGGTAATCTCCTCTTCGGTGAGGCCGGAGACCTCGACGTAGAAATCGAAGTCGCCGCCGCGCCGCCGGTCGTCGGTGCGCGAGCCAAACAGTAGCAGTCGGGCGCCGGGGCCGAAGAATTCGGTCACGACCTGACGGATGGTGTGGTGCTGGTCGGTGGTGAGGCGCATGGATCCATTATGCCAAGTGCGCGGATTCTCTTTGCCTGTTCCTCGATCTTCGCCAGTGCCGCCTCCTGCTCGGCGATCTTGTCGCGTTCCTTTTGGACCACCGCCAGCGGTGCCTTGGCCACGAAATCGGGATTCGCGAGCTTCTTGCGGGTCCGCGCCAGATCCGCCTCTAGCTTGCCGATGGCCTTGCCGAGGCGTGTGAGCTCTGCCTCCTGATCGATAAGTCCGGCCATGGGGATGAGGACTTTCATCTCGCCTACTAGGGCGATCGCGGACTCGGGTGCCTGGACGTCGGACATCAGCACCTGGATGGATTGGATGCGGGCAAGGGCGTCCAGGTATTTGCGGCTTGTCTCCAGCCGTTCGAGATCCAGGTCGGAGACGTTTTGCAGCAGGACGGGCAGGGGCCGGCCGGGCGCGATGTCCATCGCGCCCTTGATCCGCCGTATGCCCAGGACGAACTGCATGACCCAGCCCATTTCACCCTCCGCGTCCGGATCGACAAGGCCGGGGTCGGCTTTGGGGAAGGGGGCCAATATGATGGTGTCGCCCTTGCTTCCGGCCAGAGGCTTGACCTGCTGCCAGATCTCTTCGGTAATGAAGGGGATGAGGGGGTGGGCGAGTCGCAGCAGGGTCTCCAGGGTTTGCACCAGGGTGTGGCGGGTGCCTCGCTTGGCCGACGCCACGGCGCTCTCGTCGGTGAGCACCGGGTTGGACAGCTCCAGGTACCAGTCGCAGAAGGTGTTCCAGGTGAAGTCGTAGATCGCCTGGGCGGCGTGGTCGAAGCGATAGCCCCGGATCGCATCGTCCACCGCGGTGATGCTGTCTTGTAAGCGGGAGCGAATCCAGCGGTCGGCCGCGCTGAGCCGGAGTTCTTCCCCGGTCGGCCCGCAATCCTCGCCCTGGGTGTTCATGAGCACATAGCGCGAGGCGTTCCACAGCTTGTTGCAGAAGTTGCGGTAGCCCTCGATCCGACCCAGGTCGAACTTGATGTCCCGGCCGGTGGAGGCGAGGGCCGCGAAGGTGAAACGCAGGGCATCGGCACCGAAGCCGGGGATGCCCTGGGGGTAGTCGCGGCGGGTTATGCCGGCGATCTTCTCAGCCAGGTGGGGCTGCATCATGCCCTGGGTGCGTTTCGCCACCAGGGATTCCGGGTCGATGCCGTCGATCAAGTCGATGGGGTCGAGCACATTGCCCTTGGATTTGGACATCTTCTCGCCGTGGGTATCCCGCACCAGGCCGTGGATGTAGACCTCCTCGAAGGGCACGTCCCCCATGAACTTGAGCCCCAGCATAATCATGCGGGCGACCCAGAAGAAGATGATGTCGAACCCGGTGACCAGCACCGAGGTGGGATAGAAGGCCTCCAGGCGTGGGGTCCGCTCCGGCCAGCCCAGGGTCGAAAAGGGCCACAGGGCGGAGCTGAACCAGGTATCGAGCACGTCCGGGTCCTGTTCCAGCGGGAAATCGGGCGCCAGGTCATGACGCGCGCGTACTTCCGCCTCCGAGCGGCCCACGTAGACATTACCCTCCCGGTCGTACCAGGCGGGGATGCGATGCCCCCACCAGATCTGGCGGCTGATGCACCAGTCCTGGATATTGCGCATCCACTCGAAATAGGTGTTCTTCCAATTCTCCAGGACGAAGCGGATGCGTCCATCCTCCACCGCGGCGATGGCCGGCTCCGCCAGCGGCCTGACCTTGACGTACCATTGGTCGGTGAGATAGGGCTCGATAACGGCCCCCGAGCGGTCGCCCCGGGGCTGCTGGAGTCGGTGCTCCTTGGTCTGGGCCAACAGACCGAAGTCGGTCAGATCGGCGAGGATGCGCCGGCGGGCCTCATAGCGGTCGAGCCCGATGTAGGCGCCGGGGATAAGCTCCCCTTCCTCCGGCAGATTCCCGCGGATAGCCGCGTCGGGGGTAAAGATGTTGATGAGCCCGCCGTGGGCCTGCTCGGCGATGGCGGTCTTGTCCCGATGCCGCAGCCACACCTCATGGTCGTTGAAGTCGTGGGCGGGGGTGATCTTGACGCAGCCGGTGCCAAGCGCCGGGTCGGCGTGCGGATCGGCGATGATGGGGATGCGCCGCCCGGTCAGGGGCAGCTGGACGAATTCACCGATCAGATGGCGGTAGCGCTCGTCGTGCGGATTCACCGCCACCGCGCAGTCCCCCAGCATGGTCTCCGGGCGCGTTGTGGAGACCACCATGTGGCCCTGGCCGTTGGTCAGGGGATAGCGCAGATCCCAGAGATGGCCGTTCTCCTCTTCGGACAGGACCTCCAGGTCCGAGACGGCGGTGTGGAGCACCGGGTCCCAGTTGACCAGGCGCTTGCCGCGGTAGATGAGCCCCTCCTCGAACAGGCGCACGAAGACCTCGCGCACCGCGCCGGAGAGCCCCTCGTCCATGGTGAAACGCTCGTGCGCCCAGTCCAGGGAAGCCCCCAGGCGTCGTAGCTGGTGAGTGATGGTGCCGCCGGATTCGGCCTTCCACGCCCACACCCGTCGGATAAAGGCATCGCGGCCGAGATCGTGGCGGGTCTTTCCCGCGGCCTCGAGCAGGCGCTCCACCACCATCTGAGTTGCGATCCCCGCATGATCCGTACCCGCTTGCCACAGAGTTGGCTCGCCCCGCATACGGTGATAGCGGATTAAGGCGTCCATGATGGTGTCCTGGAAGGCATGACCCATGTGCAGGCTTCCGGTCACATTGGGCGGCGGGATCATGATGCAGTAACCGCCGCTCGACCAGGCGGTGGGTGCGAAGTGGCCTTGTTCTTCCCAGGTCCGGTACCAGGTCTGTTCCAGGGTCCGGGGATCGTAATTCTTGTCCAACATGGGCGGGTCTCGAAGTCATTCAGGGTACTGTACCAAGCCTAACAGGTAGTGCTTAATATGTAGTGGTCGTGTGATGATCCCATCGAAGAAGAAAAAGGTTCACCAGAGAGTTCATCACTACACGTTAAGCACCACCGCCTAACATTATATACGGCACCTCAGCCTTCCTATCTCCACGGCCTGATGCACCCAGGGCCACCGAATGATAATTCGATAGAAAGCAACAGGTTAGGGGGTAGATTGGGCGAGGCGGCGTTGTTCCGGGTCTGCATTGCGGTTGGCGTCCAATTGCAGCTCCAGATGGGTCTTCTGCATGGCGGCGGCCTCCTTGAAGGTCTGACGGAATTTCTGAAAGGCTTTGTCGTCCTTGGTCTTCTCCGCCGGGTGGCGGTTGCTGTCGGGAAACAGCCGGGCATAGGCCACGGCATAGCCGATATAGCCCTCCGCGTCCATCAGCTCGATCAGGAGCGCCAGGCGGCGTGCACTCAGGGGCGCGAGCCCGTCGGGGCCGGAGGCGATGGCTGCTACCAGCTCGTCCTCGAAGGTCTTGCTGACACAATAGGAAACAAAGATATGTGTGCAAGGACTGTGGCCGACAATTTGTCGAAAATCCTCCGAATAAAAGAATCCCGCAACAGTTATGGGATATGGTAGACAAGTTGCTTTTGGAGAAGATC
>Ga0126328_10000215_pt1 | contig 12700 bp, 6 predicted proteins | sample InaspJWI13metaG_FD_97003 | JGI IMG/M metagenome (GOLD analysis project Ga0126328, IMG submission 97003) | Marine gutless worms symbiont microbial communities from Oahu, Hawaii - Inanidrilus sp. 1 OAHU.JWI-13 metaG | ecosystem: Host-associated > Annelida > Digestive system > Unclassified | place... | reverse complement strand
TTATCGACCCAGAAAGGATGAAAGGCTGAGTTGGCCTAGTTGGCTGACCTGTAGCGGATGGTTTACCCACATTAGTGGTCACCCGTCAGCTGCAGGTCGAGCGCAGGACAGGGAAAGTTCGCCGGCCACAGAACAACGTTCTACCACTGTGCTACGCCGCCAACAACCTGGAATACTCGGGGATTTTTCTGAACACGTGAAACTCGGGGAATTTGTGCAACCTCAGGGAACATTGTAACAAACAAAGTAGTTTTAGTTTGTCATTCAAACATTTGTGTATAACAGTAGTTTGGTTGGTCAGAATGCAGTGCTGACCTGTTTTGTTGCTGGAGTTGATGTGGAATGACCTTCTATGAAGGTCATTATTACATTTACTTTTTGTTGCAATAACCTATGGAAAAGTTAGTTTATGGCTCTGGAAAAGCCCAGAAAACTCTGGAAAGTTTTTCTCCTACTTTTTTGGCCACCCTGGTTGTGTTTTCTGGTGACAAACTGTCGTCATTTTGATTGTGTCGTCACAGAGCGTGTGGATTGTCATGCTCGCTATGAAGAAATGGTCGCCAAGTGTCAGGTAGTTATGTTGTCTTTCACACACTTTAATACAACTCAGTTGCTTTTTACGTCACAAAATAAATTCTATAATCGCAGGTTGCATGGACTGTAGAATACTGGCAGACAAGCGGAACAAGTTAAAGTAAAGCTTGTATAAACAATCGTCTGTTTGCCAGCTGATTGCGTCTTTGCAGCAAGGACACTCAGATATCTTCACAATGAAGATACTTCCCTCTGGAACTTTGTTCCAAACTCATCATCTTAGTAGAAATTTGCCATGACACATCAGCTGTTGCCAATGTTATCTAGTTAGTTTAACTGATAACCATTACGAATTTGTCATACCGAGCGTCTGTCTTAGTGTACAAGTCTGTGGGCGTGACACAGTGGTTGTGCCAGTCTGTCTGTGGTAGTCGAGATTTGCTGGAAAGGTCAGCATCACAGCAACTGCTTTAAGAGACCTCTGATATCTTGAAGCGTCTGAAACACTTGGACATTTCTTTCTGCCTGTCTGCGGCATTTTTATGCCTCGCCCATCTTGTAGGTGAGGCTGGGACATTATGTTTCCGGCTTGTCCATTCATCCGTGCGTATGTTCATGTGCCCGGGCAGAGGCGTTCTCTGACCGGCTTGCCATCGACTTTGTTTGAATAAGTTCCAAGGAGTCCGTCTGACTGTGTGAGGTCCGTCGGTATGTCTCATTGAGGTCCGTCTCTGTGTGTGTGTTAGCGTTACTGTCAGATGGACGAGGCAGACATGGTGCAGGCATCACAGAGCAATGTGTCCGCACTGTGTGTGGTCTGTATGTCTCAAGTGAGGTCCATCCGTCTGTGTGTGTGTGGTCTGTATGTTAGCGGTACTCTCAGATAGATGAGGAGGACATGGTGCAGGCAACACAGAGCGACGTGTCCACACTGTGTGGTCAGAACATGCTGCTGTGGATGCAGTATCTGGAACTGGTGACATTCAACAAGATCATCACTCATCACCTAGCTACTGAGCACCACCTGCAGAGGGTATACACACACACAGACAGTTTTACTCATGAGTTATTAGGCCGCATTGCAGTGCATAGCATATTGTGTGGTCTGTTGCTACACATGTAGCATTGTCTCTCTGTCTGTCTGTCTCTCATGTGTCTGATGTGTCGTGATTCCTGCAAAATCGGTTGAACCAATTGAGATTCTGTTCAGTGTATGTTGACTTGTGTGGTCTGATTGCCTTCAGTGCTTTGATGCTGTTGGTTGGGCGGCAGGAAGGGCATCTGGCATGTAAAAAAACTGAGTGGTGGGGTGCTAGCATGGTTATCTGTCTGGAGCGAGGTGCAAATTTGCATATGGCCCATCTGATGCCACTGCCACTCAGCTCACTGTCTCTTGCTTCATTTAAATCCAGATTGGTTTTGCCTTCTGGTACTGGCTCACCCGGGTAGTCCCAGACAAAGGGCTGTTAAACGCGCGCGTGTGTGTGTGTGTGTGCGACTTGTGTGGTCTGAAGGTGGAGCTGGGTGGAGGCCGGGTCATACTTGACTTGCCGTGGTTGATACTCTCAGCCTTATTCGTGAGTAGGTCTGATGAAGACATGTGCTGCCAAGTAGACAGCAGGTTGATTATCCAAGCATTGCGTGGCCTGTGTCGGCAATGTGATCACATCTTGTCACAGTGCACTGCTGAATATGCAGTGTGTTCTTTGCATATTCATGAACCGTGAGTGCACTGTGATCACAGCTTTGTCGCAGTGCACTGCTGAATATGCAGTGTGTTGTTTGCATATTCATGAGCCGTGAGTGCTTACTAGTGGCAGTCTTTAACAGGAAGTTGCTCCTCGGCAGCAGAGTTGCCTAGGGAGCCAAGACCTATTTCGGCCTAGATTGCACTGACAGTCTGTACAAGAGTGGCCCCAGTTTTTGTTTGTGAAAATCAAATCATACACCTATTTGGTATAAAAGAAACCCTTGAACGGAATTTGACAGATTTTGTTTAAGGGTTTCTTCTTACCAAATAAGTGAATTATTTAATTTTTTTGCAAAACCAGGAAAATGTACAGTTATATTGATACAGAGCTTTGTATGGATTTCCCAGAGTTCTGGCCAAGCTAGAAACATTCCGCACGGTCCCTAGAAACAACAGATTGGGGTCATGTCGGACGCCATTGGCTGTCTGGATAAGTCTCAGCTGAGTGATACTGTTGACAGTCACTGTCATTTGTGCAGGTGAAACGTTTTGCGGAGGGATTTTTCTTCAACGAGTTACGGAAACAGGAAATGATAACGTGCTTTGATCCAAGGTCTGTTGTTACTAAACACTCTACTCTCGGAGCAGTTCCCTAGCTAAATGCTCACGTACCTGTACCCCACCTGTGCATTTTCAGTTAGTCTGCTGTTAGCTAAATGCTCACGTACCTATACCCCACCTATGCATTCTCAGTAGTTCCCTAGCTAAATGCTCACGTACCTGTACCCCACCTATGCATTCTCAGTAGTTCCCTAGCTAAATGCTCACGTACCTGTACCCCACCTATGCATTCTCAGTAGTTCCCTAGCTAAATGCTCACGTACCTGTGCCCCACCTGTGCATTCTCAGTTAGTCTGCTGTTGTCAGCCTGTGTGTTTGTCTGTACACAAATCGTTCTTTAGCTTGTGTTAGCTTCTTCAGAAAACCGGCACCTTGATGCACAGTGACCATAGGAACATAGGAGGTTCAGCTAAATTCAGCGCAGTTTATTTCACTTCGTCCCTGTGCGGGCTCCGGGGCATAATGCACCTTTGATTCAATTTTTGATTTCAGCACTGTATATATATTGTTTGCTTGTATATATCGTGTGCTTTCCCACTAAATCCTTTTTCACTTTTTCATTACTTATCTCCTTCCGTAGTTATCTTTTTCTTTGAGAATAGACCTGCTCCGTTTCCAGGCCAGATGTCCTAAAAGGCGCTAACCTGCCTGTATCTTTTTTTGTTTATTTTATGTTGTAGTACATTTCTTTTGATTGATGAATGCATTCAATTGCTTTTCTTGTGTTAGGTTTAGTTTTTTCCATACCAACCGAAGAGATTGGCTCTGGCGAAATGTCCCCGGAATGACCTACTTTGTGCCAAATGGGTCATAAAACCACAACTCAGTCAAACAATCAATCATTTCACTTTAGCTAGTACAGTATCAATGGCCTGCACCGTGGCATGTGTGTGCAGTCTGCAGAAGTTGATGAGTCCATTATTGTTCTTGTGTTGATAGTGCTTCGACACTGTTGGTTGGGTGGCAGGAAGGGCGTCCGGTCTGTAAAAAACTGAGTTGTGGGGTGCTGACATGGTTATCTGTCTGGAGTGAGGTGCAGACTTGCATATGGCCGAGCTGATGCCACTGCCACTCATTGTCTCTTGCTTCAGTAAAACCCAGATTGGTTTTACCTTTCTGGTACCGGCTCACCCGGGTAGCCCCAGACAAGGGCCGTTATATGGATGTGTGTATTGATAATAAAGAGTTATGACTGTGTCAGCATGTATCACTCAGTTTGTTTGTCTGTCTGTCTGCATGTATCACTTAGTCTGTGTGTGTATGTCTGTGTGTCTAGTGTCCATGGCCACACCTCTATCACTAGCAGTGTCCATTCGTCTGTGTTTTTCCACTCTGTCACCACTGTGTTTCTGTCTGTCGGTCTGCATGTATCACTCAGTCTGTGTGTCTAGTGTCCATGGTCACAACTCTATCACTGGCGCTCTCCGTTCGTCCGAGTACTTTCAGTCTCTCCCGCCTCTCTCCGCCGAGTGTTTAGACCTCGACGGCAACGCGTCAACGCTGCCAATCATATTTGAAGACTCGTACGCCGAACAAGTTGTCACCTCGCTGGATACAGCCAACAATCACAGCGCCGGTATTTCACGTGGAATTATTAGGCCTCATTGCAGTACATAGCTGCAGCCTGCTGCTACAGATCGTAATTTCGCCGTGATCTGTCTGTCTGTCTATATACACACACACATGTTTAACGGTCCTTTTTGGGACTACCCGGGTGAGCCGGTACCAGAGAGGTAAAACCAATGTGGATTTCACTGAAGCAAGAGACTGTGAGTGGCAGTGGTATCAGCTGGGCCATATGCAAGTCTGCACCTCGCTCCAAACAGACAACCACTCGAGCACCCCACCACAGGCCGGATGCCCTTCCTGTCGCCCATCCAACAGCATCAAAGCACTGAAGGCAAACTTGTGTGGTCTGTCTGTCAGTCAAACCATGAGCTGTGCTAAAACGGCTGAACCAGTCGAGATGCCATTCGGTATATGTACTTGGTGCACCAACGGAGCTATGTATTACGTGGGGGCCGGGATTCTCCCAGGAGAAGGAGCGATTTTTGGGGCATTTTCCGGCCCATTGTGACGTATTTAACGTGAGTAAACGTTGGCAGCAGTGATGCGGCCTTTGCTGTGAGTACTGCATCAGCTTGCTTACATTCATACATCCTTGTCGTGTCCTTGATTTTAAACCATTTCCTTTTTCATGTTTGTTTTTAGCATCTCGCGAGATCATAATTTAAGTAATCTTGATTTTAACATTTAATGAGAAATTGTCGTTTATTCCGGCATGGTTGTGTCAGTTGATTTCTCGTTAGCATGTAGTGTAATGTAAATTAGTCAATTTTTGAGTGTAATAAAAAGTTACTTCAGGGACACTTTACAGTGTCACAACATGCTTTCTGGAAGTAGTAATAACACTGGGTATAAAAGTAAGTTTTCAGTGAACATTGATGTGACGTTTGTTGCCTTCAGTGCTTTTGCCTTCAGTACTTTGACAATGTTGGTTGGGCGGCAGGAAGGGCATGCGGCCTGTAAAATACTTGAGTGGTGGGGTACTGGCGTGGTTGTCTGTCTGGAGCGAGATGCAGACTTGCATATAGCCCAGCTGATGCCACTGCCACTCACTGTCTCTTGCTTCAGTAAAATCCAGGTTGGTTTTACCTTTCTGATACTGGCTTACCCGCGTACTCACGGAAAAAGGGTCGTTGAACGGGTTTGTGTGTGTGTGTTGTCAGGCGGCGGGGCGGTGAGTTGCAGTAGTCAAGCGGCGGCATCGTCGCAGCGGCTGCAGAGCCGGTCGTCGTCGTTGACGACGTCGTCACTGCGGTCGTCCGGCAGCAGTCGGCTGCTGCGCGGAGTCCGGCCGCTGCGGACCGAGTCCACGCTGAGCCGCGCCGACGGCGACAGTCTGGTGGTGGCCAGCGACGTGCAGCGCGACTGCACGCTCGTCGGATACCGCAAGGTCGACATCTCGCGGCACGACTTCCGGCCGACCGTCGAGCTCGGAACGCTCACGTCCGTGACTGCCGACCCCCGTGTCGTGACCCCACGCTGTCCGGCGGCGCTGGTGGGCGCGGGGGTCGTGATGCAGCCGAGCCTGCTGTTCAGCGCCGTCTCGCTGCCCGCGCTGCACTCGGGCGGCAGCGGCGCGATGCCGCCGTCCGCCGCCGACATATCTATGTCGTCGACGACCGGCTCTATGCCGGCTCTGGCGGCGGCCGACGGCTGCGGAGCGGCGCCGACCGCCGGCGAGATGCCGGCGTACTGGCGCTCGCAGCACGGCAAGGCCCAGCTGGTCGCCCAGCACAGCAGCGAGGCTACGGCAGCGGTTACCGGGGCGATCGGTGACGTCGCCGCGGGGAGGATCGGTGACGTCGTCGCTAGTGACGTCGGCACTGTGGATTTCAGTTTGGACGGTGACCCGAACGCGGCGGCTGTTGACGACGACGACCTTGATATGACCGTCGGTGGTGAGTCGCAGAGAGCCGCGGGAAATGACCTGTATATGGCCGAGGGCGTTGACCTCGATAGCACGGTCGCTACGGATGACGCTGTGCATACGGCAGCCCTAGAGAACAGCAGCCAGGCGAATGAACAGTCAGCAGCAGCAGCAGTGTGTGAGAGTGGACCACAGCCGCAGAGCTTCATGACAACCGAGGATGTGTCTGCACCGGCTGCTGATGCTGCAGACACGGATAGGGATGAAGATAGGGACGAGGTTGAAGATGCTAGTGGTGGGAATAAGGATAGAGACAGTGATAAAGATAGGGACCAGGATGGTGATAGGAACAATGATGAGGATAAAGATGCAGATGCTGGTGTGCTGGCATCAGCTGTTGAACGTCAGGGGCAGCAGACAGCGGCGATTGAAACTTATGCTGCAGTAGTAGCAGTGGAGACTGCTGGCGAAGACACAGCCACTCCGGCCACTGATGATGCTGCGAGTTGTGCTGATGACAACATCACTGCAGCGACAGACAAGACCAGTGTCGACGAGAGTTGTAGCGCCACGGCCGCGCAATCGTCCTCCGATGCTGCAGCGGTCGCAGTGAATTCCGACCAGTCTGCCGGTGGCATGAATCAGTCGTCAAACGCTGCCGCTGTCACGAATTCCGCCCAGTCTGCCAGTGGCACGAATCCGTCTCCCGACGGCGAGCGGCAGTGTGTCGGCGACGTGACGGTCGATGAGCTGAGCGTGGTGATTCCGAGCTCGTGTGACAGTGAGCTGAGCATGTCGGACGACGAGCGATACATGTCCGGGCAGTGCACGCTGATGGATCTCATCCACGAGGCGGATGCCACCGATAGGCGACTACAGCAGCAGCGGCGGCGGGATGAGGACGCCGAGCCGGAGACGTCGCCGCGGCAGCGAGCGCTCGGCGTGAGTGACTTTGACGTTGCCGATAGTCCCAGTCACGGCGCGGCCGATGTCGTCAGTCGGCCGCACGCCGCCGCCGCCGCCTACGCGTCACAGCAGCAACGACGTCTGGTGTCGGTGGTGTCCGATGCGACCGTTCAGTTCATCGGTGCCAAAGAGAAACTGCGCAGACAGCTCGGCTACGCCGGACATTTCTACAGGTCGTCACTCACTCACTCACTGCACTATCACTCCCGTCTGCCTTGTGAGTCCTTCCATTACTACTGCTACTCCTGCTACTACTACAAGACACGTGACCTGTATGGCGCCCAACTGAAGGCATATCATGTCCTTTTGTTAGCAGATAGAAACTTTGTGGCAGTGTATGCCATCTATCACATCAGTGCGTTGGCACTGTTTTGATAGTACAAAGACAGTAAGGACATCTATCCTGTATAATCTCGCTCTAGCAAGTGCATAACATTTAATCATTTTTTATCACATCATGACCTAATTGCCTTCAGTGCTTTGACACTGTTGGTTGGGCGGCAGGAAGGGCATCCGGCCTGTAAAAAAACTGAGTGGTGGGGTGCTGGCATGGTTATCTGTCTTGAGCGATGTGCATACTTGCATATGGCCCAGCTGATGCCACTGCCACTCACTGTCTCTTGCTTCAGTGAAATCCAGATTGGTTTTACGGTTTTACCTTTCTGGTACCGGCTCACCCGGGTAGTCCTGGACAAAGGGCCATTAAACAGGTGTGTGTATCACGTCATGACCTAGGTAACTGCGTAGAATAGTGTGAGATAAGTGGAAGCCAAGTGATGCTCATCTGATGCATTTCTATTGTTCCCAGAAGCTCAGTCATCGCATTAGCACCGTGCAACGTACGGTCTGTCAGCTGTTGCACAACTGTGTGACATGTCCAAGTTTACAAGGCCTGTAAAAGGTGAATGACCTTGGAGGTCAACGTTTTTTAGATTACCACTTTTGTACTTGACTGGTTGTGACTTTGAACGGCATGATACCAGAATGATTAAAATTAAAATCACCAGAAAACACAATGTAATTGTCTCCAAGACGTATAAGTTCAAACAACAGACTAATCATACTCTTCTGAACATCAGAAAGTCTATGACGATGACATTTAATAAAATACTGTTGTGACATAGAAACCCTACCACATCTCGCCAATTAAACATTTTACAGAAAATACACATATTTCTCAAAACAAATGAATTGTAACACATCTCAGTGATACTATGCAATACAACAGACTGAACCAAAGTAGTAAACTGAGCAGAACGTTTACGTATTTCTTCAAACAATGGTAGAGTGCTAGAAAGACTAGGTAGCGAAAAGGAATGGCTGTTGTATGGGGCAAACCCAGTGACCTTCTCAAACCTTTCCTCCATGCAGCACAGAACCAGTGTGTGTGTGTGATTGTCTGTAGTGATCTGCCGATCATCATCTCACACTGTATGACGTGTGATGTAAGTAAGTAAGTAAGTAACAAGTGTATAGCAGTTTGCAAAGTTGCCACACTGCTATGGGAACTCACATGCCACATGGGATCACACAGTGTTACCTGCCACCCGCAGAGTTGACATTCCCGCCCTTACCGTAACTGAAGCTGGTACTCGATTAAGCGACCCCAGAGGGATGCAAGGCTGAGTTGATGTAGTTGGCTTGTTACATACCGAGATGGTATACCCGCCCAAAGACGGTCACCCATCCAAGTTACTAACCGGGCCCGACTTGCGTTAACTTTGTTCATGCGACGAACGCCGCTAACCACTATGCCACGCCGCCGATGTAGTGGCGTGTGTGTATGTCTCAGTGAGGTCCAGCTGTGTGTGTGTGTGTGTGTGTGCGTGTTTAGTGATCTGCCCAGTGTCGTGTCTGTCTGGCCGTACTTCTGGCCTGCTGACGTTCCGCTCAGCGATGACGGAGTTCACCTCATCGTCTGTGTCCACGGCCTCGACGGTCAGTCAGTCTCTTCATCTCTCTCTGTTACCAGTAGTAAAACATCGCTGCTGCCCCCTTATGAATAATATCGACCATTGACAAGTATGAGCATGTCCATATATATACGACCCCCAAAATGGCCCTTCCTGTCGGGAATCCAGGCCTTCATCTTATATACAGTTTGGACCTCAATCAGTCGCCTTTTTCAGTGCTTCGATACTGTTGGTTGGGCAGCAGGAAGGGCGTCCGGCCTGTAAAAACTGAGTGGTGGGGTGCTGGCGTGGTTATCTGTGTGGAGCGAGGTGCAGACACTCACTGTCTCTTGCTTCAGTAAAATCCAGATTGGTTTTGCCTTTCTGGTATCGGCTCACATGGGTAAAAAGGTAAAGGTAGCTCATACTTGATTACTGAACGTAGGGTTCTGGAGCTGATCCCAGTTCTTGGCAATCAGCCTGCAGGTGACGTGAGTCATAAACCCGGCGGTATGCTGCCGTTACTGTCCGCCAGGCCCGCAGTTACCTTTGCAACCCTTAAGCGGGCTGCTACCAGTTTCACTGCTTGGTGAACAGAGGCGCGATGGGTGTGAACAGTTTGCCTAAGACTGTTTCCCGACAGCATCATGGCTGCAATTTGAACCCAGGCCCTTTTGCGCCTGAGTCCAGCACGCTAACCTCTCGGCTACCGAGCCACCCAGAAAAAGGGCCGTTAAATATGTGTGGACCCCCATTAGTCCACATCGCAAATGGCGTCTTGATCAGTTTTGCTGTTTTAGCAGAGCACATAGCTGGTGACCAACAGACAGACACACAGGCCGTGCCACGGTGGCGAGGAGCCTGGGTTGTTGAAGGGAGGAGTAGTGAGCCCAGCAGGAGTCGGTAGGTGAAACAACAGACAGTCGAGGGCAGGCCAAGCCAGGCACGGTGTTAGTGCCGTGATGTTGTTATTGCATTGTCAGCAGTTATCGTGTCGTTATTCATCTTGTGTGTACTTTCATCGCAGATCCTCCATCACGATCGTGCCCCGGCCTGCAGCATGACTTCTTCATGCATTGTCTCCACGTACAGTGGTCTTGAGCTCAGGCTCTGAACAGTTGACAATGTACACCATGTACCATAAAAAAGGAACCGCATATATTTGTTTGTAGAAAACAAACCAGTGCGTGTAAATTAGTGCAACTTAGCTCGTTTACAGGGTTTTGTTGATGCTGTTGATTAACTATTTTAAAATATGTGGCATGCTTAATATTCTTTCCAAGTGATGACGTCAAAAATTGCGTCATAATTTGTTGTTTACAAAATGGCTTTTTCGGTTGAAGATAAACGTCATAAAATTTTTTTGACAGACGAAAGTTTATAGTGCCAAACAGTTGTTAAAGATGTGGTGGAATATTGCAGGCTTAGTTGGGAATTTAATTCCCTTTCAATGGTAAAATAATTGTGAAAATCAGTTAACATTTAAGAAAGTTAGGATGGACTAAGTACCAGTTCCATTTTTATGGTACACGGTGTATATCGGTAAACTCTCATCACCCAGCAAGTGACCTGTGGACAGTTGAATCAGACCTCCAGCCTGCATTGAATAATGGTCTGCTGCAGGGTGGACGTCGATTGCCTTCAGTGCTTTGACGCTGTTGGTTGGGCGGCAGGAAGGGCATCTGGCCTGTAAAAAATGGAGTGGTGAGGTGCTGGCATGGTTATCTGTCTGGAACGAGGTGCAGACTTGCATATGGCCCAGTTGATGCCCCTGCCACTCACTGTCTCTTGCTTCAGTAAAATCCAGTTTGGTTTGCCTTTCTGGTAGCTGCTCAGCCGGTTAGTCCCGGACAAAGGACCGTTAAACGCGTGTGTGTGCAGTGTGGACGTCGGACTTGACTGTCGGCCGCCACGTTGTCCTTGGTCTGCCAGGTGGACGCTTCCAGTCTTCATTCCTTCTAGCCAGTTAATTGCAGTTTGTCATGTGGTCGCTGGTGGCGTGGCGCAGTTGGTAGAACGTCGGTCTCTGGCCGGCGAACTTTCCCTGTCCTGCGCTCGACCTGCAGCTGATGGGTGACTACTGATGTGGGTAAACCATCCGCTACAGGTCAGCCAACTAGGCCAACTCAAACAGCAGTTTGTCTTGTGGTCGCTACTGTATACAGTCTGCCAGTGGCATGCCTGTCCATGTGTGCACAGGTAACAGCACTGACCTGCAGCTCGTCAAAACATACCTGTAGTGACACATGTAGGTGTGTGCACAGGTAACAGCACAGACCTGCAGCTAGTCAGAACTTACCTGTAGTGACACATGTAGGTGTGTGTACAGGTAACAGCACTGACCTGCAGCTCGTCAAAACATACCTGTAGTGACACATGTAGGTGTGTGCACAGGTAACAGCACAGACCTGCGGCTTGTCAGAACTTACCTGTAGTGACACATGTAGCTGTGTGTACAGGTAACAGCACTGACCTGCGGCTTGTCAGAACGTACCTGGAACTAGCTCTGCCAGGAGGACGACTGGACTTTCTCATGTCTGAACGCAACCAGGTCTGCCTCTGACTATGTCTGTCATCTACACCACTCGTTTATACAGAATACTTTACAGATTTGTATGTTAAAGTATAATTTAAACTAGGGCTGCAAAAAATGAGGATTAATTGATCAAGTAATCGTTAAAAATTGTTTTATTAATTGTTTTTGATTGATTAAAAATTTGAATAAATTTTTGGCCTTCTTTACATCATTAATTTGCACATTTCCGCTGTTTTGTGAGAACATGTAACATCACTTGTTTGTTTGCATGATTGGCTGAAAGCCTAAAATGAGCGCTAATGGACTGCATCATTCACACGTTTTCCATTTTGTATGAAAGATAACGAGTACTTGAATTGTGCAGTTTTATGGCCTTTTCGATTGACTACAAAAATTGTTGGAAATTAATTTTTGGAGATTAATCAATTCAAAAATTACTAATCAGTACCAGCCCTAATTTAAACTTCACATTTTTATTGCCTCTGCCGATCCTATAGATGGTGCCGGAGATATTATGTTTTTAGGTTTTCGTTTGACTGCATGCATGTGTGTGTTCTCAAGTAGATGTATTCTTCGACTGGCTTGTCATTGACTTATATTTAGAAATCATAAGAAATGTTGATTTTACTGCTTTGACACTGTTGGTTGGGCAATGAGGTGTTGGTGTGGGGGTGCAGATTGTTTGCATGTGGTCCGGCCAGTGCCACTGCCATCCCAAAATGTCACACAGACCACGCCTCATCAGGGACGTGCCTGGGTTTTGGGAGTGGAGATCACATCATCTCTTGCCTCGTTAAAATGCTGAACGCAGTTTCAGAGATGCTGCTGCTAATGTGTAGTGTGTGTGTGTGTGTCTGTGTTAGTGATACATTTGCTGGCGATGACTGATCATGTCTGTGTGTATGTCTCAGTGAGGTCCGTCTGTGTATGTGTCTCTGTGTCAGAGTGATATCTTTGTTGTCTTTGTGGTGTCACCTGATCTTGTGTGTGTGTGTGTGTGTGTGTGTGTGTGTGTGTGTGTGTGTGTG
>Ga0126328_10000213_pt1 | contig 12731 bp, 6 predicted proteins | sample InaspJWI13metaG_FD_97003 | JGI IMG/M metagenome (GOLD analysis project Ga0126328, IMG submission 97003) | Marine gutless worms symbiont microbial communities from Oahu, Hawaii - Inanidrilus sp. 1 OAHU.JWI-13 metaG | ecosystem: Host-associated > Annelida > Digestive system > Unclassified | place... | reverse complement strand
TACCCACATTAGTGGTCACCCATCAGCTGCAGGTCGAGCGCAGGACAGGGAAAGTTCGCCGGCCAGAGACCGACGTTCTACCACTGTGCCACGCCACCAACTTATGACACATTGCCTCCAACTTCATACCATCGGTTTGGTCAGGACTTGTCGTATAAGTAGTTTCTGCACTGTTGCGTGGTAATTGGCAAGATTACTACTGGCAAGACGCATCGCGAGGTCACTCGGCGATAGCTGAGCTTCTTGTATAATTTCATACAGTAGTCCTTACTTTGCAGGAAACTGATAAACGTTTGTGGCAACACTGCCAGTCGAAAATACCACCATACGACCATAACGTTGGGATGCATTATATCACTCCTGTATTTAACCTTGAAATTCTCAGTACCCTATCTCAGAGTCTTGATCTTGAGAATTTCTGTATTTTTAGATGTAGTAGTGCTAAATTCTTAATAAGGCATTAGAAATTGTTGGTCTTGAAAATGCAGTTTGTATCCAGCAGAATTACTGTTCTAGCTGTTGTATATAATTGCAGAAATTCTCACTGAAAGTGGATCACATAAGAACGGGTGCAATGTGCTGTCAATGCAGCTGGCCTTGGTCGTATGCACTTCAACTAACACATAATCTGTCAAAGTTCTACACTGCGCCAGTAATTATAAGTCGTCGGACTTCACATTCAGGTATAGTTATCTTCCTGCATATTTACAACGTCATGGCTGTGCATTGACAGATTTAGGGGAACTGACATGAAATTTTTAAATACTGAAGGTAATTTTGGCTGTGGGTTCAACTCCAGATCCACCTGCCCCAAACCTGTACTCCGATGGGCTTTGCTTGTAACAGCCCACCAGTGGCTCAGCTCTATAGTGCCTCCTCCTTAAACCCGTCGATGATTTGGCTCCAAGTCTTACTATGTTACTAGACCTGTCTCCTCTTTCAAGCCACTGTGGCCGTTGACGTCGTTAATGGCATCATTCGTCAGTTCATCATTACGCTCGTGATTTATGCAGTTTTCGCCAACAGAACAGTGGTATACTTCGGCCATCATGTGATCATTATGTTCGTTCACTCACAGCTGAGTAGAAGATGTTGGTGTGCGTTTGGTAATCCATTCATTTACATTGTGTTGTCGTCGTGCGCTTTGTTTGACAAGCGTGTGTGCGTGGCCGTGGCAGATGATCATTCATTGATGGGCTGTAATGTTCATAATAACTGTGTGCCATCGCCACCGTTGCATACGACCCCGATCAGATAGCCCGGTACTGGCCGGTAGCAGTACAGCGTGTTTATCTGGCAATTGTATGCTTGCTGGCGTATTGTATCCGTCCGTGACAAGCTATTTTCGACGAACTGTCACTGTCATCTGAGCTGTAGTGCCCTGCATCGTCCGCTCTAATGTTGATATGATGCTGACTTGGCACGACATTGTTTAGCTTTTATATTCGGTTTTAACGAGGAATGCTGCGAGGTCGCCCTCCGCAGCTGCGGCACATGGTCTCCTGTTTTATTGCCTATTACTAACTGCTGACGCCAGAGTTTGGCGTTTCGTTAATTTTTACCGCGCGATGCTAAGCATCCGCGGTACTAGCCATGGGCCTGTGTCTGTCCGTCACAAGTTGGTGTTCTATCGAAACGGCTGAACGAATCGAGCTGGTTTTTGGCATGTGAGCTTCCTTCCACCCGTCCTACACTGTGTTAAAAGGAAATTCGGTTATCTCCGAAAATAAGGGCACTTCCGTCTGGAACTTTGTCCTAAACTCCGGACTTAGAAAAATATCGTCGTCGAAACGTGTTATCAACTTAGCTCGAGAAAGGCGGACGCTCAGAGCGTGATAGACTGTGCCGTCGTCGGTCAACTAAGTCGATAATACCTCCGAGCTCCGACGCTCGACCGCTGTAGTTTATCGCACAGATCGTCAAGCGCTGGTGACCGATCCTTGCGGCACTGAGTTCCCGGATGATGAAATGGAATTGACGCATGATTGTCAGTATACGGACGGACGCATTGTGAGCGGCCACTGAGATCTAACCGAACCACTCGCCGACATGCATTATCGCCGCCAAACTGTGGAATCGGACAGTTGTGGCTATATAGTTAAGTGTATTTCGCTTGTTATGCCTCCCTCGTCCTATAGATGGGGCTGGAGGCATTATGTTTTCGGGTTGTCCGTCAGTATGTGCGTACGTGCGTGCTCGGAGGCATTCTCCGATGGCTTGCCGTCGGCATTGCTTAGTGGCAGGTTTATGTTTAATATAACCATTAACCATATCTTATATGAAATCGTCGGCTTCCCGTGCCGTTTCCATCTCTAGCTTCCCTGTTGAGGCGATCACCTAATGACATTTTGTTCTGCGTTTGGTGTGAGTCCCTGGGCTATACTGTGTATACACGCTTGATTGTTGAATGACTGCTGATGGGCTCTGTCCTTTCACTACGAGTTTGACAAGCATATACGTCCCGCGGCCACAGCACTATATTCAGTGTGCGTATATGCGTCGAGTAGTAAAACTGCTGTATAACCAGAGGCGAACCGTGGTATATAGCAGTTTCGTGTCAGAATTAGATACTGAAGAACGAGCCCGCAGTCGTAGCTCGCGCGTGTAGTTTTGACACTGCCGCCGTAGTATGCATCTGTCGAGTGTCCGTCCGTCTGTCTGTCTGTCTGTCTGTGCCAGCATGGGCCACAACAGCAAAGTTTGCTGCTGTGGCCCGGCCGGCAGGAGATATCGATGGATTGCTGCATGGCGCACAGCAGCGCGGCGGGTGAATGCCGCTAGTGCTACCGTGCCACGTTGTCAGTGTGTATAGTACCTAGACGCAGACTTGTACGGTACTCGTATACATACGTTATTTTGCCGTACGCTTGTGGATCCGGTGCCGTCAGCCGTTGGCTGATTAGGCTACTTTCGTAACTCTAGAGAGCACTCGATAGATTGGCAAAAATGCGCGGCGACAGTGCACACACCCTGTTGTTGGCACTGTTGGCATTGTTTCTGATGACAGAAACCTTAAACACCTTGCTTTTCTGATATTACAGTTTTTGTTGTCCTACTTTTTTAATTACGGATACATCTACAAGCCTTTCTTCACGTTATTTTTATTGATTATATTTTTGTTAGCAGCATGTTAGCTTCGCCTCGTTTCAGTCAACGTCGATTCGAGGTTCGGCGTCATTTTGGCCCGTTGTTTGTGTTTTGCGGTATCCCTGGTTATACTGCAGATAGATTTAGCTGGTCGACTGTGGCGCTGCGTGAGTGTAAACTGGCAGTTGGAATTACGCATGCGCGGACCGACGCGTCGGCAGTTTTTACCCGTCGTTAACATTAAAGTGTATGTGCGTGTGTTCGTGTGCCTGTGTGGCTGGCTGTAGTAGTCCTCCGTCTGTCTCTGCGTCTGTCGCAGTGGCGTACCTAGGGTTTTCGGCATTCCGGGCGGAAGCAGTGAAGTGCACCCCCTCACTCCAAAAGTCGACACGTGTCTCTGAAGCCATAATGAAAATAGTAAAAGCCAGCACTAAACACAAACACTAGAAAAAAACATCGTCTGTAAGATCACGCAAAAACCATGTAGACAATTGTAACACACCGTCCTGAACCATTATAATCTCGAACGGCAGATTGAGTAACTAATGCAGCCAACAGAGCAAAAGTTTGTTGCAATAGGCAATCGTTGATTCGTTCGGCAATCTATATATCAGACGCACTTTTGTGGTTGTTGGTCGTGAGATATTCTGATGAAGATATCTTGCGTCCCCTTACCTGCTGCGCCTGTCTCCCCTCTGGTCGGCGTGACGTAGTGGTTAGCGTCGTTCGGCATATGAACGAGGTTACCTTACATCAGGCCCGGTTAGTGCTGGGATGGGTGACCGTCTGCGGGCGGGTATACAGTCTCTGTGTGTATCTGGCCGACTACGTCAACTCAGCTTGCGGCCCTCCGGGTTCGCTAAATCGAGTACCAGCATGATTTGTCTGGGATAAAAGCGGGAATGTCGCCTCGGCCGGATGGCAGATAACACTGTGTGATCGCATATGGCATGTGACTTCCCGTAGCGGTGTGGCTGGTAGCAAACTGCAGTACCCTGTTACTACGCCTCAGTTACGCCACTATGGTGGCTGTCTTGTTATACCGCGCGGCGGCCGTCGAGCGGCGACGCGTAATGAACGGAAGAAGAGTGCTTAGTGATGGCCTCATTTCCGGCGTGCTGCGGATGCGGTTGCCATGGTTACGGGGGTAGGGCGAAGGGAGAGGGAGAGAAGGGAGCTGGGGTCGGAAGCGCCCAGCTGGAGTGCCGCCGCCGCTGGTTTAATGCGCCGAGCAAGCGAGTGCTGGCCGTGAATCGTACTGCCAAGCTGCCTGCTGCACGGCAGGGCTGGATCTACACTAGATGTCTGCACTGGGTGGGATTTCAGTTCCAACTTCCATCCCCACCCGTCCTCGTACCAGCTTCTTTCCATTGCAATGTAACTAATTAATGCATCGGCGGGAATTCGGCGCAATCGGCGTTTCGGAGAGGAAATTCCTCACATCCTTAAAATTTGACTTCGTTTGCAGCATGTTTGTTCCGGTTGCGAAAAGCGTAGTGTTTGAGTAAAAGTAGTGAAAATTAGCGGTTATGGTTAGTGTCAAGGTTATAGGTTGAGTTGTCGAAACGTTAATTTGTTAGTTACGCCAGTTTCTTATCGTTCCTACCCATCCCCGTCGATGTTGTGTTCGGTCTCTGCCCCATACACGTGAACTTTACTGACAACATGACAAGTTGAGCAGCGTCTTAACATCATCTTCTTTTTGCGCAACAAGACTAACACACAGTTCGCCGTACGTTGCTTCGGCTATCAGCTATCGAGTTTAGCAACCGCATAAGACATTTCACAGGACAACTGACAGGCATGCAAGGATGAACGTAGGTAAGCCGGTGGGGAAGAATAAAGAGTAAGGAAGGTGATGTTAGCTATTTTTGAAGATTTTTATGTGCGTCTGACAGTCTACTTCCTGTATTGCTGGGCAGGTGTTGAGTGGGAAGCCAGTAAGATAGATAACCAGTTAGCAAAGCCCTAACTCTTACTCCAACCTGTTCTTAATAACTTAACCTGAACTTCATAGCATACACATAACCATAACCGGGGGCAGATGTCTGGTCACTGTTTCCTTACTACCACTTCAGACGCATCATTTAAATACAGGTACTATACATTCCGTTCCATTCATGAGTGCCAGTGCATGGCTGACAGGTATAGGGGCGTGTCGTCAATAGTAGTCCTGCGCCTATGAAGTACACGTATGTAGCCATACAGACAGCCATTCGGCATTGAGCGAGCGAGTAGAGCGAGCGTGTGACAATAAACGAAACACGTCGATGAATGCAGTACAACATGCTGAGCAAACACGTCAGCTGTATATACCTGAGCATATACCTGCCAATCACACCAATCAATATACACACCTGTATAGAAACAAGACGCCCGTAGGCGTGGGCTAGCTGAGGAGCAGATGAAAACGACTGAGTCATCTATCTTATACCTGGCTTCGGCTCATTAACACCTGCCCACGTATAATATAGCAATGGCCACGTCACGTCTGAATAGAATCTCATCGAAAAACAACACCGAGAGAACAGTCGCCTAACTCATCTTGAAATCACTGTTGGGGATTCTTAATCATTCTGTCCGACAATGATAGGACTTCGGGAAGGAACTTCGTTTTGAAGGGACTAGACCACAGAGGTACATATCAATGCCAACAATGCCAAGGCCTCGGTATAGAGGCGAACACTGAAAATATTTGTGATCATTCAGATCCATTTTTGTAGTACACAGTTAGTAATTAATTTCATCCTTGTCGAAGGGTTTTTGGCATTCCCCGTGTATTCTAAACGGATTTTAAGAAAATCGGCAGAACACGTTCATACTTAGCGGCCAATGCCATATCTGTGGAAAAGCTTTAAGACTGTTAATCACGGATGTCATAAAAAGTGCTTCGGGCCAAAGTAACTACAATGTCCTCACTCGAGATCGCACCGACCGTTTCAGCGACATTTAGATGACCTCGAGTTTTCGGCCGGCTGTTATCTACAGATTCCATGCCAATTCAATCTGGTTTTTTCATCCTGTGTCGGTCAAGGTAAACCAGCGGTTATTTAGAAGTTACTGTCAGGAATCAAAGTGGAATACACACGTACAAACACACACACCGGACCGACTGCCCGACTGCTCTACCTGAACCACCAAAGTGGTCGGCAAATACTTTAAACTTCAACATTCGACTGTGCACGCCGAGCCAGTGCTACACGACGCAGCAAAGGTCGTTCAGACGGTAAATTTACGCGTCGAACGTGGCGCAGAAAGCAGTCTGGGCGTTCCGTCAACGCCGCTGTTTAACATTCACTTCAGCAAGCAGCGAGCGAACGAACGAGCGGAACGAACGAACGGATCGGCTGTCACGTCAACAGGAGGCCGGGGAGGGTGCGCACAGGGGAAGATGGGCGGGGGAGCGACGAGACTTGGGTGGGAGAATTGAGAGCCAGTCCAGGGGTCCTCCACCATCACCAGTCGACCGTTCGGTTTCGACGTACTGCGTGTATATCGTGGCCGTGAACGATTTTTAAGCGACGCCCCGATGCCGTCGACGTCAAATGCAAGCTGGCCGGTGCATGCTCGGTGCCAATAGACAAACAGCCGTACTAAGTTCAATGTTCAATGCGGCACAAACTGCATCATTACGCCTAAATGAGCGGACGGATTTTCGTGGATGACTGGAAATGTGAAGTGAAACTTCCTGGCGCTAACAGTGACTGTACTGCGCTTTTATCACGAATCCAGCACAGTTCGGTCTGGATAATCATGGCTCCTCTATCAAATGCTTAGTAGTATCATAACATTTCACACTGCCAAGTAGACACTAAACATCAATCATTTTCCTTAAGAAACAACAACAATATTAACAAGATGAATAATACACGTCAGTGTCTATCAGCACAGTCACTTCGACGGTTCACCGGTTCATTTGATGAATGCAGACAAAACACACGAAATATCACCAGGAAAGTGCGGCAGGGTGAAATACATAAGGAACAACAACAACAACCATTTAACGGCCGTTTGTCCGGGGCAACCCGGGTAGGCCGGTACCAGAAGAAACATTCACCCGCTCACACCCATCCTGGTCAACGTACTTCCTTTATACATAAGGAAACGCTACAGATATCAACAACACTGTCACATTAACAGGTAAAATTTCAAGTCTGGCATCTGCACCATCCTAAGTGAATTCGACGACTTTTTTTGAAGAATTCAAAGTGGCAACCGATACTCTGTTTTTGACCGTCAGATTTTCTGCTGAAGCCGACTAGATCACAGGAAATGTGTCACTCCCGGAGGTGTCTGCAGGTCTGCACGCGACAATAACAAAGACCGGACACAAAGCCCGTGACAGTTGTGACAGGCACGGAGGCCGGCCAGATCACCGCGTTCAGCGCCCTCCCTGTCGACCTTTCGTCGCCATCTTCACATCCGACCATTCTTCCATCGACAGCGGTCACGTCCAGACGTCCGTCCGTCCGACGGAGTGTACCGGCAAGCAGAATCAACCAAGCCCCACCGTGACCGGACATTTGCCCCTAGCGGACAACTGCCCCATCGTTATAGGGTCAGAGTTTAGAGTTACGTGATGGGGTTACTGTCTACGGTAGGTGTTATTACGGTTAGGGTCAGGATTATTAGGGTCAGGGTTTAGATTAGGGTTATTGCCGGACAATTGTGATCTCTGCACCGTCTCTACTTACCTTCCGTCATACAGCGTCTGAAAACATTTCTGTTCTCCGTTTCCTTCCCTGACATTATCACTGATAACCCTTAACTGATTCCCCGCCCCAGTGGATCCTGAAGTAATTCTATTGCTACGACTACTCTAAAAATCAGGAGTGACTGACTGACTGAGGGGCAGACGTCAACATTGTGATTTACGGGAGGGGGCAAATGTCCTATGGTCACCTCGCTGAGGGCGACGGTACTGCCCACTCCGCGAATGGAATAAGGGGAAGTGGACTGAGAAGGGAGGGGGGTTGGGCGGCGACACAACAAAACAGGACGGCCGATCTGACATTTACAGCGTCAGCCAGCGAGCGCAGCAGCATCGAACGATGACGAATCGCAGAGAGACAGCAGGGAGGCAGGCATCGGAGGTGTGCGGACTGCGGACCCGTCCGCAGACTGGACTGACTGACGCACATCCCAATCCCGTTCCTTGATCAATATCTTAGCACCTAGCCAACAGTGACACACTAGACATTTGTATTAATTTCAACGGATGCACAGACAGACAGACACATACACAGAGATTACGCTACTCTGTCGCATTAGGCTGCATCCAGCTACGCCTGCGAGGCGGCCTAATAATGAAGCGAGTTTGATGAAGTATACTGGTATGCACAACAGACAACACTCTGACGGCGTATGCTCGCGTGCACGGGGCAACGTCTACCACAAACTTTGCGCACGCGGACCGACTGCGGATCAGAAATCGCATGTCTGCTGCGGGCGCGGACATTTGGACAGGATCTACGTACTGACGCGGACTGAAAATTCGACAATCTGCACACCTCGGGCGGGCATCAACGTCACACGTCGATATCGCATTGCACAGTTGCCATGGTAACACAGCACCAGCAGCAGCAGCCGCAATACTAGCCGCCCGCCGTGTCCAACGTCTGCCGTACAGCTAGTTTTTAACTCGTATCAAATACCGTTCGTAATAGACCGGCTTAGCCAGCCGCGACGCGTTCCCTAATCCGCTTATGCGTGTATATGCCGCACGGAATCCAAGCCCGCAGCCACACGAACAATCTCTGTTCGTGCACAGTATTCTGTCAGTATATACACTCTAATAACCACAAGCGTCACCAGCAGGTCTAAACAGTGGGGTGAACAGGAGTCGACATGGGCGAGTGACTGCATGGTGTAGCGCAGTCCCTCCCCAGCTCTTCGTATTTTCCTCTTGCAGGCGTGTTTTGGTGCATTTGATGTGCTAGCCACACGACTGATTTCTTTGGAATGTCTGTACTTGCAACAAAATGAAAGGAAATTCTAGCAAAACAGACGGACATTCTGGCATCACTCAGTATTCATGCCTGACCGATCTGAGACTTTTCTCCAGTCTCTCCTGATCCAAGCCTACTCAGCATCGTTGCCTAATGCCTGTAATCCTCCCGACATTAGCGTATGCGGTTCGCAAGCCGACCCCCGGCCTACACAATGCACCTCCGGGCTCCGGAGCCATCAGCCTTCAAAGCTCGCAGGCTGTAACGTTGATATTAATATTATAACAGCCGGGTTACACTTAGCACATCTCACGAGCGGCGGCATAACATAACGAGGTATTACATTAAGACATCAGAGAAGTGCAAATGCATCGTAATAACGCCGCACATGCACTCTGTAAATATTATAACATCATACGCCATGCAGCCGGAGTACGGTACACAGATTTTTGTGCAGCTTTCATCTGGCGGTAGTCATTTACTAGTACAGTCTGTATATCTCATTTCTCTCTCGGACTATTTCTAAACCGGCAAGGCAACTACACGAACTCATAAGCAAAGAACAGTAAACAGCTGCAATATTCTGCAATGTCGTGATCATTCAATATCGTCACTCATCATATCCAACTTATTTTGTTGTTACTATACGCATACAGCAACAATATTAAGCTTTTACACATGTTTAAATAAATCATGGGTCAGTACGGTATGTAACAAGTAGATGTTCTGGGGTTCCTACATCAGCTGACAACGTGGCACTGCCGGCATTTTCTGTGGCGCGGCTGCTGCTGAGGGCCAGGCAAGAATCGATCGATATCTCCTGCTCGCCGGGCCCACAGCAGCAAACTCGCAGCAGCGGAGTGCGGCCGGGTGAATGAGACAGACAGACGGATGGACGCTGGACCGTTACGTAAACCCAGCTCTGCATACCCTATGCAGGCAGTGTCAATAATGTAAAGTACCGGTAACTGCATGAAAATTTCCCATAATCTTGCTACTGAATCAGGACTTGGCTCAGTCTTAAAAATTCGAGCCAAGACCTTTGCCTCAAAACAAAGACCAAGATCTTTACAAACTGCACTCCAGTGCTTTTGAGAACCAAGAATCTTGGTCTATGCCCGACATGGGAAGATGGCTTAGCCCAGTCAGTGGCAAAATGTTGGTCCGGAAGCTGCTGCAGTGGTTAGTCGGGTACGTGGGACGGAGGTCTGAAGATAAAGCAATCATCGTTTGGTCTGTATGCGTGAATGACCGACGCTCGGCTAACCAACGCAGCCAGGCTTGCAGGCTGGACCGGTTATCGCACCGGACAGACGGTCCTGTCGGTAATTTCCGGTTGGTTGTCGAGAGTCTTGGTCAGTGCGGCAGTCAACAAGTGAGCAGTTACCAACAACACAACGCCGTGGCAGATAGCTGCACTGCCGAGACCAGTCTCTTTCTCTCCTGCACGTTGCGCGGTCCTTATATAATCAACATCTGTTTGTCATAGAGGCCGCCGGCGCCAGAACTAGCCTGGAAGCCAACTACAGTACTGAAGCACTCTTGAGTTAACCCTCCTAATGTCAGTAGACATACGTTTCCTACCACGATATGCACGACATTATTGCAGTGACAACTATATACTGAGAGGCCACTTTGTGGTCCAGAAGGTGGAGTCAGTCTGTGTGTGCGTGTGTGTGTGAGATAGAGTTGGTATAACAGTTTAGCTTGCTTGACCTACATATTTGACATGATGGTTCGTCTTCCTCATCGATAGGTCAAGTCGGTAGATGGTCGAGTGGAGTGGCTGATGCCGGAAAGTGTCTGGGACAGCTATGCATCTCTTAGAAACTGTCACTTTTAATCGTTACATGTTACACGCGCATTAAACATTTCTTAAATTTCTCTTTTAGTCAACATGCTTTCACCGACGTCAATCGTCAATCGACATTATCCAAACAATCCCGAATGATGTGGTTTAAGTCGCACGAACACACACACACACACACACGCACACAGTACAGGAAATAAGAAGTAAGACTGGCGCATAACAGACACCGGCCCGGGAAACGTCATCCGTGGATCAAGCAGCTTTATATGCTTAAGATCTGGATGCATCAAGCTCAGTTAACTCTAATCGTTTAACGCAGCATCGTGCTCGTGGCAACGGCGGGTCCCGCGACACACGGCCAATAGTGGCACTGGAAAGTGGGTCAGTCAACCATCATCATCATTTTTATTCTCACACATAAAAACATACACGTAAAAAGTAATTGCACAGACAAGAGTGACACTTGATAATAACCCAGAAAAACATAAACCTAACAACATAATAAAGACGTAGATAAGTCAATCTGCTGGACAGTCCGTTTAAATGCAGCAAAAAATTAAAAGTCAATACGATCTGCCGGAGGAGTGTTCCACGCATACCACGGGTGATCAAAAAGCTTTGCAACTTCCTACGTTAGTTAATAAGATGGTCAAAATTAATGGATGCGTGAGGATAGCAAATATTAATTAGTCATAACTTTTTAAAAAAATGATAGCTTCTCTGTGTATGACGTCACCGTGACCGTGGCCTCTAGTCCAAGGTGCACAGGTAAACTCAAAGAAGTCATAACCGACGATTAAAGCTACGACAACAATCACATATGCGTTGAAGTGAGGCCCAGCTACAAAACGTCAGCCGCTCGGCCACCAAGCAGTTCTTGCGTGCCACGAAACAGAATAGCAAACGGTTCGCTGGAAAAACATGCGTGACTAGCGTTATCACAACCACCTCCGTTTTCGTGACCATTACCCGGCTGAATGCGAGTTAGACGGTTTCCTTCGGTTTAATTTCTCCAACAGAACAGAAACTTCCATGATAAGTGTTTTTACCGACCGAATGACCTTCATGTCACTCAACCAACGCAGTTAAAGCACTGAAGAAAACGTCGTATAATATGAGAAACTCTATACGAGCGTATACGTTAGTAATAATATGTTCTATGTTCTGTATCAGTACGCACTGTCATATGAAAAACATAACCGAGTGGAAACTGTGATACTGGATAACGGCGGTTCGTGGCGAAATTACTTGCCGTGGGCTCGTGTTCGCGTGGCAACTGGGCAGACGTAACAGGCTGAATATTGGACGAGAACGGACAAGGAAATTTACACGTCGATTCAGTACAAATATCTCGTGACGAAGACGGTGCCATTGCTATACCGAGCTGCTAACAGAATGAACGCAGTAACGCACAGACAAGGAGTGCTTATTCATCGCGAAGCGCAGCGCGGGTGGACTGGACTGGACTGCAGTAGAGACAGCAGGGGCTGGGTCGATGCAGAGCGCCGGCTGCCTTCATGTATTGATCCGTCCAGGCGGCCTGCATGCGTCCCAAGGCACAGGCAGCATCAGGCGCAGCAGGCGGAGATGGGGCGGCAGGGTGGAACGAGGCACGACTCGGGACGCACGGGTTTAAACGTAAACCGTCGTATACACAAAATTTTTGCTTACACAAGTAGCAAACTATAATACATGGCATGACAGGGACATTGAGCTGATAGTATATAAAATTAGCAGACGCATCACCACTATCGCAGTACTAATGTATGCAGCGCTTAGAAGCTTTGCGAGGATGCGCTATATAAACTGACGTTTTACATTACATTGCATTACACAAAAGACAGTAGGGAGAATATCCTTTTCAACGCCTCTCCTTAGCTCTTCAC
>Ga0126328_10000212_pt1 | contig 12737 bp, 9 predicted proteins | sample InaspJWI13metaG_FD_97003 | JGI IMG/M metagenome (GOLD analysis project Ga0126328, IMG submission 97003) | Marine gutless worms symbiont microbial communities from Oahu, Hawaii - Inanidrilus sp. 1 OAHU.JWI-13 metaG | ecosystem: Host-associated > Annelida > Digestive system > Unclassified | place... | reverse complement strand
ATAGGAGAGTAGCCTACATTTTAAGCAACATGCACAGAAACTCTACAGAAAATTTGAAGTTTGGACATGTGGTTGCGGAGATATGCTCATGGACAGACAGACAAGTTCATCATAATACTCCGCTCCCGTTCCGGTGTAGCTATTTAATGCATCATTGGCGTATCGGCCTATCGGCCACTATCGGCGTATAAAAGACAGGAAATCAGTGACATCCTTAAACATGACGCGTCATTTGCTGAATATTTATTTCCGGTTGCAAACGGCGCATTGATCGTGCAATAGAAGGTAGGTTGGGGGGTTACAGTTAGTGTTAAGGTTATGGGATTAGTTGTCGCAGCGGCGTATCGACCACTGATTTTAAGGCTGTCATTGATTTTCCGTGTTTCAAATGCCGATAATGGCCGATAGGCCGATACATCGATAAATTAGTTAGCTACAACGATCCCGTTAGACGACGGGCTGATAACGTCCACGATAGGACGAGTGTGTGTGTGTGCTTGGATCTTGGCATTCTAGCTAGGCGAGAATGTCGGAGTGTGGGTGTGGGTGTGGTGATGGCAGTCTGATCGGTGGCGGTGTGAACGCCGAGCGGTCGCCGAGCGCTTATCGTCCAGTAAATTGGGAACGAAAGTGTGCCGATACAATTGGCACACTGCTGGTTCCCTGGGCTGGCAATTTTCAATGCTAAAACATTAATATATTTTTCAAATAAAATATACGGAAGCAACTGCATCAAACAGCACTCGGATACCGTTATGGTTGGAAATTACCAAAATGCTGACTGCAGTTAAAAAAATAAATTTACTGTCTCGTTTATTATAATTTTCGGCACACTTTCGTTCCCTATACCCGCCAAATCAGCCAGACGTCGAGCAAGACATAGAGTAGAGACAGACTGACGGACATCGAGGCCGGACCACGTCACCACGCTACCCAGAAGCTACAGCTTGCGACTATGCCATATCCAGAGTTGGACATGGACCCATTTCTAGGCAATATCGCAAGCACACAGTCAAAGATGCGGCCTATTGTCACCGGCGTTCCGTGGTCTGTGTGTCAGACTGTCGGACACAACCGCGAGCCGTACAAAAACGGATGAACCAATCGAGATGCCGTTTGGGACGCAGACTCTGGTGGGGTCCGGATCCCCCGAGGGAATGGGCAATTTGGGGACCGCTTCTGGCGATGCGGCCTTTTATCAAAATTCTTCGACCCCTTGTTAGAGAAATCCAACCCAACCGAACCCACAATTTTTGGACTCAACCTAACCCGACCCACAGATGGACCGAAGCCACGTCCAACTCCGGCTGTGCGAACTAATGATGACGACGACAGGACGAGTGTGTAAAGTGTACGAATATATAAATAGGCCCTAGCAGTTCGCAATCTAACCTGCCACACCGCTACGGGAACTCACATGCCATATGAGATCACACAGTGTTACCTGCCACCTGACAGAGATGACATTCCCGTCTTTACCCCAGCCGAAGCTGGTACTCGATTAAGCGACCCCGAAGGGATGCAAGGCTCAGTTGACCGAGTTGGCTTGTTACATACCGAGATGGTATACCCGCCCGAAGACGGTCACCCATCCAAGTACTAACCGGGCCCGACGTGGGTTAACTTCGTTCATGCGACGAACTCCGCTAACCACTACGCCACGCCGAGTGTGTGTGTGTGTGTGTGTGTGTGTGGTGATGGGTGACTGACCGTCGGCGGTGTGAACGCTTATCGCCCAGTGAATACACGCCAGACTCAGCCAGCTGTCGAGTGGCGTCCATCGACGCATCGTTCATCTACAACGTCACATCACATCGCCGCGACATCACTGACCGCCGCCGCAGTCGTCACAGCAGCAGCAGCAGCAGCAGCCGTGAAGTTGTGGGAACCGACCGGCTTTGAAATGTCGAGCGTGACGCTATGGATTGGACCCGACTGCGCCGGCGTCGACAATATCGAACTGTCTCTCCGGGCTGAATTACGTTTGGAACTGCGTTTATTTTCAACAGATGTGAAAGCGTTAAAATAAGAGTTTTGAAACGTTATAAACGTGAAAATAGAAGTGTTTATAAACGTTACACGAAAGCTTTACGTATATTGAGCACAGATACAGCTAGGATAAAATCGATCGAACTACTGACTACTTGAGAATTCTGCAGTTAGTGGCACTGTTAATGTGAGTTATTGATAGACCATCGTGATTATTCACGTTTATTGACTTGCAAAAGTCAGAGTACTACGTCGTTGTTGTTGCCAAAAATGTTTCTCGTTAGAATTTTAATTTTCGTTGTCTGTATGCTATTTTAATAAAGTTCCCAAAATCAAAATTAAAAAGCACTTCGGTAGAATATCGAACGCAAAACATAAAATACGTGAGACATAATCTTTTTTTATTCTAAGCATTTAACGTTAAAGCAAACAGTCACGCAACAATGAACGCAGTATTTTATCCAAAACAGTATAGCAGAGCCAATCCGACACAAAAGCACACTGAAAATTTTTTTCCATAAAACACGTATAAATCATTCGCCTTTTTCATCAGTGAAAAGCGGCAAGCGACTAATGCTGCGCAGTCGCGACGACAATTTTTACAGCGCGACGCTTTGCTAGCGCGGTATATGCTGTCGTCATGTGTCCGTCTGTCACAAGGCGATATTGTGTCGAAACGACAGGACGAATCGAGCTGGTTTTCGGCACGGTGACTTCCTTCCACTATTCCACGCTGCATTATAAAGAAATTTGGGTACCTCTAAAAATTAGGGTACTCCCCCTGGGATTTTGTCCGAAACTCCGGACTTCCGAAAATTTCGCCACTGCAAGTCGATCGCGTTGTCAACAAAACTCGTCGACGGTCAAGCCTGTTGACAACACCTATACGACCGTCGACGAGTCGTGGCTGTTTACCACCTGTCGGTCAACTGTAACCTTCTAACTCCATTACTTTGATTTGTTGTGGATTTGCTGTACAACTTTTGCAGCAGTTGATAAGATTTTGACTGACATGGCGCGTCGCGCGGTCCGTCTGCGTTAGCAGAGCTTTTTGTATACAGTTTATCGTTATCGCAGATCGCGTTGCCTAATGCCTACAATTAACTTGCCGAGTTTTCAAACACGGAGAGTCGCGCTGTCTCTCTGCGATCCACAGATAAGCCTTTTATTATGCCGTTTCGCATGCATACGCGCGGCCTGTTGTTACTTTTCGTTGTGTGTGTGTGTGTGTGTGTGTGTCCGTGTGATGGACACACCGGTGCTGCCCTGCAAAATGGCTACAGCGATCGAAATGGATTATGTATCAAGTTGTGGGATTTGGGCGGGGCGACGGCCACCACTCGGGTCGTCACAGGCGGAGCGTAGTGTAATCAGTGAACGGTGCACCCTAATCTGACAGCAACAGCGGCGACGAGCAAAAATGAAAGTGAAAACGGAGTAGTAAATCGCCATCGAGATGCAGTTTGGAGTGGGCAGACTCGCGTAGGAACCATGTGTATCAGATTGGGGTGAACCTGGCGAATACGACTATAGACGATCCGTCCGCGGCGACTATGCGGTCTTGTGTCAAATTACTCTGACCACTTAATTTTACTTTCTTCGACGTCGATTTCTTACTTTTGCGGTGAACGATTTCGCGCTGAAAGTCTGAGACTTTGCATGTATTATGCAGACGGCACGGACCGCGATCTTGCAATCTTGTTCTGGCTGCTATTTCCTCTGCTGCTGCTGCTGCTGCTGCTGCTGGCGGTGGCGGTGGTGGCGGTGGTGTACATTTTCTTAAACGGCGTCGGCGCGCCACTACGCACTCAATCTTAATCTCGCAGCGCCAGAAAACCGGAGACGCGCTATAGGTTCGTCGGACCGGAAGTTCCCGAGAGAAGCAATCAGCGATGAGCACGCGGACACGGCGACGAGGACAGCAACGGCGAGTGAACGACCGCACAGCTGCTGCGAGTTCACAGACGCCCAGAGAGGCGCTAGGCTGGAGGAAATTGGTATACTCGTTGAATTCAACGGTGCCTTATATTCTGATGCGTACCAATATTCCTCAAAACTCGCTAATTCACTTCGGTGTTTATTTTTGTGTCTTCTTGGAACGCACTGAATTGAATTGTAAAGTTTCATATTTCTGAAATAAAATCTAATTTCGAAAAGTGATGGGTAGAGTCTGGGGAGAGGGCAGAGCCTCTTCCCCAGTATAATGAAATTTAAAAGTGCATGCACTTCGACTGAATCAAAGACATTCTATCCTTACGAAAAATGCCGAGCATATGCAAATAAAACGATCTTCGTCCGACAATGACGTCATTCGTTACGTCATAACCACCACCCGGCCTCTATATTTCCTATACATAGGATGACAGTGACGTAATTTCGTTCCATATCTGTGCTAGCTGGTTTCCGCCGCCATCTTGTGGGTAAAACTCTTTAAAATGTTTGTTACTCTTACGTCACTTAAATACGCCTTGTCGGCAGGTTGATGATCATGTGGACATTTTCCTCAACTAACTGGTTAAATTTTGTTTGATTAACATGGTAAATCTTCGCCCATTAACTCCACACATTATGCCAATTTATACCCACAAAATGGCGATCGTATCGTGACCATAGATTCTGCGACATCATTACACCCTATGTATTGGTACCAACTTCGTTCCGGTGTCTCCAGAGAGGCGCCAATGACGTAGGTCAACAAACGTGTACACTGAACTTGTGAACCAAACAAGCTAAACGTTTATACGCAGCGCGGTACACTACGATAGTTCTGTCGCAGTCATTATAGTGAGTAACGGCCAGCGGCTGCCTACAACACCCGCTAGCCAACCTTCAATGAAATCGCTTAATTTCGCTTAAGTCGCAAACTATTAGTGCTATCCCCGTAAGACACCACACCAAAACTTATTCAAGAACTAAATGGGAAAGTAGGCCTAACATGTATTCGTTGCAGAGTACACATATTTAAAAGTGGCCAGTCATAAAAGACAAACATATCATAATACAGGTAAAGATTTGTGTAATATGTACAAGACGATGAATGCACGTTTATTAAAAATAAAACGTTATAGCGATACAGAACTATGTTCTTGGCTGCCACCTTTGGCTGGATTCGGTCTACTTACGAAACTGTCGCCATATTAATTTACACTGTCCAGGAGTCACACGATAGTCGTCGTTACAGTTATCGTTATCGTGCCTCCATACCGCGGGGCGGAGCGAGGCGCCGGCGACGGTGACGTGGCCATGCGAGACGGGGCGCAAATCACCAGGCCGGCGCCGTGGCATCGTCGGCTGCGCCCGGCGTCGTATTTTACTCGGCGGCGGCGGCGGTTAGGTCCGACGGCGGCGGGTCGGTCGAGCCGCGGGTCCCGCGAGGGTCTCCGACCGACTCCCGGCCGCCGCCGCCCGCCGCCGCCGCAGCTGATTGCACGCTTGACGTCACAAACTGTCTCCGTAACGGACGCCATCTCGCCCGCCGTCCCCCGTCTCCCGTCTCACGTCTCTCTCTCCCCGTCCCTCTGGGTGCCCGGCGCGCACCGCCATTTATCAAATACCGACGCAAATGATTCATTTAACACCCGTGAAACATGCAGGCTACCCGATCCGAGGCACAGAAAGCAGTTTCGTCCTGCTTCTGCGCCTATATGGCAGCCCCACGACCCGCTACAGTTCAGACCAGACGTGTCGTTGCTTCCTTCGACCATTTCCCATTCGATTTTTTTTGTATGCAATCCATTAGTAACATAAGAAGAAACAGATACATAATGATCGATCAGTCGATCAGAAATTGCTTAAAGTGGCCATAGTGACATGGCCAAAGAGACAAATACATCACAGAGACTACTAATGTCTAAAGCAACGTCACAGTGAATAGCGGGAAGAAAACGTTCAAGCAGTCGCTGGAAAGTCAGCAAAAATCTAGCGCAAGTGACGTCATTAGGCAGTATGTTCCAGGCATGATAAGCAGTGACTGCTAGTGTTTACTGCCAACAGTTGAGAGTTTGACTGGTGTCGTTGCAAGACGGGTAGACTGGGGTGTTCGTCGACCAGGCAGATCACCGACACGAGATGCGTGAATCAAACCGAAGAGTGGCACAATCTGCTGACAGCAGGATTGCCAGAAGTTGCACTGAATAAACTAATAATAGCACGACTCAAGCACTAATCATTGGCAAAAATGGCAAGGCAAATGCTGAACCACTCTGTCGCTTGCCGTGCCATTATTTGAGTATTATAGTGTACCGTAACGTCAGAATTGTCAGTGGCGTCGGAGCTTATTGTAAACGGTTACAAAATAAATGAATGAAAACGACGTTGCTAGTTTTTTGCATTTTACTTACTGGCACCTGTCGAATGTTTTTACTGCAGCCAGTGTACTATTAAATTTAACAAGACCCGAATGCGGGTAACAGCCGCGTCGTCGAGTGCCGAAGTCAAAAAGTGCCAAAACACGATTTCGGGCACTTCCGGTCATCAGGGCAGCATGCCCACTGTTCCGCCGATCGTACTATACACGACTCGCAAGGCATGATTTCCTACCAGTGTTCCATAGTGACCTTAGCGCCAGGTGGACCATCATGAGCCGTCAAATCAACAGACTATCCAATTTCCAGCAACAGAGACTGGTAGCCAGGCGCCGCATCGCTCTTGCCCCCTCGCGAATAAAGTTGAGAATAACGACCGTGGACAAGTCTCGGCATGCCCAAGTCTGGGCTCCAAAAGTGCCCCTTCCCGGTGGAATTCGGGCCCCACCCGAACATGCTTCCTCTGGCCCCCATGAGTCACACCCTGAGCGGCATCTCGATCGGTTCAGCCGTTTCAGCACAGCTCGTGGTTGTGACCAACAAACACACAGACAGACAGAGAGACCACGGAACGTCGGTAGGCCCAGCAATAGGCCGCATCTTTGCATTTCATGCACGCGATACGGCCATAGGCGCAACCACGGCTGAAAAGTTGAAGGGGACCTCACGTGCGGTGGATGCCAATACAATTCCTTTTCTTCACCCGTCCCTTCCCCGTCTCCCGTTGTTGCTGCACCCATGTTTCACCCAATCCCTTCCCTATTCTTCTTTCCTTCTCCCATTATATTCAGCCAGGTGCGCAGAAGCACTGTAAGCTTCCCAAAGTGACGAGCGAAAAAAAGACAGCCAGCTGAAAAAAGTTGGAGGCGACCAAGTACACATGGTCCCTATTATCTCCAAAATTAGATGAGACGCGTCCCACGCATCCCAGAGGACGTAATAACAACCAGAAAGAAGGAGAACGACGCCACGAGGCATCCTTCGAGCCACTTTCAACTGACAACTGATTCTATTGAGCATACTTGCAGCCTTGATGGGCTGAATTGCTGAATAAACTATACAATAATGCAATAATATAGCCAGGGATAATAGTGAATAAAATCGCGCGACAAAACCGTTCTTGCAATAACTCGTTATACAAGCTTGCCCTGTCCCCGCTGTAACATTTGCTGCTTTTGTAATCTTAATGCATTATTTACAAGTGACCGCTTGATAATCTCGCATATCGATTGTATTTTAGTGTTTATTGTGTTTATTGTTTTTTTTTTCTTTTTTTCTCTCTATCACTCGCTGATTATTAAAGTTGCTCAAAATAAATACACAATAATTATTTAATGGTAGGCCTAATAAGAAGAAATCGATACAAATATAGCAGGTGGTCCAAAAGCTAAGTTCTAACAGTTTGCTATGTTTGTTTACATTGCTGAGTTTTTAGCTAGCGTCTTCTAGCCCTGGCTAGACGCGACGCGGCTAACAGTGCAGCAGCCTCAGCAACCGCAGCCGCCGCGGTGTCACGAGGTTGACCTCACTGGCCAATATGACGCAAGCGTTTGCCGCACCTTCTTCATCTCGTGGCGCCGCCTACCGTATGTTGCAGTAATTGCACGCACACTTATAATTTATGTCGTACACACATTTTTCGGCCGCGCAATCTGTGCGCCCCCGTGCCCGTGCGTGCGTTATACAATCGCCGAGTCTCGATGAATTAGCGCGAAATTTTGTCGCTGCCGCCATATTCGATCGCAGCATCGTTTAATTTTCTACAGACGTTCCCGCGACAGTTATCTCGTGTGTAGGCCTGCGCGTTATACAATCGCTTGTCGATACATCATCGGGTGGATTCATAAACCACGTGCTCATTAATCTTTCATTTCTATCCCGCACACGACCGGGGCTCGGTCCGAAGGCCACTCCATCACGGTCGGCTTATACAACCCGCCATGCTGTAACCTCGCCACGGCAAAGCTATAGCCGCCGCCAACGCAGTCTCGCTGAGGAAGGAGTCCGGATAGCCGGCTCGTTAGAACGCGGCCGTGTTCGACCTCGATTGTCGAATTGCACTATCCCGACGACGTTAACGCTTGAAGACAGATAACGTCGAAAGTAACAGATTTCCAACGCCTCTGAAGTTACGACCTTATGGCGCTATACAAATCTATTTATTATTATTATTTTTTAGCCCACCAGCACAAAGCCGCAGGCAGGAAAGCTAGGCTATACATACAAAATTATGGTTGCAACACCAATTTACTCTGTGACCATGGTGTTGTGGAAAGAAGCCGCATTTCCTCTTTGCAGAGCCACGGAAAGGTTAATCTGTTTATTATTATTATTGACACTGGCCACCTTCATAGCGAAAAGCGTAAATCAACGTCTGTCTGTCTGTCTGTCTCGTTATTTTCTAACGTCAGTATTGTTATGACTTTTAGCTGTGCCCCGACGCAGCCAGCGTACGTTTCGGCTTTTCTGTCCGAGGACCAATACAGTAGTTATAAATCCAAGGAACATGATAATTGATGCTTCGTTTTTTAATGGCCGGACGACATTTGATACAGTGATACCTGCACAACTGGAAGTTCCACCCATACCTATTTCCTCTTCTCGCAACTAGCGTTCCCAATAAGTAGAAGTTACTATTCACGATCATTTTCTTCCCTATAAGTGGACTAACAAAATCGACACCAACGCCAGTATTAGTATTCCACATGTTCACAATTCGTGCAGAGAAAGAATGGCACGTCGTATAGCACAGCCATGATTGAACAATTCGTATTTATCACCTAGTATTAGTTCTGGGATTTTACAATCATGGCTAGGACGAATTACCGTAAAATTGTCGCCGCCCTTAACAGGGTTAACCGAGTAGTCGAAAGCGCCTATACGCTGGAGCGATAACCTCTCACAAACCGACGCGGCGCCCGTTCATTCCTCCCGTTTCGCGACTGTAGTGGCCGGCTCCCAGGTCAGTTCAACGCGGCGATCGATCAATCAATTTCTGTCGACTGTCTGTCGACGCAATTAATAACGCCGTCAGCAGTCGCCGCAGCATTCCCTCGGCGACTCCGCCGACTCGAGACCGACGACCTGACCGACTGCCGGGCAGGTCCCCGTCGCATGTCGACCGTCTGCCCGACCGAATCTAGGAGTTTCGCCCCCAAAATTGACCCCAACCCCAATCTAACCCTCTCCAACAACATCCCCAACCGTCAGCCGTGACCCTAACCCTTAACTCCATAACTCCAAACACAAACATCTTTATTCATCAGAATTGCTAGCACACGAAAATACGAAAAAGTATATGCATGGGGTGAAATGACGTCACGGAGCCTATGGTCACGATACGATCGCCATTTTATTGGCATAACACGACATAATGCGTTGAGTTAAATGGCGAACATTTAGCGTGTTATTCAAATAAAATTAAATCAGTTAGTTTAAGAAAATGTCCATGTGATCACTGACTTACCATCAATGCATATTTAGCGCTATCACAGTGACAAACATTTATCAGAGTTTTACCTACAATATGGCGGCAAAAATCAACTGGCATAGATATGGAACAGAATTATGTCACTGTCACTCTATGTATAGTAAAAACAAGTCATCTACTCTACAGACTGGAAACATTCCCACGAACGTCGCAGACTGACTGCTGTTTGACATAATATCTCTTAATAAACCCGCGTGGCGACAACCTCAGCGGCATCGCTAACTCCAAAATTGAAAAAACCTTAACCCTCACTGGGGGAGATGCCCGGGGACAATGCCCGGTCACCCTACAGTCTACACCAGTCCGTCAAACGGGTCCTTCAGTCTCGCTGGCAACCCCGTAACTCCACCAGAATGAAGAACAAGACTGTTCCCGGATCTCTACATCAGGACACCTGCCCCTCCCTAAAAACTGTCATCACGGACAACTGCCCCAGACCAACCCCAACCATGACCTAGCACTAAACCCTAACGGCAAACCATAGACGTGACCCATTACCATAACCCAAATCCTAATAACTTTAACACCAAACCCTACTAACCCTATACGTTACCCTGTTCCCTAACCCTATCTCTAAAACCCTAACCGCAACGGGGGCGGCAGATGTCCGCGATGGTAGTTTTCGAGGGGAGGCAGATGTCCGGGGGGGGAATGCCCGGGCACCCCATTCCGCCGTTCCACCAGCCGATGCATACGCTGTTTCCGTCCGTTTTCTCGACTCATCGATCTCTCACGGACCACGACTCCACGCCTGTGCGTTCAGTTTGCCATGAAGATACGACAGCGGACGGACGCGCTTGTCATTCACACCGATAGAAGGTAAGGTAAAGGTAAAGGTCTGGTAGCCCATACTCGGTTACCGAGCGTAGGGTTCCGGAGCTGATCCCGGTTCTTGGCAGTCAGCCCGCAGGTGACGTGAGTCGTAAACCCGGCGGTAGGCTGCCGTTGTCATTCACACCGATACGACGGCGATACGCCCAACACATCGACCGTACACCAGTCAGCTCAGTCGACCGCGCGCAGACAGCTGTAAACAGGAGGAGTAGGCTACTGTGTAGAAAGACAGGTGAGAGGCTGGCAGAAAGAAGCGAAGGGTCGATTAAGGGAGAAAAGTGATCATTTCGAACGTTACGATATATTATTCGCAACGAGGATGGTGACAGACAAGCAAGACTGACAAATAGCAAGCGTAGCGGCCCTCGGACAGGAGGGCCGAAACGTATTCTGGCCATAATAGTCGCATTAACGCTGGAATTTCTAACGATTTCTAACGACAGACGGACGAACAGACATCATACGGTTGCGTTCCGCTACACGCGCGCGGCCGGCGTAATAACTAGTGAAGCGCAAAGGTCGTGGGGCCCATAACACATCCACTTCGCTGCAAATTTATTAGAGAATCTACCATTGAAAGAATAGCTTCTACTCGGTTTTGACCTTTCCAAGTATAGGGAACGAAAGTGTGCCGATGCAATTGGCACAGTGCTGGTTCCCTGAGCTGGTCATTTCCAATGCTAAAATATAAATATATTTGTCAAATAAAATATACGGAAGCAATTTTATCAAACAGCACCCGGAAACTGTTATGGTTTTGAAATTACCAACATGCTGATCCCAGTTGCAAAAACATTAATGCACTGTGTTACGTATGATAGTTTTCGGCATACTTTCGTTCCCAAGTTGTATGTGTGCGCATTTTATACGATGACGTGGTAGCTAATCTGAAGCGGCGGGCGGAGTGCGAGATGGAACGGTCGCACTGGTTCTCTGCGGGTGACGGGACTTTGACCAGTCTGAGTCATTTCGAGCACTTTTGATTCGCTGTAGCAGCGATAAAATGATATCTCAGCGTACAGGAGAGGGTGGCCAACTGGTAATTTGTACGTAAAGAAAGTAGTAAGAAAGTAGCTTTGAAATATAATCCCTAACGCGCACAATAGCCCAGAAAGCCGAATCTGAGACGCCAGAAGTGCGCGCAGCCATTTGGCAATGTCCGCATTTCTTTACGAATAGTGAATAGGCCTACTTGGCGTTGCAGGGTGAAAATACTTTTCCGATTATTTAAAGACCGACGCATTACCGTAGTCACGCAGGCGAGAATACAGGTGTTCGGCAGCGCTCGCTCGTCATCAATTAATCAACTACATCTATAATTGGCGCGCACGTTGCGCCACGTCTTGCGTTCGTTGCTAGGCGACGGTTGCCAAGGCGACTGTCGTCATTGGCGACGATGACGTAAAGCGGGCGGCGAAAGAAACGGCGCTCGCTGCGGCCTAAGGCGCGAATTTACAGCGTGTGACGGCCGCCGACCAGCAGTGATGGGCAATCAACTGAATCAGCTGAAATATTGCCATTAAAATAAAACTAAATATTAACAAAAACTTTCCGTTAAGCTATCATTTGGTGACTAATTTTACAAAAATAGTTAACTAAGCAGTCAAAGCTAAAATATTTAATTAACTTTCATCCAGCTAAACCTAACCGTTCTTATTCCTGTTTCAGAACGTTACTACAACGTAGAGACATTATCAGAAATACCTACTGTGTAAAATGCTGATTTTATACGAAACTGGAGACATGACAGTAAAGTAAACTGACTGTTTCTTTACCGCAAAATTTGAACTTTAACCACAGACTTGTTGTACTGAGTTTACTTATTGACTATTTCAGGTTTATGAACAAGTACGGTTTCTGCTTAACTATTTTAACTCAGTTAAACTTGTGGTCTAATTGACGTAATGAAGGCCACTGCAGTTGGAAATCTTGGCGCGTTCAGTTCCTCAACGTTGAGCTTTCTTTCGGAACTCGGTCAGCGAGTTAGTAGCCAGTCTGGATTCAGGAAACGGCGGCGACAACAGCTCTTACTTGCTCTTTTTGAGACTCTCTTACTGTCGACGTGCAGGTTCATTATTTGATTTCAGCCTTTCTGGCACTGCGCGCATTGTACGTGGAGT
>Ga0126328_10000211_pt1 | contig 12758 bp, 14 predicted proteins | sample InaspJWI13metaG_FD_97003 | JGI IMG/M metagenome (GOLD analysis project Ga0126328, IMG submission 97003) | Marine gutless worms symbiont microbial communities from Oahu, Hawaii - Inanidrilus sp. 1 OAHU.JWI-13 metaG | ecosystem: Host-associated > Annelida > Digestive system > Unclassified... | reverse complement strand
TACCGCCCAGGAACCTGTCTGTAACGAGCAGGTGTAGGACAGGCAGGCGGGGCAGACAGCGAACCGCATCAATGGACGCCCGGCCAGCGGTGAACCGCATCTTTGGATGGCCCGTGCCCAACAACGGTGTTGGGCACGGCGCACGGCCTGCCTGTCGGCAGACAGGTTCTTGGGCGGACGTGGCCGTTTGATCTTTGCTATGGACGCCACCGCGAACCGCAAGCCGACCTGGGACCGGGCGGCGCGGATCCAGGCAGCCATCTTCAGCGAGAGCGCGGACCTGGGTGGGCTGGAGGTCCAACTCTATTACTACGTTGGCCGGGTGCTCCGATATGCCGGGGAGGAGTCGCAACGCGATAGGGTGAACGCCCTGGTATTCGTGGGCGACTGTGTCGAGGAGAATGAAGACGAACTGTCCGGACTTGCCGGGCAGCTCGGTCTCTTAGGAGTACTCGCCTTCGTCTTCCAGGAAGGGGTCGATCCCGAAGCGGAGTGGAGCTTTCGCGTGGAGCTTTCGCCGGATTGCGCGCCTGAGCGGAGGGCCTATTGTCGCTTCGACGCGAGTAGCCCCCAAACCTTGGGTGACCTGCTGAGCGCCGTTGCGGTCCACGCTGCCGGCGGTCGCACGGCACTGGAGCAGTTCGGGAAGAAGCGCGGCGGCGCAGCCCTGCGCCTGACTTACCAGATTATCAAAGCCTGACCTTTTCCGAACCATGTTCGGTCGCCTGCTCATATTGATCGCCCTGGTGGGCGCCCTCCTCTGGTTCCTGCACTGGTTCGGAAATACCCCCCCGGAGCGGGTTGCCAAGGTATTGCGTCGCTCCCTGCTCTGGGGCGCCGTGGGATTCCTGGTACTCCTGGCGGTCAGCGGTCGCCTGCATCCCTTGTTCGCAGCCCTCGCCGCCCTCGTTCCCGTGGTCATCCGGGCCGTCAACCTGCTGCGGCTATTGCCGATGATCCGGCAGATCATGCGGGCCTTAGGGTTGTCTGGGCCGGCGGGGGCGACGGCGGGTGCCGGTCTCGGCAGCGGAGGGCAGACCTCCTCGATCCGCACCCGCTTTCTGGAGATGACCCTGGACCTCGCCAGCGGCGAGCTGGATGGGCTGGTTCTGGAAGGACCCTTGCAGGGTCACCGCTTGTCCGCACTGAACCTGCAGCAGCTGATGGACCTGCTGACCCTGTGTCGGAGCCGGGACGCCCAGTCCGCCGCGGTACTCGAGGCCTACCTCGACCGGATCCGGGGTAGTGACTGGCGGGAGCACGCGCGAGGGTCGGGAACGGGGACCGTGCCGCCGGCCGCTGCCGGACTGACCCTGGAAGAGGCACTTGCGATTCTCGGCCTCGCGCAGGGGGCGAGCGAGGGTGAAATCCGCGCTGCCCACCGCCGCCTGATACAGAGGTTCCACCCGGACCGTGGCGGCTCGGATTACCTGGCGGCCAAGATCAACGCAGCGAAGCGGTTGCTCCTGGGTGATTAGCAGTATAGGTTGGGGAAAGCCCGTAGATACTCTGTTCCGATTCAAGTCCAATTTGTGTCCTGCTCCCCAAAAAAACACCACTTAAGCATAAATCAGATGGTAGTGGTGATTTTTGGGTAGTGCTTAATATGTAGTGGTCGTGTGATGATCCCATCGAAGAAGAAAAAGGTTCACCAGAGAGTTCATCACTACACGTTAAGCACTACCTCTAAAGTTATCTAGACCCTCATATATTGAGCCATCATTCCGGCAGGGAGTCCAGGAATCCAGTCACAGGAATGCGAGATTTCTCACAATTTTCATAACTTTTCGATTCCGGCAATCCCTTCAAACCGGCGCATTGCCTCAACTTGATGGCATTGACCAAAGATCCGCTCATGCCGCAGGAACTTCTTCTTCGGGCCCAAACTCTCGTGCCTCCTCTTCCAGCATTATGGGAATATCGTCCCGGATCGGGTAGGCCAGACGATCGCCCCTGCAGATGAGTTCCGCGGCCGTCTTGTCATAGTGGAGGACGCCTTTACACACGGGACACCGCAGGATGTCCAGGAGTCTTTTATCCATTGCCGATACCCTCCAGTTTTTCCAACAGCAGTCGCTCAAACTCGTTCTCGAACCGCGCCGCTACGGGCAGATACCAGAAATTCGGGCGCGCAAGCCCGGCGCACTTGACCGCATCCTTCTCCGTCATGATCACCGGCCCCGGTGGCCAGGATGCCGCATCCTCACGGCTGAACGGATGATGATCCGGATAGGGGCGCTCGTCCACATGCAGCCCCCGGCGGCGCAGGAACCGGAAGAAGCGGTCAGGATTGCCGCTGCCCGCGACCGCCGTGGCCCGTTGCCGGCACAACCCTTCCAGGCTGCGCGTGATTCCCCGGTTGGCGAGCTTGACCAACGGTCCGGGAACCAGGTGCATGAGCTGCCCGCCCGGACAGGGACCACCGTTGCATACGGTCAGGTCCACTGAACGGTGCCGGGCTTCGGCCTCGCGTAGCGGTCCGGCAGGAAGACAGCGCCCGTTGCCGAACCGACGCGAGGCATCTATCACCAGGATCTCCAGGTCCCGCTGCAGACCATAGTGCTGGAGCCCATCGTCGCTGATAATTATATCGCATTCGGAGTCGGCCAGAAGCAGTTCGCCAGCCGCGACCCGATCGGCCCCCGCGACGACGGGGCAACCGCTGCGCCGCGCCAGCAGGACCGACTCGTCTCCGACTGTGAAGGGATCGCTGTCTGCGGTTACCAGGCAGGGCCGCCGCGTCCCGCTGCCGCCGTAGCCTCGGGTCAGGATACCGGGCCGGTAACCCCGACGGCACAGCAGATCGGCCACTGCCAGCACCAGCGGGGTCTTGCCGGTACCGCCGACGGTGAGATTACCCACCACAATTACGGGAACCGGCAGGCGACGGCTGCGCAGCCATGCCCTTCGGTAGGCCAGCTGCCACAGCCTGACACCGCCGCAATAGAGCCAGCTCGCAGGCAACAATCCGTAGGAGAGCGGATGGCCGCCGTACCAGACTGCCACAGCAAGACGGAGCATCGCGATCCGACCCGCCGATCCGTTCATGCGGGCGCCGGATGTGCGTGGAACTGCATACGGTGCAGCCGCGCGTAGTAGCCTACCTGGGCCAACAGGTCCGAGTGCCGACCCTGTTCCACGATACGGCCCTGTTCAATGACCAGGATCCGATCCGCATGCTCGATGGTGGAGAGCCGATGGGCGATGACCAGGGTCGTGCGGTGCTGCATCAGCTCCAACAGGGCAGCCTGAATATGGCGCTCCGACTCGGTATCCATGGCGGACGTGGCTTCGTCCAGGATCAGGATGGGGGCGTCCCTGAGCATGGCCCGCGCGATGGCGATGCGTTGGCGTTGTCCGCCGGAGAGGAGTACCCCTCGGTCGCCGATCAGGGTTTCGAAGCCGCGGGGGAGGGCGCGAATAAAGTCCAGGGCATGGGCCGCGTCGGCCACCCGCTCGATTTCCCGCGGGTCGACCTCCCCCGGACGACCGTAGGCAATATTGTTTGCCACCGAGTCGTTGAACAGAACCACCTCCTGGGCTACCAGGGAGATCTGGTCGCGCAGATTCCGCAGGGTCAGCTCCCGCACCGGTACGCCGTCGATGAGGATCTGCCCGCAGGTGGCGTCGTAAAAGCGGGGTAAGAGGCTGACCAGGGTGGTCTTGCCGCTGCCGGAACGCCCTACGAAGGCGACCGCCTCCCCCGGTGCGATGGTGAGGGTTACATCCTCGAGCACGGGTCCCTGCTTCAGGTTGTAGACATGGCCTACCCCCCGATACTCCACCCTGCCTGCGGCGCGTCCCAGGGTACGGGTACCGGTATCGCGTTCGATTTCGGTATCCAGCAGCTCGAACAGACTCTCGGCGGCGACGATCCCCCGCTGCAGATGGGCATTGACCGCGGTCAGGCGTTTGGCCGGTGATAGCAGCAGCCCCATGGCTACCACGAAGGACATGAAGGTACCGACCGAAATCCCCTCCCGCAGCCCCTGCATGGTGGACAAATAGACGATCACGGCGATCGCTAGGGCTGAGATGAGTTGCACCAGAGGAACACTCGCCGCCTCGGTGGCGATCATCTTCATCTGCAGGGAGCGGGTCTTCTCGTTGACACGGCCGAAGCGGGTGCGCTCCCGGTCCTGGCCGCCGAAGGCCTTGACCACTCGATGGGCGTCGATGACTTCCTGGATGGCATGGGTAAGCTCACCCACCCGATCCTGGATGCGCCGGCTGTGATGGCGAAAGCGCTTGGTGGCATAGTTTGTCGCCCCCGCCATGGCCGGCCCGATCAGCAGGAAGATCACCGACAAGGAGGCATTGAGGTAGAGCATATAAGCCATCAGACCGATAACGGTGAGACCGTCGCGTACGATGGTGGTCAAGGCCGTGGTCGCGGCACTGGCGACGTTTTCCACGTTATAGGTGAACTTGGACAGGATCTGGCCGGAGCCGTGGTTATCGTAATAGCGGGTAGGGGAGTGCATCAGGTGTTCGAACATCTCCCGGCGCAGATTCGCCACTACCCGTCGTCCCACCCACATGAGGAAGTAGGTGTTCACGAACCCGGCGCTACCCCGGATCACAAACAGGATTACTAAGAGCACCGGTATGATGCTCACCACATCCGGATCGCGGTCTACAAAGCTGCCGTCCACCAGCGGTTGCATCATGGCGGCAAACAACGGCTCGGTGACCGCATAGACGAGCATCCCTAGGAGCGAGACGGAAAAGGCCGCCAGTAAGGCTTGGCATAACCGAGCAGACGACGATAGATCAGCCGGGCGGAGCCCGAAACGACGCCGTCCGCCCCATTCATCGGGATGCGTCGGGCCGGGTCGCGGCAAAGGCGAAACGCAGCAGCCCGAGCCGGCTGGCCGCGTCCATGGCGGTCATGACTGCCTGGTGCGGGGTCGCGGCGTCGGCCCTGATAACGACCGGGAACCCCCGCTCCTCGCCGACCGCGCCTATGATCGCTTCCTGCAGCGTGGCCGGCTCGTGGTCGGCCACGCTCCGTTCATTGACATGGAAGGTACCCGCGTCGTCGATGGCAATCTCCAGGACGACGCGGGGCTCATCGGCAGGGGCCTCCTCTCCCTGGACCTCCGGCAACCGGATTTGGATCCGAGTGTCTTCCTTGAAAGTGGTGGATAGCATGAAAAAGATCAGGAGCAGGAAGACGACGTCGATCATCGGGGTCAGGTTGATATCGGGGGGCTCCAGGCGATGCGGACGCAGGTTCACTGGGCGTCTCCCTCCACGCGCTCGCCCTTGATGACCGCCACCAGCTCGAGGGCTTGCTCTTCCATATCGAGGGTGAGCTCGTCGACCTTGCTGTTGAAGTGGCGATGAAACATCAGGGCCGGGATGGCCACCGAGAGACCGGCGGCGGTGGTGATCAGGGCCTTGGAAATCCCGCCAGCCAAGACTCCTGGGTTGCCCACGCCGACATCCATGATGACCCCGAATACCTCGATCATGCCGATAACGGTCCCCAATAGCCCCAGAAGCGGTGTCACCGAGGCAATCGTACCCAAAGTGTTGAGATAACGCTCCAGCTCTGCCACCACTTGGCGGCCGGTATCATGGATGGCCTCCTTCATCACCTCCCGGGAATACTCCCGGTTCGCCAGACCCGCCGTCAGGATCCCCTAGGGGAGAGCCGTCCTGCACTTCGACCAAGCGTTCCTCTGTGAGCTGCTTCCGGTAGTACCATTCCCGGATCCCGACCACCAGGCCGGCGGGCATGACCCGGCGACGACGCAGGGTCCACAGCCGCTCCAGGACGATAGCCATGGCGATGACCGAACAGGCAAGGATAGGTAGCATCAGCCAGCCCCCGGTCCACATCAACTCCAGTACCTGGAAGTCACCCAGATTCCCGAAATTCGTGTCGATCGCCGATCCCACTTGCATCCAGGCCATGATGCCAGCTATTTTCCTTCCAGTTTCTCAGCAGCTTTACGGACTCGATTATGGCAGCCGTCAGCGAACGCGTCGATAGCCTCGAACAAACCCTGCAGGATTTCATCAGGAACGCCGATGTTCAGTTCACCAGGCTCTTCAACTCGCAACTGCAAACGGAAGTGGAGTTGCGCCTGTTCAAGGACGAGATGGGTGCATTCAATGGGGGGAAATCTCCAATAAACTGAGTACCCTGGTCGAGGACCTGGTCGCCCCGAGTCTACCTCGCATCATTGAGGAACGGGTAGTGCTTGATATGTAGTGATCGTGTGATGATCCCATCGAAGAAGAAAAAGGTTCACCAGAGAGTTCATCACTACATGTTAAGCACCACCGGAAAAGGATGTGCTGCAACGCGCTTTCCTGCACGGAATGTTACACTTTCCCCTAGGCTCCGGTCTTCCCGACGAGGTCTTCTTCCACGCGGTCGCGCCCCGGGGAGCGGACAACCGCACGTTCCGCGTCCAACGAGAGCGTGTCGCCAGGTGATATTCACGTGCAACGGGTATAAGAATAGGTTGCGTTAGCCGCGCGAGAAAACGCCTAGGGAGCATACAGCGTCGAACTCGTCGTAACGCAACACGACGCTTCCTGACCGACCAAAATACCGAGACGGAAGCCACACAGATGCGGTTCGCTAAATGTCAACACGCCTTGGTGCATGCGTCGCGCTTGTTTCACACGGTGCGACATCTGCGGCCAGTTCAGATATATAGCCGTCTCTGGTTCCAAACCTACCGACCAACACCCGACCTGACACCGGCTCCAGAAATCCGGGTTAGGAGGGGGCGTTGGCAGCATCCAGCCCGGCACCTTACTTCGCTCCTGAACGAGGATGCCTTCCGGTTTCTGAATGAGCGGCACGCGATCGAGGCCCCTTCCGATTGGAATCATCCGACCTGGGAAAAACTCTGGCTCTATAACCTGCATTGCTTCGAAGACCTGAACGCCGAGGACGCCGAGGACCGGACCGGACGGCACCGCGCACTGATCGCGCGTTGGCTGGCGGAGAATCCACCGGCGGTGGGGATCGGATGGGAGCCTTACCCCATCTCTATGCGCCTGGTGAACTGGATCAAATGGGCGCTGGCGGGCAACCCCCTTGCGCCGGCCTGGGTGCGGAGCCTCGCGGTGCAGGCGCGTCATCTGCGCCGGCGCCTGGAGTATCATCTGTTAGGCAATCACCTCTTAGCCAATGCGAAGGCGTTGGTGTTCGCCAGCCTGTTTTTCGGGGGGGACGAAGCGCGACGCTGGCTGGAAAAGGGTCTGGCCGTGCTGGATCGGGAGCTGAACGAGCAGATTCTACCGGACGGGGGCTACTTCGAGCTCAGTCCCATGTACCATAGTGTGGTCCTGGAGGATCTGCTGGACCTGCTCAATCTGCTGCGAGCCTACCCCGACGCCGGAGTGGACCCCGCCTGGGAGGCTCGCTTGCGCGGGCTGACCGAAGCGATGCACGAGTGGCTCGCCGTGATGTGTCATCCCGATGGCGAGATTGCTTTGTTTAACGATGCAGCTTTCGGTATTGCCTGCCCACCCGCGGAATTGGATGCGTATGCAGCACGCCTGGGTCTACCGGACTGTGCCCCAGGGTCCGGACCGATCCGACATCTGGCTGACGCCGGTTATATCCGCTTGGACCAGGGAGTTGCCTGTGCCCTGCTGGATGTTGCGCGGATCGGACCCGATTACATCCCTGGTCATGCCCACGCGGATACCTTGTCATTCGAGCTTTCCCTGTTCGGCCGGCGGGTACTTGTGAACTCGGGGACCTCTCGCTATGGGACCAGCCCGGAGCGCGAACGGCAGCGTGGGACCGCGGCCCACAATACGGTGGTCATCGATCGGCAGGATTCCAGTGAGGTGTGGTCCGGCTTCAGGGTCGCACGCCGGGCGCGGCCTAAGGATCTGCAGGTCGAGTCGGTGCAAGACGGTATTCAGGTGCACTGTTCCCATAACGGCTATCGGTGTTTGCCGGGAAGCCCGCTGCACAAACGTCGCTGGAAGCTTGGTCAGGGGTGTCTGGCGGTGCGGGACGAGATCGAGGGACCCTACACCGAGGCCCAGGCTCGCTTTTATTTCCATCCCGACATATCTGTCGAGATCCCGGCGGGTTGCTCACGAGGTCGATTACGCATGCCCGGCGGTCAGGCAGTTGGTTTGGAGATCAGGGCAGGGAGCGGGGTGCTCGAGAAGACGACCTATCATCCACGCTTTGGCGTCAGCGAGCCGAATAGCTGCCTCTGCGTCAGCTTGTCAGAACAGACGAGTGAGGTAGAGTTTCATTGGGATTGATATGCACATTCTGCTCGTGACGGACAATTTCCCGCCGGAGACCAACGCCCCGGCCTCCAGGACCCACGAGCACGCCAGGGAATGGGTGCAGGCGGGGGAGCAGGTGACGATACTTACGTGCGCACCGAATTTTCCCTTCGGTGAGGTCTACGAGGGCTATCGCAACGCTTTGCTGCAGACAGAGACTATGGACGGTATCGAGGTTTATCGCGTATGGACCTATATGGCCGCCAACCAAGGCTTTTTTCGGCGGACTGCGGATTTTGTGAGCTTCATGGTCGCGTCCGTTCTCGGGTCATCTCGGATCAAGTCGCCGGATGTCGTGGTTGCCACCTCGCCGCAGTTCTTCGCCGGACTGGGCGGTTACATCATCTCCAAACTCAAACGGCGCCCTTTCGTCTTCGAGGTCCGTGACCTCTGGCCGGAGCAGATCGAAGTCGTCGGCTTGATGCGGGAAGGTCTCCTCATGTACCTGCTGGGCGGCCTGGCCCGCTACCTTTACCATCACTGCGATCGTTTAGTGACCGTCGGCGAGGGTTATAAGATACAGATCCAAGACAAGTACGATGTGCCGGAGAGCAAGATCGCCACGGTTCCCAACGGGGTATTGTTCGAGCTCTTTTCGAAAAAAGGACGACGGGGGCAGTACCGTCAGGAATTCGGCTGGGGTGATAAGTTCGTCGTGGTCTACGTAGGGGTTCATGGAATGAGTCAGAAACTGGAGACACTGCTTGAAGCCGCGCAGTACACCGCCGATCAGGGTATCTTCTTTGCCTTCGTCGGCGACGGGTCGGAAAAGGAGAAGCTGATAAGACTAAAAGATCAGATGAACCTCTACACTTGCGTCTTTTACTCTGTCCAGCCTAAGGAACAGGTACCGAGGTTCTACGAGGCGGCGGATGCCTGCATTGTGGTGTTGCAAAAGAGTGAACTCTTCAAGGGTAACTACCCGTCGAAAATGTTTGAAGCGCTGAGTATGGCGTGTCCCGTGATCCTATCCGGCGAGGGGCGGAGCGCGGAGATCCTGATGGCATCCGGTGGTGGAATTGTCGTGTCCCCCGAAACGCCGGAGGCCTTGGCCAAACACCTATTGTATCTACAAAAGCACCCTGCCGAGGCCACTGCGATGGGTGAGCGCGGCCGCCATTATGTGCAGAACCACTACTCCCGGCGAGTCTGGGCGCAGCGATATTTGGAGTTGCTGAGACAGGTAACCTCGGGGAGATGAGGTAGACTCCATTGTCAAGACCACAGTGATTAGGGGTCAGCCCCTACCGTCCACGATCTGAGGGCCTGTCTGACTTACGACCGTGATTCATTTGCGCTAATTCACGTTCATTTGTGGAAAAAAAGAATTCCCGGTGGAAGAACCGAACTGATGTTATCGGTACTTCGGTACTGCTGTACTATACGAGTGCCCTTTTCCCCAATGCCTTCTATGCTGCAATGAATAATGAGACCAGCTCCGACAAGCCCTGGGCCGGGCGCTTTAATGAGCCGACGGATGCCTTTGTGGAGGCCTTCACTGCCTCGGTGGACTTCGACCACCGGCTCTACCGCTATGATATCGAGGGTTCCATCGCTCATGCCACCATGCTGGCGCGCCAGGGTATTCTGGCCACGGCGGAACGCGATGCCATCGTTGCCGGCCTGACGCGCATCCGCGAGCGTAGCGAGGCCGGCGAATTCGAGTGGTCGATCCCCCTCGAAGACGTGCACATGAATATCGAGGCGGCGCTCACTCGGGACATCGGCGACACCGGCAAGAAACTGCACACCGGACGCTCGCGCAATGACCAGGTGGCTACGGACGTACGGCTCTACCTACGCACCGAGATCGATGCCATCCGCGTCGAGATCGGGCGTTTCCAGCGTGCTATCCTGGATCTGGCCGAGCGCGAGGTCGAATCGGTGATGCCCGGCTTCACCCATCTGCAGGCGGCCCAACCCATTACCTTCGGACACCACCTGATGGCTTGGTTCGAAATGCTGCAACGCGACCGTGAACGCTTCGCGGATTGTCGCCGGCGGGTCGACATCCTACCCTTGGGGGCTGCAGCCCTGGCCGGCACCACCTACCCCATCGACCCCTACTATACGGCCGAACTTCTGGGCTTCACGCGCCCGGCGGAGAATTCCCTGGATGCCGTCTCGGACCGAGATTTCATCATCGAATTCAGCGCCGCTGCCGCGATCCTGATGATGCACTTGTCACGCTTCTCCGAGGAGCTCATCCTCTGGTCCTCCGCGCGGTTCGGCTTCGTCGAGCTCGCGGATGCCTTCTGCACCGGCTCTTCCATCATGCCCCAGAAGAAGAATCCGGACGTACCCGAACTGGTGCGCGGCAAGGCGGGGCGTATATTCGGACACCTGATGGGATTGCTGACCCTGATGAAAGGCCAACCGCTGGCCTATAACAAAGACAACCAGGAAGACAAGGAGCCCCTGTTCGACACGGTGGACAACCTCAAGGGCTCGCTGAAGGTATTCGCGGATATGATGGGGGCGCTGCGGTGCAATACGGAACGTATGCGCGCGGCGGCGTGGCAGGGTTTTGCCACCGCTACCGACCTGGCGGACTACCTGGTGCGCAAGGGCATCCCCTTCCGTGACGCCCACGAGATCGTTAGCCAGGCAGTAGCCCTGGGCATTCGGGAGGGGAAGGACCTCTCGGAGCTGTCGCTGGAGGGATTGCAGCGGTTTTCCACAGACATCGCCGAAGACGTATTCGAGGTGCTGACCCTGGATGGATCAGTGGCCGCCCGAAACCATATCTGCGGTACCGCCCCGGTCCGGGTGCGTGCGGCCATTACCCGTGCCCGGGCACGAATGGCGGACGACTGAGCCTGGACACGGATTTTGGATAGTGCTTAACGTGTAGTGATGAGCTCTCTGGTGAACCTTTTTCTTTTTCGCTGGGATTATCACACGACCACTACATATTAAGCACTACTGGATTTTGAACCGCAATAGTTTCCGGCTTCCAGTTGCCGGTTTCCGGCGTCCCGCTATAACCGTCACCTAACTCGGATACTGCTGTAGGATTTGGTCGTACCGGTCAAATCCGACGATATTACGGATGGTGGCGAAGTCCACGCTCCGCTGGGGCAGGTCTCCTGCTGCGAGCCCCTGCAAGGCCTCCTGCATGGCGTAGACCGCGCTGTTTAGCAGGGCCAGCGGATAAGCAACGATCCGGTAGCCGATCTCCTGCAGCCGCTGCGGCGACAGGATCGGGGTTATGCCTCCTTCCAGCATGTTGGCCATCTTGGGGCCGGGAACCTGTGCGCAGAAAGCGGCCATCTCGGCCTCATCCCCAGGTGCCTCCAGAAACAGGATGTCTGCTCCCAAATCGGCGAATGCCTGCATACGCCACAGGGCCTCGGCAAGACCCGCAGTGGCGCAGGCGTCCGTACGGGCCATAATCAGTATGTCCGCTCCCTGTTCTCTGCCATCCACGGCCGCCTGGATGCGGGACAGTGCCTCGGGACGCGGGACGATTTCTTTGCCGCGAGTGTGGCCACAGCGCTTAGGTGCAAGCTGATCCTCGATCATGATGGCGGCAAACCCGGCGTCGGCATAACCTCGCACGGCACGCTGAACGTTGGCGGGGTTGCCGTAGCCGGTGTCGCCGGCACCGATGACGGGAAAGGATACGGCATCCAGGATACTGCGGCCCTGATCGAGCATTTCGGCATAGGAGATGAGCCCGGTGTCCGGTAGGGCCAAACGCGCCGCCGCCACGGCGAAGCCGCTCATGAAGGTCAAGGGAAAACCGGCCTGCTCGATGAGCCGCGCCGAGAGGGCATCGAAGCAGCAGGGCATGAGCAGCAGGTCGGGGCCTCCAAGGAGTTGCCGCAGTCTGTCGGTGGAGGTATTCATGCCGGAGGCTTGCCGGGGATCGGGAGTTCGCTACCAATTAAAGGGCGGACACAACCGCCCTTTTGTGTTTGACCGGCCGGAATCAACCCTTGGCCCAATTCCCGATGTTATCGGTGCCCTTCTCTTCGCCATCGGAGTAACCGGCCTCGTAGGCCTCGGTCAGTCGTTGCTCTTCACGCTTTGGATTCTGTAGGAACCCGCACTGCCAGCCTTGGATGTATTCATCGTCGACATCCATCTGCTCCATCTTGGTTACGGCGTCATAGTAAAACTGATTCATATCCGATCTCCGAGCATTGCCAATGTTCGGGCCTTAGGGCCCTGGTTTTACAGTCTTCGTACCGGAAAATACAACTACCGACCCGACGGTGGCAACCAGCCGGCGTGCCCTCATGTCTCTCACCAAAAGCAACCATCCCGTCCAAGCTGCAACAGCCGACAACCAGGGGACGATAAGGATACAAGAATACTTCGTTTTTCTAACGCCTGCCAGCATCAATAGATGCGGTTTGCTGCGCTCACCACACCCTTGTATGTTCTGTTTCCAAGGGAGAACCAAGGATGAGGTAGAAAGGGAATTGATGGCGAGTACCTGGGGGAAGCCGTCACATCCTGAGGCCTTA
>Ga0126328_10000210_pt1 | contig 12778 bp, 4 predicted proteins | sample InaspJWI13metaG_FD_97003 | JGI IMG/M metagenome (GOLD analysis project Ga0126328, IMG submission 97003) | Marine gutless worms symbiont microbial communities from Oahu, Hawaii - Inanidrilus sp. 1 OAHU.JWI-13 metaG | ecosystem: Host-associated > Annelida > Digestive system > Unclassified | place... | reverse complement strand
CTTTCATCAACTTTCGTCACGGGAATAGAGAACTGACTGGATCACCTCGCTAAGTCATCTGACCTCGCATGGTAAAACGTTGTGGATTTAGTTTGCAACAAGCAGCGACGTGTAAGAAGCTGTTACGTCACAGCAGCACAAATAGTTCTATGTCAGTGGGCTGTATGGGAAAGTGCAGGAAGTCGAAGATTTTCTTATTTTCTGTGTAGAAAAAAGTGATTTTCCCGCTCGTTTTGGCCGCAAATAGGTCCAGTACAAGAAAAAAAATAATGAAGACATTAAGCGTGACGTTTCACAGTAAATGTTACAAATTCCATCAGACTGAGTATCGCAAACACACAACACAGGCACGAAAATTGTAATTATTTGTTATAAAAATCAATAATACTTTACTAATTTTATCCTGCTACATGTTGGATATAATGTAAAAGAACTAGCCGTCTAACTTTGACTGGTTGGTTGCGAGGACTCCACGCAACCGACGTGGCGTTGTATGCCAGTTCCTCAATGCTGTTCGGAACCACTCCGCAAGAATCTTTATAGTCTAATCAAACAACAGTCGATATCAAAACACTGCAGTCAAATGAAATAGTAATTTTTGAATGCAACTCCTCCCGTCCGTGTCTTTTCTCAGTTCCTATTCATTCCAGTTGGTTCCTTATTCCCGAGGCTGCTCCGTTGATTTTCTTTCCACAACACTTCCCTACTAAGTCCCAACCCGTCTCATATCCGCTCGACTGGCAAAAGGACACACAGGTAGACAGTGTTATAACAAATACTCATAAAATAGTTACCAAATACCGGTATTAATTTTGGTATTTAAATACTTTTTTCAAATACTTCTCATTTTCTTAGTATTTTATATATCAAATACCAAATACCATTGCTAAATATTTTTAATTTGGTTATTTGGTATTTAAATATGGCTACTGTGAGCGACTGCAGTACTCGCGAAATAATAAAGTAAGACCTTGCTACAACGGTAACAATAGCCTGCATCTTATGTGACGTATAGCGGCCTGGTAATAATAACCGATTTACATCGCTCCAGTTCCGATCAGTCTGATTCGCAGGGGACGTCGTTATAGTCGTCCTGACTAAGGTTATTCGTCGTTCAGAAGACAGAGTGGAAACAAACGGGCGGGCAGACGGACACGACCGATCGCATTACGTTTCCCGATAACGCAGTCAGTAAGTGAAACGGACCGACGTCAAGGATGCGCTGTTTGTAGCTGGGCTGTCGACTGTGCCACAGACGCCACGCTTCCAGCTCGTCGCCGATTGTAACGTTGTCTCCGAACAGCACCATCACCACCGACTATACAACGCAATCAGTGCGGCCCGAGCGTCGAAGAATTTTGACGAACGGCCGCATCACAAAAATTGCCCCTTCATCCGGGGCATCCGGGCCCTGACGAGTCCACCCTCTAAATGGCGTCTCGATCGGTTTAGCCGTTTTAGCACAGCTCATTGATGTCCAACAGACACACAGACAGACACACAGACCACGCTACATCGGCAACAATTGGTCACATCTTTGCACTCTGTGCATGCGATGCAGCCTGATAACAAGTTTCTACAGTAAACTGGTAGTCACAGGCTGCATAGCTCATGTCCCCTTGCGAATAAGGCTGAAAATATGGACCGCGGGTAAGTCCGGGCAAGCCAAAGTATCCCTAAAAGTGTCCCTTCCCGTGGGGTTCTAGATCTCCACTTTATGGTTCCTTGGACCCATACGCAAGTCCACACCCCAAACAGCATCTCGATCAGTTCATCCGTTCTTGCATGTAATGGCTCACGACAGACAGACACACAGATAGACCATGCTACATGTGTAACAACTGGCCGCATCTTCTGCTATGCGTTGGCATTGTGAGCGATATATAGTTGATTATGCTCGCTACGTTGCAGGTTATGGAGATATACTGTAGCGATGAGTCTGCATATATACAATTACAAGGTCGACTCACATCGGCTGACCCTGACCTCCCGCCACGAATTAGACACATAAACTAGACATAAAAATTCATAGTATAGAATGGAAGTCAGTGCGCAGTGCGTACTGTTGACGCTGTAAATAATGTGTTTTATGGGTGTTTCTCCACTGAAATCTATGTCTATGCGTTGCTCACGTTGCGCGCGGTAGGCCTATTAAATAACAGCGCAGACTGCACTGCAGTGCAGGGTGTAGCAGAGATGACAATGGGTGACACTTTTTGACCCGTGACCCGCGACTCACGACTACTCACAAGTCATGACTCCCGACTATTGCACTTTCCAGTCAGGACCACTAAGTGGAAGTGCTTTCAAAATCAAACATAATCACTGTCACAAAATACTCCGCAGAAACAACTGACGTTGTGGCTTAAGCTGAGCCGTAAGTCTCTACAATGTCTGAAAAAAAACAAAATCATGGGTCAACGGGTCACGATACTGACCCGTGACCCACGTGACCCACTCAGATTTGTTGACCCACTTGATCCATGACCCGTTGACCCCATCTCTGGGGTGTAGGCAATAAACTAAGTATATGTGACGGAATACACGAATATTTACCTCGTTAACCCTTTAACCCTGTTCACTCCAAGCTTGACTACTGCAACTCTCTTATATGCTTCCCTCGTCTCTGGAATCAACTCACGGCTTCCCTCCGTCAACCACGCACTAATCTCTCCAATTCTGCCTCACCCCGTTCTTTGAGTGGCACTTCCTCCATCAGTTCCATCGACTCACCACTTTCATCATCCATCACCCCTTCACTTTTTCACCCCAGGCTTAAAACCTTCCTTTTCTGCAAATCCTTCCCACTGTAGCCTACCTTTTCTTTTTCCGGACTGACTCCATGGATTCCTTTCTTCTTCAGGACTGACTACATGGATTCCCCAGACTGTTTACTGTTACTTCTAGCATATCCGTTTTTTTTACTTTTTTTCTGTTTTACACTATTTAGTTATTGGTTCCGTGCGGTCGATTAAGCTGACTCATGTCGGCTTTCGACCGCATGTTAAATAGCATCTCGAATCGTATCATAGAAGTATGACTGAAACTCCCAGAAGCGAAACAGCGTTGAAAGAGATCTGCCAGAGCCAGAGATCATGCATATTGGTTCATGCCTTTAGAAGACGTGCACAGTCAAACACAGTGGCCTGTTTCATGGACCAACAAGAAGGCAGGCATGTCGTGACAGCTATTTCTGATTAAAAATCCCCATTAAAGCGCAAATGCAATCATGTTTTTGTTCAAAGGCAACATTCATTCAGTAAATCACTAACCTTGAGATTATTAATGACGTCACGGCATTCGGGCAGGTACTCCATGTTGAGCCTATAGTATTGCCCTGTAGTTAAAAAAAATACAATAATGTATAACGTGACTGAAAACAATTGGCTTAAATAGTACTAGGACAATATGTTGATGCTGCAGAAATTGTCAATTTGGTTCAATCAAGCCTTCTTTGTTATATCCGACGACTCAGACTGTTGTCGAACTCAATGACAAGCCCGTGCAATACAAAACACTATGTAGGCTTGCTGGGCCACTAGACACTGTTGTCGGGCTTGACCGAATACAACCCAGCGACTGTTTATTGCGAAGCGCAGAAAAAATGACGGACAGGTGAATGGTTGGGCCTACTGTGTAAAGTGCTTCAACTTGGTCAATGCACGACAACGATACATTCCTAAGGACCCCAGCAATTCGTAGGCGGAATGCTGTCTGCGGTCTGAATAATGGCGTGACAGTTATAGATCATTCAGTCATGTGGTCTGGCCAAATGCATTCGCAACCATGAACAACAGTGACGATGTATAGGCATCACTTGAGACGATTATAGCCAAGCTCAGCCCAAAACTGCACGCCTATGCAGCTGTCGCTCCGTCGCGTGGTAGATCACCAGTATACAATTAATACATGTCTGTAAATGACAACAAACGTCCAGCTCACGCTTAATAATTTGTCTATACTTTAAAACAAGACGCACTGTATTACAGATAAAGGTATACTGGCAGAAATAGGGTGGACAAAAGTGCCACTAGCCCATCCTTATACGTGATGATCACGATCCATTAAACAAAGTGAACTGTGTGTAAATCTACCTTTATTTAGGTACATAATGACGTCGTTGTCGAACGTTGGCATGGTTGATACAGGAGCATCAATTGAAAACCGACAAACATAGCTTTCTTCCAGTCTAAAACAGAAATCAGTAGGCCTATCAGTGGCGGATGCAACGGGTTCGTTTTATTTGCATTCAAATAACGTTGGAGGAAACGCTCACAAGCCTCCTATCAGTGAATAAATATGTTATCTATACTCTAGATTAAAATGGGTAAGTTAAGGCATCGGTGTTTTTAGTTTCAATTCAGACAGCATTTAATGAGTCGATCTATTATTATTATAATCTTTACTCATTATATTTGCTATTATTATCACCATCATATCATTATCAACGTCATTATTGTTGCAATTATTAGTACTATAATCCTGTAATTTTGAAGTGCTAATACTCTCTATGGGCAGTAATGGTAGGGTTTGTAGGCCTAATTATCTGTTTAAAAGAGTTTTTATGCGGTGTTAAAAGTCACTAATCATTAATCACTGTTGCCGTCGTATATATAGACAGTACAATTCTGTTCTTACATGAAATGCTGAGCGCATGGGTTGAACGAAGCTGGAAGTGGGTAGGCAGTTTGACGCAAGACAGTGGCATCATCAAAATTCTGCAATACATACATACACAGCAACGTACACACTAGCGGTCAGTGCTCCAAAATGTAGACATGCATTCTTCTATACGAGGACGAAACAAACTTCAAATAAGCACAGGTATAAAAAGGTTGACAGTAAAAACAGATAGGCCTATATGTGTGCACAGATAACTGAACCGAAATAGAATCGCCGTGGAAATATTCAGTGCACTGCATAACATAAAAGTTGGCTGTTGGCAAGGATGGAACGCGGTCGGTCTGTCGTCGACCCTCGATCGAGGGCAGTTTTTCTAGTATATTATTGTACTTGGTATTACGTGGCATAAATGCCAGATCGCAAAAACACCGACTGAAATGCAAACTAAGGCGTTGTTATTATCACCTTGTCAATGTCGTTTGCCGACATCTGGCGAGGCGTGTGACTCTTGCGACGCGCGCTTCGTTTTCGCGTTGACGGCTCCTTGACCAAAACGCCGTTGCTGGCGTCGTCTGTGGTGGAAATGCTGGTGGCGTTGACGACGTCCTCGTCCAGCAAAACGCCACGCTGACTGCAGGACTTGTCAGACTGTTCGCTGACGTCGAATGGCGGAAGGGAGGCGGACGAGAAGGCTGAAGTGGGCGTGAGTTGGCGCGAAAGCGGAGGCGAGGGACAGGAACTGTCCGGTTTCGGGAAGCTGGTCGCCGGCGAGTCCTTGATCGTCGGCCGGTCGGACTTCTTGGTCTGGTTTCGCTGGATCTTTCTCGACAGTGCGTCGATGGTGCGCTGCTGCGGCTTGGCCGACGCGGGAGATGTTGCGGAGGGGTCGGTGGACAGCAGCGGCAACGCGAGGTCGACGTGACCGTCGGCGACGTCGATCAGCGACGACGGAGACGACGACGACGACGACGACGACGAGCCGACGTGACGCGGCACGACGTCGCTGAGTAGCAAGCACGCCGCCGCGCCGTCCTTGCCGCTGTCATAGCCGCCCGGCTCCTCCAGACAGGTGCGCGATACCGCTACTCCGCAGTCAGTCGCGTCATCGCGCTGCCGCCTGCCGGACGGCGACGCTGAGCTCGCGGTGGCGACGACGCTGTGGCGAAGCTGCGGACCGAACACGGCCGTGGACAGCGACAGTGTGGTGGGACGCTGGAATCTGTTGGCGGACGCCTGCGGCAGCGGTGAACTTGTCGACGGCAGGAACGTCGACGAGCGATGTCGACATCTGTCTGCGATGTTGGCGGGCCGCGCGTCGACGTCGCTGGACACGAAGTTCTCGGCTGCGGTGGAGTCGGACGCTCGACGGCCCGCATCGTACCGCCACGTGCCCGCGTCACCCACCGCGCGACGGTGGAACTCGGCGGCATACGTTGACAGCGACTTGGGCGGTCGGACGACGGACGTCAGCGGCGCACTCGGGACGGCGGCGGGCTTGCGGAGTCGGGCGTCATCCAGCGGGTGAAACTGGTCGACGGTCGTCGACAGCGGACTCGGCGGCAGCGTTGGCAGCGGCAGCAGCGACGGCATGCAGTAGGGCGGGTTGAGTGACGGCGGCGGCGGCGGTGGCCGGGTACGGTTAATGATGATCTGCGTGACGGGCGACGGAGAGGTCGACGCCGGTCGGTGGGTGATGTAGACGGAGCAGTTGGGAGGCAGCGACGACAGCAGACCGCCGAGCGGGATGCCCAGCGAGCTGTCGGAGGACGCCGCAGTCGCGTCGACCACCACGTCGGCGGCAGTCGGCTGACGATTGTCGACAGACATCGCTACCGGCGTGGTACGAGCGTCACCCGGCGACGACGACGACAGACGGGCGCCGTCTTGCGCCTGCTCTGCAGTCACGTCGCGCTGCAGCACGGCTGGACTGGTGCCGCAGTCGCGCGGTCGCTTCCTGCCCGGGTTCAACACCACTGGCTGCTGCTGCTGCTGCTGACACTGATGCGGAGGCGGAGATGGCGACGGCAGTCGCTTGAGATGCTGACCAGACAACCTGTCCGCCACCTGGTCCTCCGCTGCGGCGGCGTCGAACGGGTCGAACGCGGTCCAGTAGCTGTCGAGCTCGGACTCCTCGACGACGAGCGGAAAGAGCGGCGTGTCGTGTTCGGGCCACGAAGCGCCGTCAAGGGCGCCCGGCTCGGCGGCCAGGACGTCTTCGTTGTCCAGCTGATCCATGATGCGCAGGAACTCCGCGTTCTGCCGCACACACGCCCAGCATTGTATGAGACAGAGAGAAGAAAGTAAGTAGGCAAAATAAATATAATTTATGAACGCGCATAGGCCTAATGCTGAGCAAAAGCTGGATCCGAGGCGGAAGAAAAAAAGAGTTAATTGGATTGGAAAGCCTGCTGGCAATAGTGGGTCTTGAGGTGACGACGGAAGACATAGCAGGACTGGGACACGTTCGGAAAGCTGGATGGGGAGAGTTGCAGATGTTAGGGTCTGCAACTCTGAAACTGCAGGCGCCAAATAAAGGGGAGACAAACAAGAACAAGTAGCGTTAAGCAACTTTTGATGATTATTACGCTCAAGAACAACATAATACAAAATAGCAAACAAAACTATATGCAACGCAAAGTCTGACGTAGCCCATGCACCCGGCTATCCCCTCGCTGCATGTTAACTGTTGTTAATTGGTCAGTTAATGCGTCCATCGAATCAGGTAATTTGTTTGCCTGCGCCCTGCACAGCAGTTGCACTTCTCGTAGTACGCTGAGATCGCGAACGGCACGCGAACTCAATTGTGTCGATTGGGCCTGGATTTGGCTCACAAAATTGTGCTCGCCACGGCATTCCTTGATGGATCAAAAACTAACTTCACGTTGTTCATCTATGGCCACGGATCTACCAAATCTGCAAATTTGGTTGAAGTTCGGCACGGTAGATGTTCAGATAATTGGTCTAACAGAAATCGTTAAAAATGAAAGACGAGCATTTTATAAGCACACCTTCGGCTGCGCTTAGCGCGGCCCAGGAAGGCTAATAATATACAGCGTCTCGTCTACGCTTGTCAGCATTTGACGCTCTAGACAGTTGGCAAATAGTGGACCTTTCAGCGACGAGGAGGAATCGCATGACCCATGAAATGTACCTAGGCGTATGTCCCTGCATGACCGCTCGACGTCACACCCCTGATGGCGCGGGCCTGGATGTGCAGTAGCGGTCTCGTAACGTGAGAGCTTGTCCCATAACAGTAACAGCACGCACTTGTCGCGATGCGTGTGACAGATACTGTCAGTGGACGAGCGCGCCCGCACACAGAGAGATGAAAGAGACAGAGAGACTGACAGACACAGAGACAGTCTGAAATAATTGCTCACGCACTGCGTGGTATGTCGGTTGCCGTCGCTATAGTCAAGGTCACTAGTGTATCGACTGTCTGAAAGAGACAGACAACAAGCACAAACTGACTGACCTCCATTGAGAACTGTCGACAAGCGGTCTTCTCCGGCGTCGCCCTGTCAACGCACGTCAATCGGTTTAACTCGCTCGCACTCGCACACAAAGAGAGTTATCCTAATCCGCGAGTGCCTGGCTATATAGTAGAGCGAGCACTGCAGACAGCCGTGCTCTGTTCTGAAGTACGCGACGCGGCGATCGAGCAGTGAGTGATATACGCGGCGGCGGTGACGGTGTCTTAGTGACGCGAGGTGCTTGTGAAAACGCCTGCTGGTCACGACGCTAAGCGGAAACAGGACCGCTCCGAGCGCCGAACGTCACTTTTCACTTGTCTCGCCACTTCACACCTGTCCCACGCACGGCACGCCGCTGCCGCCACCGCCGCCGTCAAAAATACACTCCGTCGTGACGGCGAGTTGCATCAGCGTTATGAAACTCGACCCAACTACTGTATCGTGCGTGATTACACTCAAGTAGTCCTATATACTATATCGGACGTACAGGGTGGCGCCGCTAACAAGTGGAACATAATAATTACAGACTTTTTGCCGAATCGCGTCTAACGAACACGGCTCATAGGATACTCGTGGCGTTTTGTGCTTTTTTGTTGCAGGGGATTACGGTCTGCCGACTTTGACGGCTTATGACTCGACAGCGGTTCCACCTGAATCTGGTCACTATGGAACACTAATAGGAAGTCATACCTTGCGATTCGATTGGACCATCTCTCTGATAACCGAAAGTGCCCGAAAACGTGTACTCAGCGACGCGGCTATTACCCACATTCGGGTCTTGTTACATAAATATCTGCTCAGTCGTGGTTTCATCTGTGTAGGTTCCAGGGGTTTGTTTTAATTTACTGAGAGAACTTACCTTCCTATTTCTTCTACTAGGAAGTTCATTCATGATTTTTTTCTCACACTTCATTCTTTGTCAGCACGCAGTGCAAAAGCTTAAACTACACGTATCATCAGATGCGAAAGTATTTCTCAAAACACGTGGTGTATGACGTAATAAAGAATATCTAGTATCAGCAAAATTACAAAACTGCAATGACGTTAAATTCTAGTGCTTTTCGATGCATCACATCTAGCGTATCTACAGAGATAAAAACCACGATTGAACAAGTATTTACGGATTCCAATTTTACTGCGCCACTCTGCATGTTGCAGCGGCACAAACGTAACAACTTGATCACGTTAAGTTTCTATCCATGCTCGACGCAATTCTATAGCGCGGCAGGCATATCTGCTAATTAGGGCCGTGTGTCTGTCCGTCTGTCTCTCAGTCACAAGTCGGTATTGCATCGAAATGGCTGAAGGGATCGAACTCCTTTTTGGCACAGAGGCTATCCTGGATTTAAACTTAATATCAATGCCGGGTGGCTCGGTAGCCGAGTGGTTAGCGTGCTGGTCTCAAGCGGAGAATGGCCTGGGTTCAAATCACAGCCGCGACGCTGTCGGGTAACAGTCTTAGGTAAATTGTTCACACCCATCGTGCCTCTGTTCACCAAGCAGCAAATTGGTAGCAGCCCTCTTAAGGGTTGCGGGGGTAACTGCAGGCCTGGCGGAAAGTAACGGCAGCCTACCGCCTGGTTTATGACTCACGTCACATGCAGGCTGACTACCAAGAACCGGGATCAGCTCCGGAACCTCGGCAATCGAGTATGGGCTACCTTTTTTATCAACGCCGACTATAGCCGCCGGCGTGATGGGCTGCGCTTTCAGTTATGTCTGTGTGTTTTTAAAATATGCGTCTGTGCGTCTGTTTGTTTGTCCGTGTTCTAAAAGGATAACAACTTCAGCTATCAACACCAAAATCAGCAGAGATAGATTTTATAGCAGGCCCTGGCGTTGTATGCATAACCCTGAGGGCAAAGGTCAAAGGTTATAGGGTTGATGCTGGGGACGGTGACCGGCGTGGGTCTGCATGTTGATACGACTGTACTGTTCGTGTTTTAGTTCGTGCTGTTGTAGGCGCACGTACGGAGCTATGAATCCGTGTTATAGGTCGACTCGAAGCGCAATGTAGCAGCGTAATTACCGAAGTGTTTGTGTAAGATTACTGTCAGCAAGGCAGCCTGATCATGGTATTGAAACTGTTAGCAACATAGTTATAAAGTTGGCGAGGGTAGGCGTATGAATTGACCGAGCGCGACTCGAGACCGACCGTTCTGCGCCGCTGAGCATGCTGCTGACGTCGTCGTCGGTCAGCCGGTCAACGAACACGTTGTCGTCGTCGTCGTCGTCGTCGTCGTCGTTCCTGTCATCACGACGGCACAATCGACGCCATTCCCGGTCAACGACACGCTCGTCTTGCTCGCCGTGCCTTCCCGACATGCCGCTGTCGAGCACCTGCTGGTCTGTGACGTCACGACTGCCGCCCCCGCTAATCACGCCGCGCCGCCACAACGACGCCGTCATGCTCGTCCGGTCTCAATTTTCATCTGCACAGAAAAATTTCACAACGCTCTAGCATTACACTTACATAACAATGCACGCGCTTCACACTATTCGCAGAACATAGTCAGAAATTGCACGCCTGTAATAACTTATACTTGTACGACGGCCTGGCGAAATAACCAACGCAGCTTGCTGTTTGTGACGATGACTTAAATTTCGTCATTGGTAACTATATTCGTCCTAAAGACATCTAAGACCCGACATGCTTTGCTGTCGTGCTTGTCGTGGATGTTTTAACTTTTTTCGTTTCATAACTGGAAATGACTGAAGTTATAGACTGCAAGACAAGTGCTTCATGTTAACTTATTTGTTTAGTTTTTTACTTATAGGCCTAAACATGGGCTCACCAAAAACAGTTTCTTTTGAAATTATTTTGTTAGCAGCCCTGCATGACAAGTTATAGGCCTATTCTGCACATCTTCTTTAGCAACATGGAAGTCCTCACTTGAGTTCGAACCTACCACTTCAGCAACCTGTTTTCCTTCTGTGACCTTTGAATGTGACCTAATCAGTGGTAAGTTGACCAAGATTGCCATAAGTCAAAGGTCACTACAGTTCAAAGATTGTTGTCTGCGCCGGCTGAGGACACTGCTAAAATCGAATTTCGTCGCGCCACATCGTTTGATTTAGAAAACAAATTTTATTTCTTAAGTATTAATTTTTTACTTTCAAAAATTTCAAATTTTAGTAATCGGCAATACGACAAAATAGTTAGGCCCTAAATGCCCTTGCCCTCGTTGACATTTCATTTTCGGGTTATTCGTAGTCTGTCTGAGGTTCAATGTCGCACAAATTATCGTGCATTCTGTAATGTCAAATATGCACGCCAGCGTTCGAGAAACCTAATAAACATTTAATAAAGTATCACACGCCGCAGGTCGACTATACTAAACACGACAGTAAATTTTCCGTCGACTATCAAACGTTTACTAAAGCACTGTACGACGGTGAACAAAGTGAGGTCAGGGTCTTGAAGCGGACTGCAGCCTAGGCTTCAAATGACATTTTGACGTCTTGATTGACGACACTCAGCATTCAGCCATTCTCATCTAGGCCCACTTTTCAGCCCAGTCGTCAATTCTACATAGTAGACGGTCTAAGCTATGTTCTTTATTCTTCCAACCATGACGCACCAACGCTAGTCGCTGCCCACTTCAAACATTAAATTTTAAGACCATGCATGCCGTATAGCATGTGCAGTAACGAAGAAGAAACGACACTTCAAGTGTGGCCATTGACTCACTGAGTCGTGCGTTCATTGACGACAGAAAAAGAATAGGCTAGGTCTACTGGATCTATCGTTGACACAAAATATTCAGCGTCAGTGAGGTTCTTTGCTGCAAGCCAATGATTATTACAAAGAACTAGAAATGGTGTCGTGACTCGTGACGTTATATTGACATCCATGGGGTGTGCCGTCATGGTGAGTGACCAATGCGTAGGAGATGGCGCTAGAGGATCAATCTAGTTGTGGCAGACTGCAGACGGGCCTGTGGAGTAACAGGCGGAACAGAAAACCGAGAAATTGTATTATTTCAATTCTGTTATGGTTAAATTATTCAAATGAACAGTATATTAGAAAAATGTCTTCGAAAATATCATCATTTCGTCAAAATAGTTTCAAAATTGTAACTTTAAAAGTATCTTGCAAACACTATGAAATACACGTTGCACTACGCCGCCGCCTCCCCAGTCCCTTCCCACGCAATCCTAAGAAAAAAGACTTAGCTTCGAACTTCTGCGAAGCCGCTTCATAACGTAGCCATCGAGTATCGATAAAACACCGCTGTGCTGACAGGACTAGATCAACATCTAGGGCCTAACAGAACAATAAGAAACCATAATTATTTGGCCTATCAATTAGTGTCACCATTACCAGTGACCTTGAGTAACCTTGAAGGTATGCAAAATTACACGCGATATCAGTCTGGTCGTCTTGAAGAAGAACCGAACAGTGATGGGCAACTAGTTAACTAATTAGTTGCTAACTAAAAGTTTAACTACTTTTTTAGTTATCGTCTTAGTTTAACTAAATTTAAATAGTTTAGTTAAAATGCTAGTTTAACTAAAAAAAAATTAGTTAGTAACTAAATAGTTTAACTAATTTTTTTTGTTGGACAATTTTCATAGTACTTTTCATTTTTTTGCTGAAATTATTCTTTAAGTTCCTTTCTTTCCTTCATAGCCCATTTCTTTATACAATCTAACCAATTATCACTTTTTTGATATAGTCT
>Ga0126328_10000209_pt1 | contig 12787 bp, 6 predicted proteins | sample InaspJWI13metaG_FD_97003 | JGI IMG/M metagenome (GOLD analysis project Ga0126328, IMG submission 97003) | Marine gutless worms symbiont microbial communities from Oahu, Hawaii - Inanidrilus sp. 1 OAHU.JWI-13 metaG | ecosystem: Host-associated > Annelida > Digestive system > Unclassified | place... | reverse complement strand
TTGGGATGGAAGTAGCATCAGCTGGACAATATGCTAACAATCTGCACCTCGCTCCAGACAGATACCACACCAACACCTCATCACACAATTTTTACAGACTCCATGCTCTTCCTCATGCCCAACCAACAGCGTCAAAGCACTGAAGGAAAATTGGGTTAAATTGTTACAATGCTATTACCAACCCACAACAGCAAAACTAGTGCCTCTGATTCTTTTATACTAATACAGTTACTGCACTTTATTTAGATGCTTATCCTGGCCGTTATGTGTAGCACCTCCAAAGTTATGACATTATGGCGCTATACAAATCTGTTTATTATTGTAGCACCTCCAAAGTTATGACATTATGGCGCTATACAAATCTGTCTATTATTATTAACATGACATCATCCATAAGACCGAAGTACAAAATGTATCACAACGCTGCCAGAGGTGAGCTGAGCCATAGCCACAGGTAACATGCACCAAAATTTGGTCAAGACTGGATGTGTAGTTCCAGAGATATGCTCCCAGACAGACACAAACCACACCACACACACCCGTTTAACGGCCCTTTTTCCAGGACTACCCGGGTGGGCTGGTACCAGAAAGGTAAAACCAATCTGGATTTTACTGAAGCAAGAGACAGACAGTGGCAGTGGCATCAGCTGGGCCACATGCAAGTCTGCACCTCGCTCCAGACAGATAACCATGCCAGCACCTCACCACTCAGTTTTTTACAGGCAAGATGCCCTTCCTGCCGCCCAACCAACAGCGTCAAAGCACTGAAGGCACAACAAACCACACCACAATACTCTGCTAACCTACTGGAGGCAGAGTAATGACCAGATGCAGACGAAACACATACATATGAGTGTATTACGGAAACAATTAACAACAATCAATTCAAGACGACAATGTTACATCTGTTCTCAATATGTCTGCTCTCAGAAAAGTAATGCCAGATTACAACATGACTCAGTGCAAACATCACTTAACCGTCGCTAGAATTAATTCAATGCCCTGATGGACATGAGTTTCAGGTAACCACCGTTAACGCCAAAAACATTACACAGACCATCCAGAATATTACTGAAGAAAAATGCAAACATTGCAGTGCAATAATACCAAAAAACACTGCTGCAGTTGTGTAGCTTCTTCATTTATGAAACTAATCGTGCAATTTCAAATACATGTGTCTGCAGTGCACTTTCGTGCAAATGCAGAGGAATTTCAAACTAAAGAGAACTGCAGTAGGCAAGTAAATTATCAGTGCTGTTATTTTACTTCGGAATTACTTTCTGGTCTATATATTACTACTCCCTGCATTTTTACCTCAATTACATAATCAACTAATCATTGTTATTATTAAAAATGACAAATTTAACGTGCCATAAGTTTAAAAAACTTCAAGGACATGGAGACAATTAAAATAAGTTAGGCCTAAAATGAGTCTCAGCGGAAAGTTACGGAAAGAAAGAACACTGGAAAAAAGTTTTCAAATGTTTCTTGAAGCTGTTGATGTTAATTAAAGCACAATTAAAAAATGGTAAAAGTGCAAAAATCTGGCATTTTGTGGAATATCACTGTCAGCAACAATCTCGATATCATGAAAGGTCTGACTGAACATGCACAAAACAGAACTGGTATCAATATACGGATTATGCACGATAGTGAGGGTGACACTGAAATATAACCCTCGGTTGAAAATGTTGCACTCGGGCGTAACCTGTTTTGTCGTACGGCCAGCCACTAGCTTAAAACATGATTTTTAGTTAATTTTTAACTTCTGTCAACAATTAGGTGAACAGAGTTGCGTTCGTTCACCTCCATTCGCCAGCTGGGGCTGTAACATACAGCGTCTGCATTCGAATAAGCTGAAATGCAAATTTCTACTTTAGTTCGGAGATTTATTTTAATTTTTCTTAGATATTTATTTGCATGTGAAGTGTCTTTCACATTTTGTGACTTTGACACAGTGGCTTTTATGATTATAAGTACTGTTGTAATACACCGCATGTTCACTTAGGCTAACTGACAAGGTCATGTCACACGATGCAAATATCGCCAGTGTGATATTTGCAATATCGCACTGTCAACACGTTCAGCATTCGATAATGGTGAATGTCACATGACGGCGTTTCGACCAATCAGCAAAGCAGCTTATAGTTGGTCATATGACAAAACTATATGTATAACATAGAAGAACATTCTTCCAAGATTCCAAACACAAAAGATGCAGTAATGTTGGCTTAACTGTGTTTCAAGCAGAGATCTCCTTCAGCATGCATGGCCACAGCATCAATCCACAATATCCCAATTCAATGTGGCAAGGACCAACACACACTGCAGTACTGGTTCAAAATCATCCAACTACCTTGCAGCCCACCTACCAAGCTCCCTCTCTCTCACTTTCTCTCCATAACCAACCAAATTTGCTGCTGGCTATTCTAAGATTTACTTTGGCATGTGTGACAGCTAACAACCACAAAGACACAGCACCACACTTTTCTGAATCAGCAGAATATAGCTTCTAGCTAACAACTTTATTGATCCGATGCACTGAAGGTGTACAGAAGGGAACATTAAAGACAATCCATGAAAAAAAGATGCAACTAACTTAGTTGAGGTTTTATGTTCCATTCAGTACAAAAGTAGGTCATTTCACATATTCTTCCCAGCCAATCACTCAGCATGGTACTGAAGAAATGAAACATGACATAACACAAGCAGACAAGCACCAATAAACTGAAAAAATATTATAATACAAAATAAACATTAACAGCAAAAGCCAGGTTCGGCCATCTTGTACAAAGTCTGCCCTTGAAATGCATATTGTTACAGCCCTGGGCCTACATCGGGCACACAAAAAATGTTACTAGAAGACTCTGCTTTAAAGCAATAAGCACCAAACACTTCTGCTACACTTCATGATAATGACATGACCAACTGTTTACTAATATTAACACGAAATTCTAGGCAGACAGTAAATGGCAGCCACTAGCAAAAAATATACACGACAAATATGCTACAAAAATGTAACGAAATCAGCTGAGAAACTATAGGATAAAAACGTAAAGTAAGTTAAAAACTTGAAAGCAGATGACAAGATAAAAGTGATTAGTGATTTTGCTGTCATACATAATTTGCAGGTGTACAGAGTGAGCATTCCGACAGATACATGATCTAAAACTGTCAGTCGAATCGGTCATTTTGACTGGATATGCAAGAAAACAAAGAGTCTATTTTTCTGAAATGAGTCCACGTGTACACCAGCACTGATTGATATGAGACAGAAGTGAACAAAGACTGCTAGTGGGCTAATACATTTTAATCAGAAGCATAATGGACAAAATAACTTGGCACTGTTATTCTTGACACTTTGTTAAAGTCAAGGAAACTGATGCATGGACATGCTTAATGTACTGTACTGACTTATCGAGTATTAAAATTCTTCTTTCCTTCTATCAATCCAAACAACAATAGTCATCAGGCATGACATACATCAATACAGCTTGCTACAGTGGAACAAATGGTGTACCTAAGATCTGTGATTATTAGATTTAAGCCAAAGTCTAAAAACGTTAGCACTACCAAACAACAACAACTACTACTACTACCACACCCGTTTAACGGCCTCTTTTCAAGCACAACACGTGTAAGCCGGTACCAGAAAGGTAAAACCAGTCTGGATTTAAATGAGGATAGAGAAGATAGGGTTTTGGGATGCAGTATCTTCAGCTAGACCATATGCAAACAATCTGCACCTTGCTCCAGACAAAACCATACCAACACCACATCGATTAATTTTTTACAGACCGGATGCTCTTCCTGATGCCCAACCAACAGTGTCAAAGCACTGAAGGAGAAGCACTACCAAACAAATAAAAACGATTACAACACTATGATACGCTGAAATTATACAAATACGATACGATACGAGATGCTATTTTAACGTGCACATTTTAACAAATGCCAACAAGTTCTGTTTTCAGCCAATAGTCTACATATGTGGTAATGCCACTATGCTCTGTCACTAGCTTTGTACAATTTTCACAATATACATGATAAACCCGCATCACTCATCTGCTGAAATCACGATGCCGAGCTGTTTCTAGTCAGCAGTAAACGCTGTCGCATCAGAACGGATGTGCTGGCGGATTTTTCAGAATACGATGTAGCTTGACATCATAGACATAACGGCATAGGAAGACAACATCAGGATCAACAATGATATCTGGCAAACGTGAAGAATCACTCTGGCCAATAGCCTCTGGCACTGAGTCGGAACATACTGGAACAACCAGTGGTCTTTCTTCAGCACCACTTTGTCGCCGTTTCAGCTCCGCTTTATATCTGTGCAAAAACCAGCTCACGAGATGATGCTGTGCACTTATGACCAGAGTCCATAAATCTGTAGTAATTTAATATACTCAGCAATACTGTAGTACAGATAACCTTTTAAAAATCATCAGCAAAATAAAACCAAACAATTTGATTAGTTACAACTGATCAAAAACTGTTATTATTTTAGCTTCTAAAAGGAGTCAACATCATTACAGATTATACTGTACACACACAACAACCGTTTTCCTGTCATTATGCAGGTCAAACTGCTTTAGCAGCAACTTCAGTTAAGACCCAGTTGAGAACAAAGTTATTTTGGAGTTTTACTGTCGTATATTCTTGCTGACGGAAAAATATAATGCATTCAAATTAGGCAACTTCTCCTCAGTCCTCAATGGTGTTACCTCTGTACTGCATAAGTATGGAAAACATCAACACTAGTTTAACATTCCTTTTCCAAAATGACCTGGGTAAGCTGGCACCAGACAGGTAAACCATTTTTGAGAGTAATAAAGGGAGAGATGACCAGGGTGGCAGTGGCATCAACTGAGCCTTGTGTGAATCACTCAGACAGATAATCAAGCCAGCAACTCGTCACTCAGCTTTACAAGCCAGGTGCTCTTCCTGATGTCCAATCAACAATGACAAAGCACTGAAAGTGCACATATTTGCAGAAATATATAATAATATGTATCCTACTTTTAACTTCCTGAAACAAGTGCTACCAAAACACCTCTACTATGACCCATGTTGCATTAAAGTGAAAGCTCAGCAAGTGCTATAACAATAATAAATAGACTGGAAAATAACAAGGAAGCAAAATTAATGAAAATTCGTAGATAAAATGAGCACTGGTTATTAGCAAGTCACAGTTGTGCAGTTCCAAAACTGAAGATAACAGAAAAGTAACAGCTGACAATTACGAGATCGGAGCACTTCAAACGTTAATTCATAGTCGAAAACAACATGCAAGACATGGAGAATGCAGCGACAGTGGTGCCACCTGTTGTACTCGTTGAGAGTGAGCACGTAGCAACGATCCTCGATGCACTTGACAGGTATGACGTCGCGATGACGGGATGCAAACACCTCGCGGTCGATGTAGCGCGGCAGTGGCGCCGTGCCTGTGTGCTCTAGCCGGTAATACCACAGCACGCTCATCAGCATTTCATCTGGACAACAACACAGTCGACTCTCAACAACAACAATCAACATATCTGTTTACTCAACCACTCCGGTTGTACAGCCACCAGCATAGTATAGAGTGTCCAGTTGCCTCTGTGACTGTTTGCTGCACTGTAAAAAAATGACTTGAGCTATCAACTGCTAAGTTGGTAGAGATACAGTCCATGGCTATAATGATGGCAGGTCCTTGGCATGCACCGCCCCAGAGATCAAAAAGTCAAGGTCGTGGTTAGGATGGGTGAAAGCAGACCTGGATTTGCATATTAACTTATTATTTTAAAAATACTTCTCAAGGTGCAGCAACATTAGCAAAAGTGACACAAATGAATAATGACTCTCAAATACTAATGCTACCAACACATACTATACAAATAAAGTAAAGTATAGTACACATAAAGTACAAAGATCTCATCAGACGTTAATCGTTCAAAGCCAAGCTATGTCACCAGTGTCGGGATGTTTCCACAGAGCATCAATCTTTGCCACGTATGGTATATCTTTCTTGCGCATACCAGACTTGATAAGCACGCAGTCTCGAGCTCGGATAATGTCACCATCTGCGTGCTGTATTCCGGGGTAGCACAGCTGCTCTGCTGATGGCATGTCCGCCTTTTGTACACAGTCACAATCTCATGTCTTAATACATCAATGCCTGTTTGTTAATCTGTTTTCACAAACTATGACACTATAAATAAGCAAAAACATGTTTAAGGCTTCAAAACAGTGGCTAAATGCTATTATGAACATATACTGCTCTAAACCCTTTCACTTTTATATCTTCAGTATTGACAAACTTAGTACTTGAAGGCTGTTTACAGTATGTGCAGACGTAAGCATACATGTGGATATGTGCAAGTCTATTGTAACTGAACTCACCGAAAACAACAACGATGTTCATACTATGTATGGACTTTCATAGAGTGTGAATGGCTGCTTACTGCAAAACTTTCATTTTAAATAATAAATCGTCAGTTTATATGCTCAATCTATCAAAATACTAAGTGTTAACTTCCAACAAGATAACAGCAGTAAGTTGGTCTGAAAAAAACTAGACGTCCGAAAGATCACTAAAACAACTGACAATAGTGCTGCTTAAGTTGTCATTATAAAGCATCCGTTACAGATTTCTCTTAGACTAACAGGTAACAAAAGGAGTCCAACTATAGTGAATGCAATAGGCATTAGTATTTCATTTCCCGCTAACATCAATTAAAAGTTCAAACTTCTGCAATTTCTAAACACCAGACATATATTAGAAAAGTATGCAGCAATGTTAAAAGTAATATATCCAACACATACTATATGCATAGTTCAACTTCTAGCAAAGCACATTTACAATAGTTTGAAAATAAATCTAAAAACAATTTTTATACAGCTGCTGGTTGGGCGGCAGTAAGGGCATCTGGCCAGTAAAAAACTAAGTGGTGAGGTGCTGGCATGGTTATCTGTCTGGAGCAAGGTGCAGACTTGCATATGATATGGCCCAGCTGATGTCACTGCCACTCACTGTCTCTTGCTTCAGCAAAATCCAGATTGGTTTTACCTTTCTGGTACCGGCTCACAGAGGTAGTCCCAGAAAAAGGGCTGTTAAACTGTGTGACACCTGTGTGTGTGTGCTGGACATACAAATATTAACACAGCCATATTACCTTAAAATAAACTGGCTTTGTCTCAGGATCACCACACCATTCCCAGCCACCAGTGTCTCTTTTACGGCGAGCAGATGTGCTTCTCATTGATCCTTCATCGGCAGATCTTCGGCCAGACTTTTCACCCGACAATGATCCAGCTTTCTCTGACCTTTTCTCCTGTGGAGACACTGTCTGAGTTCTTTTCTTGTTCAGTTCTGTTACGTTCTTGCTGCGAACTGGACTCATCCTCTGCTTTGATTCTGCTGTCCCAGCTGCCACACCTTTCTTTGGATTGCTGCTGCTTGAAGAATCCTTGATTTTTGGATTTTCCACTAATTCGGTATCAGGAGTTTCTTTCGATGGAGAAGGCAGGTAGTTTTTCTCACTAATGGCTGCTGGACTCAACGATGGATCGTCAATAACTAGTTCACATGAGTCAATGGTTTCTACAGCATCTGTTGGCTGATCCACCTCCTCAACTGCTGTGTGCTGAATCTGCTGATCCTCACAAGACTGTGACAAAGTAGATAACACATCAGGTAGTGGCACTGCATCACTTGTGTCCTTATCGAATTCGCAGTCTTGTTTCACAGCTGCAAGTGCACTGGCATCATCGCCACTAGGCGGGTTGTCCACTACAGCTTCTGAAACTGCTGTAGTACTACAACTTGGCTGTACCTCATCCTTAACCGACTCCTGAACTTCAGAACTGCATTCTTCCTCTCCAGCTGCATACTTAGACTTCTTTGGAGAAATATTTTCTCTCTCCTCGGCACTCTCCTCTACCTGTTCTGGTTGGCGTTTGGCAGGACTTACACCAGGATCATCATGTGGAGATGTTGTCTGAGAGTTGTTAGAAGCAAGTGACATTGTTTGTGGTTCTTGGGTCACTGGTAATCCATTTTCACTGGTCATTAAACCATGTACAAACCGTTCCAGATGGCCTATCTGCGACATACCAGACGAAGTGGTGACTGTCCCATGAATGACTTCGTGAACCACTCCAATAGCCGGCTTAATGATTGATTCATGTGTTGTAACAACAGTGGCTGCAATGCCAGTGCAGCTGTGCGCATTACCTTTCCACGACAGATCTAGCTCATGTTCCTGATCAGGAACAACCAGATGCGCAGCTCCAACTGGCACATTTGCAGCAGGGTTCCTCGGCTTTTCGGAAGGACGGATAGATGAGTGAAACGAACGACTTCGACTGGACTTTCTGTCGGACGAATGCGTGCCGACACCAATCTCCACACTGCCTGGTGACACCATCCTCTGAGGTTTTGCTGGCACAGATTCGGCAGTTGGTCGGCTGGCAGCTGGCACCTGAACGTACTCCTCATGAGACCTAGTGCTGTGTGGATGAGATGCACTGGTGATGGTGGACGTGGTGATCATGGTCTGTGAGGTGACTGCCTGCACTGCACTTCCTGGTGATGCAAAAGCCAGCTGCTGTACAGATGCCTGGACCAGCTTCCGGGGATCCCATCCAGGTGACATAGGAATCATCGGCCCAGCAGGCTGATAGCATCCTACAGCAACAGCAAACAACAAACTAATTTCTACAGGAATCAACATTCTACACTCTACAGAGTCGAAAACAGCAAACAAGAGCAGCGTCATGCATTCATGAGATGTTTTAGCGATGTCAGATAATATGGTCCATTTAACAAACTGTTAAAAATGAAGTGCCTCGACTAGATGGTACGAACCTATCCTCAAGCAATAAGAATGCACAGCTTAATGATTAGGGTCTGGCCGAAGTTCATAATGCTCAACAGGTTTCTTCCAGTATTTTCTTTCTCTGTTCATGGCAAGCACATTGCTACGTCCACAACTGAACAACACCAGTTTTCGTAAAGGAATGACTTCTTTTAGGCATATGAAGGACCAATTCAACGGTCTCAGATCAGACTAAATGGCTCTCAGCATAACTTTAACAGATAAAAGAAGCTGAATAAAGCGAGTAATAAAGCCATAAAACTTACCAACAGGAAAAGATTGGATCTGTCCCGGTGTCAGATTTGTTACACCAAAAGATGCTGGTGGACAGCTGGCATAGAACCCATATGGTTGGATGATAGCTGCAGCCGCTGTGATGGGAGTAACAACATTACCAACCCTTCTTTCTGCCACAGCAGCCGTCGTGGGTACCGCACTGTCACGGTTTGCATGAGCAAAGACAGAAGAATGCGGCACATGTGCGGGTTGTATATTGGCAGGAATGAAAGTGCCAGGTTGCTGGTGTTTTGACCTGGCGGCCGGTACTGATGTTGGCCGGACTGGTGATGTTGCTGACTGAACAGTTATAGCTGATGATGTATGCATGTTAACACCACCCTTTTCACCAGCAGCAAAGCTTTGTGGCTCATAACCTCTTGGTACCGAGGCATCTATAATGTGCGACGAAGGCAAAACGGCAGCCGATGGTGCAATAACACCAAATGCGGCTGGATAGAGAGCAAGTGAAGTGTGTGCTGGCTGTAGATTCTGGTACTGTGGATGAGCAGCGAAGCCAGACCGCAATATATGGGATGCCTGCGGATGGTGCTGCATGCCGCGCCCAACACTAGGTGGACACAAACTTGCTGCCAACACAGGCTGGTATGAATACTGTGACATATCCTGAACGTTTGACCACGATGCTAATGTAGATGACTGATATGGCTTCATTGACGGCATATAGCCGCCGACGGGGTATGTAAAAACACTCTGACCCTGGTACGGATAGTATGCCTGATGTGCCTGACGAGTGCTGTAGTAGTTTGTTGCCGACACCTGTGGAACAATAACTGGCATGTTGAAGCGGGCTGGCAATGGAGCAACTGTTGCTGTAAGTCTAGTTGCAGTTGGGAAACCAACTGGCTGTGATTCGACCGCCTGTCTCTGACAAATGACAACGTCCGCTCGAGAACTCTCGGTGGTTCCTTTCTGCCAGTTTGGTGGAGACGCCGAAAGAGCACCACAGCCTTCGGGGGTGGTACGTCGACGAGGCTGGCTGGCTTTAGAATGCGGCTTAGAGGGTGATCGGCTGCTTGAGATTAATGGTGGTGGTGGTGGTGGGCCAAGCATCTGCACATATGATTCACAAACATGAGTACGAGATTCTGATGGCGAACTCTGCATTGCATCATCTGGAGGACGTTTAGCTGACTCCGAATCAACATCGCCTGACAACGATAACGGCTTAAATGACTGCGAAGTGCTCTCTTGATCCATTACATCTTTCTCGTGGTCTTTTGCACCTGATGACAGGAACTCAGCTGCTGATGAATGCAGATCAGATGGCTGCCTATGCCGGTGTGGACTCTTCTCTCTCTTCCCAGTCTCATCAGCGGGTTTGTCTCCTGCAAATCTATGCAATGATTCTGGCGTGTGAACTGGAGACTTGGTTTTCTTTGACGATTCCTCGTTGCATGCTGCAATGATTGCCTGTAAGTACAAAAACATACACAATCACAAAATAATAGCTATGCTTTACAATATTACCACAGTCATGCACTCAATAATGTTACATATACACAGAAGCAAATAATAAATGTCAAATTTTGACTTGTTTAGCTGTTCAGTGATCACTGGAAGTATAAAACATTTTTAACAGAGCAATGCAAAATACTTTTAACATTATCATTCTGTTAAAACCAGAACAAACCTGAGCATTTAGACTAGCCATTCGTTTTGGTGGAGACCAACTAGAAGACGAAACAGTTTCAACAGTTTTCTTCTTGCAACTCTTAGAAGAAGCCTTTGTCTGTCTTTTAGGTGATTTCTCTGACTTGCTTGCACTTCCCTTTTCATCTGACTGCATTTCACGTTTCTTGCTAGGTTGATGGCTTGCACGTTCTCCATCATTCTCAGAAGTGCCAGCTAGGTCTTCTTGTGATTGTGAAATTTTAGCTCGGCTTTTCTTTGCCACAGGTTGGTGCTCTTCATATGAACTAAATTCTGAACTGTCTGTATCAATGTCACTATCACTATCATAAAACTTTGAACTTTTGGCCGCCGGTTCATCCTGCTTGTAAATCAGACTAACAATAGCCTCCGCATTTAATCGTGCCATTCGCTTCGTTCTTGTGGTCTCTGGTTCTATTTTTACAGCTGACGAACTCTTTACATTTTTACGTGATGTACCTTTAGCTGTTGACGACCCCTTACCTTCTGCAGTTAAGTCTTGCTGTGCTGTATCTTTCTTTCGCTTTCCACCTGCTGCTGTGGAACGCACAGAATCTGAATCTTTATACCTTTGCTTCGCATCTGCTTCCTTATCGGTAACTTCAAATGCAAGGGTGATGTTTTTCTTCAACGAAGATTTGCCTTTTTTGCTATCGTGTGAGCCAGAGCTCGATTTCTGCTTATCAGCTACACTACCATGCCCACTGCTTTGGTCTGAAGGTGGGGTAGAGTATTCTATAGGACCACCTCTGACCCATCTCCTGCTCTTAAGTGCACTTCTGTCTGGAGTTTTACCAACAGTCTTGTCTTTTCTCGAAGAACTGACATTTTGTTGAGAAGAATCTGAGACTGCATCTGGCTCCCGCTGCTCCTGGCCAGTAGCAGATGCTACGGCTCTATCATGAGATGCAATGTCAGAACTACTAGTTTGTTTAGTTTCTCGTGACCTTCCTGAAGACACTGATGAATCAGTGCTTCTGCTTTTACTGGCAGATTTTGTGTCCTTGCTTGGTGTGCCATATGTAACAGGTACGGACACTGTCACTTTCTTCGACTGTTTCCTTGTAGATATAATATTCTCAGCATTTCTTGTTGGTGTCTGCTGCCTGGCAGTAGCACTTCTTGTCTGAGACCGAGATTCTTTCTTCATTCGTGATGACTACAAAGGTACCCACAACAAAATACACAAACAGATGCAGTGAGAAGTGTGCAAATGCCTAAACTACTACTACTACTACTACTACTACAACCATTCAACGGCCTCTTTTCCAGGACAACCTGGGTAAGCCGGTACCAGAAAGGTAAAACCAATCTGGATTTTACTGGAGCAAGAGACAGTGAGTGGCGTGGCATCAGCTGGGCCATATGCAAGCCTGCACCGCGCTCCAGACAGATAACCACGCCAGTACCCCACCACTCTGTTTATTACAGGCCGGATGCCCTTCCTGTCGCCCAACCCACAGTGTCAAAGCACTGAAGGCACATGCCTAAAGCTGTTGTTATTTACATGCACAATTATTAAACCACTGTACAAAATCGGTAGTCAATAGTTCAATGTATTTGTATTTTGTATGGTCTGTCCATCATACAACTATCATAAATTCGTAATTATGTTTTAAAACTAGCAGTGAAGTTATCAATGTCATTTAGGGTCTATTCAATTACCCAAAAGATGGCAGAAGACGAGTTTTGACCACCGAAAGTCAGTCAAAAACAATGAAGGAGACAAAAAATACGAAGTCAAAGGAAACATAACAAACAAAGACAGCCAGTGAATGGGCAAAAGACGGCAAAAAGCGTTCACAAAATACACTGGAACTTCGGAAGTTAAATGTGCAGAAATGCACACATGTACCGAGTAAGGCAAATGAGGCCTATACACACACACACACACACACACGTTTAACGGCCCTTTGTCTAGGTCTACCTGCGTGTCGCGGTACCAGAAAAGTCAAACCAATCTGGATTTCACT
>Ga0126328_10000208_pt1 | contig 12816 bp, 12 predicted proteins | sample InaspJWI13metaG_FD_97003 | JGI IMG/M metagenome (GOLD analysis project Ga0126328, IMG submission 97003) | Marine gutless worms symbiont microbial communities from Oahu, Hawaii - Inanidrilus sp. 1 OAHU.JWI-13 metaG | ecosystem: Host-associated > Annelida > Digestive system > Unclassified... | reverse complement strand
TGGACAGCTGCTATCTTGAAAATCGACAGATTGTATTATCTCACGATGATGCAGAACGGGCCTCTGAAGCGTATCGGCCGTCCTCCATCTTGGATTTTTAAAAAGAAATTTTTTAATGGGCGGCGCACTTGAGACACGTTCTGTGTCATCTTGCCAAATTTTGTACAGATCGGTCGTACTGTTGTAGGGATATCGCGATTTTTCGCGTTTATCAAGTAAAATGTAAAAAAATCACTAGATGACCGTAGTTAATATGGCATAACTTTGTCAAAGTTAAAGATAGGTGAATAAAATTTTGAAATTTTGCATAGATATGAACATGCTAAAGATTTGTAAAACTGTATTAAAAATTTTCGGTCGTCGGGAAAATATTGCCAGAAAACCTTAGGGGATACTTTTTAGCCGCACCCTGTACATGTGTGGCCTGATGGTGTAACGTTCAATTCCAGGCCGTTCCGCTAAGGTAGCAATAGGCTCCATCTTATACTACTACGCATAGCGATGCTACCCAATAAGCACGATACGATACGAAATGTTTGACGTGCTGACAGACGGCGCAAGGCACCAACGTTCTTCTGTATAGTGGGCGAGGCGTCATGCCGAAATTTTTAGGCGGCCGAGGTTGCGAACGACGTTCTGCTAAGAACTGATAGTGAGCTGAGCCGTAGCTGCAGAAGCGAGAGCAATGTGATTTACATCAGCGACGATCGTATGACAATGCATCGTAATGATGATTGATGCAATCGATGCGTCTTTACTACTGGTATTCACTACATCGAATGATTATGCGGAGGATTTTACTTACTGAATCACTTCTTTTCATCGTTATCACCGCTATCTACCGGAATGAAGGATAGGCCTATCAGGTATTTGGAACAGCCTGCTTTTTGCATTTTGCAGTGATGTAAGGAAGACCATTTTTACAGGACCGAAATCAAGACCCGGGGACAACAATACTGGCATTTTGACAATAAAACGTGCTCGAACACCGGCGACGTATGAATAACCAACGATCATACAGCTAAGAACGCCAAACGTCGCAAGCAAGGGCATCCTTTGATGCTATGACAGATGCTTGCACCGGGAAGTGGGCGCTCGGATGCCTCAATTCCCACGGTAGTCCATATCGTCATAATCTCGTCACGAGTGACGTCACACAGCCGGTGCCCGCGGCAACATAACCACCATCGCAGCGGTATATAAGGACATCAGCCGAGCGACGTCGGGAAAACCGCTTTTTACGGCCGCCAGCGCTGTTCGTCCGGCCGCCAGGACCATTTGACCAGCCAATAATGCAATAATACGCACTCCATCGCCACTCTGCAGCCATGCAGCAGACACTGAAGCCTGGCTGTACGCAGGCAAAACAAGTGATGTCTTGCGAACAGTACCGTAGTGCGTGACTGCTAGAATGCTTTCGGTGTCTGAAGTGACAGACTTGAACATCGAGCTTAAATTTCGAAAGCTCGCATTTCGTCTATCGATTAACGTGATTGCTTTTGACTCAACCAGGAACAGTAGCGGTTCTCTGTGTTCTCTGTGTTGACACTATTCGAGTGGTATGTGGAGCAGGGTCTATGACATTGTCGCGCGTCTGTCTGTCTGTCCGTCTATCCCTCCCTCCCATCATTCTGCCGCCGCACGCTGATGTCGACCACACCGACACCACAACCACACCACACTATTTTAACGCGCGATGCTATGCATCCGCGGTACTAGCCATGGCCCTGTGTCCGTGTCTGTCACAACTCGGTGTTCTATCGAAACGGATGAACGAATCGAGCTGGTTTCTGGCATGTGAGCTTCCGTCCTACACTGTGTTAAAAGGAAATTCGGTTATCTCCATAAATAAGGGCACTTCGCTCTGGAACTTTGTCCTAAACTCCGGAGTGAGAAAATTTCCACGGCATATCGATCGTCGAAACGTGTTATAAACTTTGCTCGAGAAAGGTAGACGCTCAGAGCGCGATAAACTGGGCCGTCGTCAGTCAACTAAGTCGATAATACCTCCGAGCTCCGACGCTCGACTACTATAGTTTATCGCACAGATCGTCAAGCGCTGTCTACAGCACGATTTTGTCGCACGAGTCAATTAGCGACAGATGATACTTGGTTCAGGGACTTGTCGTATAAGTAGTTTCTGCACTGTTGCGTGGCGATTGGCAAGATTTTAACTGACACGACGCATCGCGCGGTCCCTCGGCGATAGCTGAGCTTCTTGTTCTCGTGATGTGACACCACAGTACATATAGAAATGTAGTGTGCTGTCGGTGTGGTGTGCTTGGTCTCTGGACGAAGATAGGCACTTGTGGGCCAGCGTAAGGATTGAGGCCAGTTTGTTTGCAAGGTGACGCATGCTGCAGGTGTGGCGGCCAGCAGCATCAGCAGCCGGCGCCATCACTGACGACACCTACATGCTGGTCGGACAGACATTCGTGCGACTGACCGAGCTTCGTTTTCACGAGATCTCTCTATACCGATATCAATACGGTCAGTTTGAAAATCACTTCCCGTTCCGAAACGCGCAAACAGGTTGGCGAACAAGACCAAGGAGGTGTATCAGAGAATTCCTCGACTCTATACAGGCGAGTGTGCTGGAAAGATATTGGGCGGAAGCGTCCCTCAGAGCAAAGAGGAGAATGCGGAATTGCAGCGCGATGAAAACGAATCACGAGATCTCTCTGCCGCCGGCTCTTCGGCTGTCGGTCCGCCGAGGCGACGTGCTAGGTCTCTACTACCCCGACTCCAACCCGACAATGAAGAACCGGTCGGCTCATGCCCTCGAGCCTAGCTGAAGTACTTCTTCCCGTGGCTGATGTGGACCCCCCCCCTCTATAGCACATGGTTCCCTGCAGTGATGTTTAGCGAGACCAAAGCGCCGAGACCAGCATCAAGCCCTGGAGACGAAGACCAAAACTTCGCTGTCGAGATGGTCTGGTTTGGTCTCGAGTCTTCAACATTTCGCACGAGTCCGCGCCCCGATCTCGATCGGTTCATCCGTTTTTGCCGGACCGCCGCGGCGATCTGCACTATCCCGGCTCCAACCCGATCGGCTGGTCGATAAACTCGACGTTATTCACTGGGTGGCAGCGACTCTGCCTCGGTCGGCTGGTCGACGGTCCCGTGCGCCGGCGCCCGTCAGCGGCATCGCTTCCTGCCGAGGTCGAGTCGGGAGCCGCTCGTCGTCGGCGACACGTTCCGCTTCCAGGCAGCTCCAGCCGGACTGGCCGACGCCTGCCGACAGTACTCGTTCGCTGCCTTATTCGGTAATAACCACTGAGCTATATATTCTATGGAGTGAGAGTAAGCTGTCGCCGACGTTGGCCACCGCCCGCTACTCCACCCTTACAACGCTATTGGGCTAGTAGCCCAATGTGAACTCAGCGGGTATGTTAAATTGGGCTAACTTTGGGGGGGGGCAGTTGGGCGGAAATTTTCACACAGACCTGGTAACCCTGTCACAGTTGGAGTAGGAAGATGGCCGTCCGCTGGTGACACTGTGGGCTATAGCTATGCCGGCCTAAGCTCACTCCAGATTATTTAATCTCGATGGTAACAACTAAATCTGCGGTAGATTCTTTCCAACACGCAATAACGAACTACTTTCTTGATTCTGTCGCAAGGTGGTATCTCTAAATTTACTCAAGCAAGTCTTGTCTTTCTTTGAACATGTATTTCAACATAATTTATTTGACATGTTGCTCTAGTCTTTCATTCTTGTCATTTTGATTCGATCATTTCACAGTAACCGTGTAAAATAAGAGTTTGATATACACTTGAAGTTCTTGCATAATTTACGTTGTAATATCATTATTATTATCGTATTGTAGTTACCATTCTGTTTATTCTACTTGTTGTACTTCTGTGCTATGTTTTTGACGCTACCCATTCTGTGATTCACTCCATCCTTAACTTAAAACGATCCATGCATACCGAGTGTACTACCTATCGAAGTGGCTCCACGAACTAGTTGAATTTAGGACGTTTTCTCGTGCTTATCGGAGGCTCGTGTTTTGTTTGCGTTCCTTAGCCAACAAGTCGGAGGCGAAGCGCGTCGACGACTGGCGATGTCCTTCCGGGTCGACGTCGCCGGCGGGCAGCCGCCGCCGCGACGGCAGCGCCGACCTCAAGGCGCGAGCCATCGACCCCGCCGCCGGGCTCCAGCCGCCCGCCGCCGACCGGGCGCGGCCGGCGACCACGGCGTGGCCGCGATCCGACGCCGCCCGGGACGGCGACAGCGGCAGCGGCAGTGTCGATTCAGCGGAACCGGCCGCCGACGGCACGCCTCAAGTCCACATAATTCTGCTGGTTTTCGCCGGACTTTTCCTGGCAATGCTTGCCGTCGGCGTTCTCTCGTACTACAGAGCCCTGCGCGGCTCGTAATAATGACGACAACAAGTCGCTGCGGTACTGACAGCGAACGGCCGCATCGCTGCTGCCACCTACCGAATACGGTTAAGAATATCGACTGCGGGCAAGTCTGGGCATGTTTAAGTATTACCCCTCGCCCCAAAGTGCCGCTTCCCGTGGGGGTCCGGACCCCCGCCTATCACGTGGTTCAATGGACTCACTGAGTCAACACCCAAACGGTCACTTGATCGGTTCAGTCGTTTTTTGTAGGACTCGTGTCCAACAGACAGGCAGACAAACGGACACACACTGTGACAGGTCGCTAACAATAGCTGGTGCTTCACATTGCAGTGTGACCGAACAACAATAATGAACTCTAGATTGGTATGTTAGACGATTGCCGTGAGCACTGACTTTCCAATTTTTGTTTTTATCTCGTATAACCCTACGTCGTTTTACGAACGAATACTATTATTATTTAACAAGAATTAGCTGTGTATTGCTAAAGCAACGGCATCGTCCAGTTATCATAAGTTAAATGAACGAACGACATGAAAAAAACTGAGAACTGATTGGCAAATTGGACTGTCTGACTGACGTTATGCATTCAGCAGCTGAAACTGTTGGTATATTGCAGATTTGATGACGAATGTAAACTTGAAACTTGGAACATACAGTCTATAATACATCTGTCATGTTGTTTATTTTCGCTGGACTTCCTGACTTCGCTGAGATCATATTCTAACCGCAGAGTGTTCCAATAAAAAACAATCCATTTAATTTTTGGTCATAACTTAAATGCGAATGTAGACCGATTTTCAAAATTCTTTTCCTGTCAGATTTTCAAGAAAACTCCCCATGTGCTTTTGACAGAAGCTTCGTTTCACTTTCACTATGTTTTGTATACTTAATTCTAGGCAATATTACCCTTGACAACGGTTACTGCAAAACCTACACCGTTCAATATGTTTTCACTTACTTAAATGGTCTTTAAATCGCTTTAAATTACGAACAGTGATTGAAGTTCTGCTGAAACTGCAGCTAAAGAAAAACTTCAGTATGGGCACTCACTGAAATGTTCATTATCTGCTAAAACTACACATTTTTTGTAATTGGGAATAGTTCGGACGATGACGTATAATAGAGGTTGTCTGAAATCAAGAGGACAGTTGGGTACGTGATTCGTCGGCGTTCGAGTGATGCAACGATGCTCTGTCGATATCGATCAGCTATTAATACAGCACGTCGTGACGGGGTAAGCTGTTGGCCTATTATGCGGAGATATTCGCCGCACCGCGTGCACGCATCGTGCGGACCTGGCCAGTGTTACGTTATCTATTTATTAATCGATTTTCTGCTACGGGCATCATAGATGGTCGTTCATTCTCGTCGATCTGTTGGTTTTATGCTGTCATAGATCAACGCGTTGCAGCTGCTGCAAGGCTGCCGCGCCTTCTTACCGCTTCTGTACGCCGCGTCTGAAAGACGTCCATGTCTTGCTATAACCGGCACACAAACGAACTAATTTTGATAGTCCCTGTGGCACAAGTGTTACTACCGGCCACATTAGCGTGAAAAATAATGCGATCGGTCGCGTCCGTCCATCCGCCCGACGGCGTTTCAGAAAATGCCGTCGATATCGACGCAAGTTGTCCATAAAATTACGAAACACTTTGTCTTAGTGGTATCTAAAAATGGCAGACATTTTACTTCACGCAAGATAATTCAACCATGCAGCAGACTAATATGCTTGAAATGTTGAAGAAACGGAGATTCGGCATATTTCTGATAGGGGCCGAGTAATAGCGATAGTGATTAGACTAGGCCTACACGATATTGTGATATTTATGGACAGAATTCTTACAATTTAACACAGGTTATTTGGTGACAGTTTCGATCAGCTTTCGATATCTCCGGCACAGAAACTTCTGGATGCCTATTTTTGTTTCGCCTTAAAACAGATGCGGATAAATTACATTTTCCGATCAGGCGCACGTGTTCCTGGCGGTAATTGGCTATTATTGAAAGCTGGACAAGGCCTCGTATATGCTCTATACGCCGACGGCTACGTGATTGCGTTGAATTGCTTCGTTACAGGTTCGTTATTCCGGATACGGAAGATCACGTATAGTCGAGTCCTGGATATCATCAAGATAAGCACGTACACGTAAAACTAGTAAAGCCATGTTACTGCGATCCATGATATCCGATACGCTGATCATTTCTGACCTGCCGAGTTTTGTCTATTTTAGCAATTATTTCACTGTTACTGTTATGCATCGCGCATAACAAATTTTGGCAGAAATCGGAACCGTTCGTCCTGATGGGGGGGGGGGATTGGTGCCATATCTTCTCTGTTCACAGCCACACAACATTCAGTGCCGATAAAAGTGGGATATCAGTGTGTTGTAGCTTCATGCATATGCATCAGATGTTAAAGTTGTTTTGGCATCTTTTATTACAAGAATACGAGGATGGTAATGATGGCGACGATGGTGTGTGCCGGTTGAGTGATTTATTGCTGATAGGCGGACCTCCGGTTGCTGGTTGTTGATAGCGCCCGAACAGTAGGCTATGCGGAGCAGGGTCTATGAAACTGTCGAGCGTCCGTCCGTCTGTCCCGTCGATCGACAACAGCAGCGGCATGCAGCGGGATTTGCTGCTGAGCGCCCGCGGGCAGGAGATATCGATCGATAGCTGTTCGCCGGCGCTCGGCAGCAAATGCGGGCAGTGCCATGTTGACAGCTGAGGAACGAGGCTGAACACAGATTTGTTTGGCAAGACGTTCAGCTGTCGTAGCGAGACCGCGCGGTGGCATTAACCGAGGTTCGTTTGTAAGGATACTCTCTGCACAGACCCAGCAGGAGTTTCTCAAGACGTTTTTGCTGTTTAGTTGTGAGATTCTGGGATAAAAATACTCCATATGCAAGCGGCATGTGTCGCTGATGATGATGATGATTATTATTATTACTATTATAATTCAGCAGAATTCGGAACCGTTCGCCCCTTAATAGCGGCGTGCATTGCATCTTATAAACCGTATGTAACCACAGCCACAACATCAGTTGTTGCTGATAAAGCCAACCGCGCATCTAGTAAATGCGAAATGAAATGTCTCTTGTAGCATTTATTTTATTATTATTTAGATGTGCGGACGGCTTAAAGGTAAGAAATCACTGTGATTTTAATGCCAGAAGAAAAACAGTTCCTACTTTAAAAGCATATGGATACACGACACTATGTCTGCACACGCTTTGGTTCTTCTTGCAGATAGCGTGTAGGCCTATATCTGTGAACACAGACATTGATTCTGGGGCGAGCACACTTCCTTGAATCGTATTGTCACCTCCGACTAGGTTCGTAATTCCCAAGTCTCGAGACAGAGGCTGCGAGCGGGCATTATAGTTGGCAGGTAATTTCCCGAGCCTCTTCGTGAACTCACGCGAGCAACAATGACTACGTCTCCCGCCAACCATAACGCGACACCCTGAACGGAAATATCGAGCGGTATTTACTGCGCAGCACCTAATATCCTCAGCTAAATGAACATAACTAGTTAATACCGACCTCAATGCAACTGATATTACTCAAGAATACCGCAGAATACGTAGGCTCAGTTATTGCTGTAGGCCTATACATGTAGGTACATAATACTTTTTTAAAGTAGATAAGTGAGAAAGAAGTATTTATAAATAGCGTAAGTTATATAAAACGCATATAGAACATTGAGATGGATTAAAAATGAACAACTGGTCAAAGAATTCTAGACAAAACGTCGCATTACCCCCTCCCGAAATTGCTCCTTCTCCTGAGGATCTGGGCCGTCGCCTAACACACGCCAGAACACCAGTCAATAAACGACACATCAAAATGCCTCCCTCCTCCGGTGAGTTTTATCCTGCATCACCTCTATCTACCACCATTTCAGCCGAGCTACTTAACCGACGGTCCGTTTATGGCATTCGTTCGATGCAGGAACGCTGGCTGCACAGCAAAAGTCCACTAATCACTAGCATGTCGCCGACATATTGACAGTTAACCTTCTACCTACTGCAGAATATAGGCATGCTTGCAGCTGTAGAAGTCGAAATGCCAAATACGATAGATTGTTCTAAGCTAGTAAATAATGAAGTATTAAACAAAACAAGTCTGTGTTGAGCCGTCATCCCTCGGCTGTCAACGTTACGCTACCCGCATTTGCTGGTAAGCACGGGTGACTGCAGCAGATATCGATCGATAGCTGGTACACTGCCCGCTGGGCGCTCAGCAGCAAACAAACCGCACGCGGCTGAGGCTATCGATCGATGAAACATAGACGGACGGACGGACACCCGATCGTTACATAGATCCTGTTCCGCATACTATGCGGGCAGCATCAATGACAAATTCCAAATTCCGAAGCTTAAATAATACGTAGAATGTCTGACAATATTTCCAAATATCTCAAAAAAATATTTATTAGTTTATTTATTTAAAACCTTTGTGCCGTAGAGACAAGACAGCTTTCACTCGAGATCTCACCGAACACTCCAACACCAAGAATTTGTCAAAGAAGCAACAATTGATGAAGGCGTTAAGAGCACATTTGGTGCTGAAGTCACATCATGTCCATCGTGTCCAGAAATGACACCGGTGTTCATTGACCACTGTTCACTGGTCGGCAGAAAAGCGCAGTCTACTCCGCCGACTCGCCTAGTGGAGGGGTTAGCTGACCCCCAATGTTAGAGATGGGGTTGTCAACGCTATATCTCTGTGATCTCCAATATTACAATTCTATCTCGTTGTACTGGACTGAAGTAGGCAAAAGTCATTGCGATGCACATTTTCTTATCTAAAACGCACCGAAATACAGGATTTTCATGAAGAACAGTTGCAGAGTTGCTAAAAAAATCGGCGATGCTACCCCAGACCCACGACGGGAGTCGGCCATCCCGTTCTAAACCCATGCTTTCTGATCTCCGAATATTTTCGTAGCTCCGCCGCCACTGACCGTAGCGCGATGCCACGTTCGCCGCCGGCGCTGCGGCAATCGTTGAAAGGGTTATTACAGCGACGTCGCCGTCGCTGATGCTGGTCGCCAGCCACCACTGATGACCTCAGTGCGCCGCTGCCACCTCGCGGCCACTCTGTCTGCGTGGCACGATGGCGTGCTGCCGACCTCACCACGCCAGCCGTGAAATTGTCGACGCCACCCGGGTGGTCCGACCGCCCGAGATAGCAATTATTGGCAGCAGGCCTACAGAATAGGAGGCAGTCGGGCTGCAGCCTGGTCAATAGTCCTTTCATATATGCTGCCCCCTCAAAACGTCCACATATTTAAATACCTCGGTCAAAAATCAGCCGATTTGTACAATTTCCGGTAGACATAATTTTAAGGAAATTCTTACTCAAGTGATTGTGATCCTGTTCAGCACACCTGTAAAGTGTTACCACTGTACCTTGTGAAACGCATATCTCATGCATCCGATCAATTTTCTTACTAGTTCTAATTTCTCATAATTTTAAGATAATTTTTTTTCAGTACCGGTATGGCATATTGGATATTTACAGAGTTCACTGACTTTAGTGGGCCAGATCGAACAATCGGTCCGGAGTGTGCGTGTGTCTGTAAGTAGACAATAGCTTTATTTCTTTATAGATCTACATTTAAAAGGAACCTCAACAGTCTATGTGGCCTGTATTAAAACGCCTGTGCAGCAAATGATATACTTGTTGTTGATGATGATGATGATGATGATGATGATGATGTTGTGCAACAAACAATTATTAACAAAATGCTGAAAACGTGCTGATAGCGCTTTACTGACGCACAGGCTATATCGCAGCTGTCGATAGTCATTGTTATCGTCGAAGAGAATCACTATTAGGCTATTAGGCCTACGTTGATCTCCATCACAAACATTGCGTCATTTATAGACAGATGACTCTGCAACTGACGAGTGACGACGTGCTGTCGCTTTGCGCCCACGGTAAAATCACGCTAGCAAGACAGCGGTGACACCTGGCGAATGTCATCGAGTTCTGTCGTTTTGAGTACGGAGACCGATATCAGGAAGATCACTGTCGCTGTGTAGCTCAATAGTATTTCGATTTTTCCTGCGGCGCTGTAAAGCGCAAATATAATGTGATTACTAGCCGGCTGTTTTTCAAAGCCATCCAATTTTAGAAGTAACTTCGATCTGTTGAGCGAGTTCTGCATTTCACAAGGTAGTGCGGCGACATTGTTCAGGCATGTGGAGGATAAATGCATAACCGATTGTGTCGAACTTCTTTGAGGATTCTGTTGATCAAGAATAATTATTATAATAAGTTCAAATAAATTATATACATTCGTAAATAGTTGTTTTGCGTCTACAGTATATAGAGCCTGGCCTCGTTACGACTGTCTCAAAACAAGAAGTTATATCTAACTCGATAAGAAAGAATCCAATTGCATCCAGTGACGACCTTTAAGACGCTTCCTCGCTGATGAAAAATCCGTATCTGTGTGTCGTATCATACACGAAAAGATCTACGTCGCCAAAGCCTGTGTACGAATAGGCCTACTTGTATGTGGGTACACGTGGAGTGTGTGATCCAGTGGGTGGCCACTGACCAAGTCTGAGCGTCTCCTGTCCCGCTGAGAATTTGAGAAATCTTCAGCTGCCCAGTGGGAGTCGAAGCCACTGACATTTCTACGGTTTCACATTATCTACATTTTGCTAACAATAATAGGTGATACACGGGTTCACAGTTCAGCTTGATCATCGGCTGCCGAGACTGCGAATGCCTGTGACCGCTTATCTGGAAAACCTGGAAAAAATTGGCTATTTTAATAGCTGTTAGGGAAATGCCAGAAAGTCTGTTAAATCCCTTCCTTGGGCCGTTTAAGCCCCTCGGTGCATGCATATACCGCAGAGACTGACAGATTCTGTGACACACAGCCGGTGTGACTGCGAGGCATACGGTTACCTTCCCACTCGCACAACAGCACTGCCACTACCCCTTGGCTAGTAGCCATTTCCCTTCCCGCACGGTAGGAGGCTGAGTTGGCCCGAGTGGCTGGTTATAGGGCCTACGCCAAAATACCCAGCTTTATTTCACCACAAAAATGTGATTGCAAAAGCAGAACAAAAAGCAAGACCTCGACCCGGTCATCAATCTCAGTACTAACCTGGCTCGATGTAGAGTAACTTCGTTGATGTGATTCAGTGGCGATTCTAGGAGTCTTCCGTTTGAGGTAGAAGCGCTGGGAGCTACACATCCAGATTGGGCACCTCACACACGTAATTTTTGTCTTCGATCAACCGATTGCTTTGGAGACCATTGGCCCAAACAACGCATCTTCTCTGAACTTCATAAGCGAGGTGGGTCGTCGATTGAGTTCCTTATCTGGAGATGTGTGATCTCGTTTCTATTCCAGCGCCTCTCGATGATTGTTACAGCGCTTCAACTCAATTCTCATTATATATTTTTTTCTGTTCCACTGACGAAGATCTGGACCTATAGCCTCCAGTGATATTTGTTTTTTTGCTTCTTGTTTGCTTCTTGTTTGAACCCCGGTGGATCTATACTACCCGGGGTATAAAAAAATAATAATAATAATAATAATAATAATCTCGTTGGAGGCCAGTGGCATCTGGCATCTGAGTAACAGAGTGCGGCCTCCTGCCTCCGTCCCTGATGTGATCAACGCTGTTGCCAGTAGGCGAAACCGCCACGCCGTGATCGCTCCTCTCCGCCAATAATTCACGTCATCTTTACTCGTCTCGTTGTCCGGTTCTTTCCGTCATCTCAACGTCTCGTCGACGTCGTGGTCGTCATTCTGCGGCACGCGGCGCCCTCGTCTCCGGGGATCGGTGGCGTAGCCAGGAATTTACGCGAAAGTGTGCGCAATTCCGTTGATTTGTCGATTCAGTGTGCCGATTTCAAAGGACTTATATATTGAAATAAGTGCACACTTTGGCATAGAATCTGTAGAAAATTTGATTGCTAATCGTCGAAATCGCTTTATTAACAGATATGGTGAAACAGACAATTATTTATGTCAGTTGTTGCGCTGATCGGTTCGTTTGCCTGGGTGTATTTTTATTAATTGCGTTTGTTTAATTTCTCTTTGCTGAATTTATTCATGTATTTTGTATTAGATGGTGAAATAAAGCTGTATATATTTATTGATGATCGATTGATCCCACCATTAGCATCTGCCTTGGGCTTTCAATTTCCTTCCCTGCTGCAAACTGCATCTGGGTTCTTGCGGCTATATACTTACCCCATTAGCCCTTACTGATTTGTGCCATATTTTGCTTGACTGAGACCAACATACGATTCGGCAGGGTTTACGTATAAAACTATAAATCACTAACACACACACGTTTAACGGCCCCTTTTCCGGGACTACCCAGGTGAGCCGTTACCAGAAAGGTAAAACCAATCTGGATTTTACTGAAGCAAGAGACAGTGAGTGGCAGTGGCATCAGCTGGGCC
>Ga0126328_10000205_pt1 | contig 12958 bp, 12 predicted proteins | sample InaspJWI13metaG_FD_97003 | JGI IMG/M metagenome (GOLD analysis project Ga0126328, IMG submission 97003) | Marine gutless worms symbiont microbial communities from Oahu, Hawaii - Inanidrilus sp. 1 OAHU.JWI-13 metaG | ecosystem: Host-associated > Annelida > Digestive system > Unclassified... | reverse complement strand
CGAGAAGAATTTGCCTAACTCTTCTGCTTTATCTTTATTTGAACTGACCGTGGTAGAATTACCAGAAATATCTACAATTTGTAAATCACCAATGCCAGTTTTAGTTTTACGTTTGCTATTAATTATGCTGTTTAGCATCAACACCTCTAACACTAACACCATAAGAACACAGACCGGTGCCGCCGAACGCTAATCCAGCGATCTGCAGGATACTAATAGGTGTTATCATCATATTATGTGATTACTATACCATTCAACTAAAGAAGCCCATATACGACGACACGAAAAGAGATGCTATTTTGACGTGCGATCAAAAGCCTGCATTAGTCAGATTAATCCACAATACAGAATCAACAACTAAAAGTGGAGAACATCAGGAAGACTAAAAAGTAAAAACGGATATGCTCAGTTTCGGTAGAATGATGTTTGCAGCAGGCTGTCTGATGAAAATTGAATAAACTGTTAGAAGTGACGTAAGGTGCCCCTGTAACGGACTTGTTCGTGAAGTGCCACCTTAAACTCCAAATTCACATTACAATAATGCCGTAGCTACTAGCCTTTACTAAGCGTTTTGCTCTTTCGTTTAAACGAATAGTAAATTAAACGATTCGTGATTCCCTAGTTGGCGCTTTTGGGAGGTGACGTATTTCCGGTCAAGTGGTAATGCCGTTTTAGTTTCGAGTTGTTTAAAGTTGTATTTGCTCTGAAAAAGCGTTTTGTTTATAAGTAGCACATTCGAAGAGTACATTGACTCTGACAATCGACAGTATAATTGCTACATGTTGAACTTTCTATCTGTGGATAGGCTGAAGGAAATTGGAACAGCTTGCCTAATTCAGTCGTTGATGCTTGCACTGTTAATGCATTTAAAACACGCTTAGATAAGTTTTGGCTGCACCAGTTAGTGAAGTTTGATTTTACAACCGATCTGACGGGTACCGGAAACCGATCAGAAGAAGTGATAAAGTGATAGGGCTATTGTTTGTTTATGATAGTATAATGATGTTGCGGACTTAGAGGTGTCAGATACCCGTGTCCATAATTCTCTGTTGAGTTGTGTCATTGAAATCAACGGTCCCTTATTATGCTTAGGGCCAAATCCAATGTGTACCAGTGTTCTTCTGTATATTGGCCTGCTCGCACTTTGCACTGTTTCGACCAGCGTCTTCTCCAAAGTCCATTATGAATACCATGTATGAAGTGAAATCTCTCTGCCATTTCAGGAAATGTAATTAAATAATTTAATCACTGAATGATTTCAACTGTTAACAGGAGCACAGCTGTATACTGAAAATATGTAGGTCACCGTTGCTTTCAAATTGTCATGTGCTAAGTTTGCATACCATCTTTCAGTTACATAATATGCTAATTGTAGTGTAGGCCTACCCGGTAGTTGATGCACATATATTGGTACATCACAAGTAAATGGCATCAAGTGTACATAAAAGGATGAGACGTGGATATGCTCAGAAGTAGGCCCATCTGTAATAAAATTCTTTAGCTGCACAGAACCATTTGCAAAATTGCTGAAACTAATATACAGTTGTATAATACGAGGGTTCTTGTCTCCTGGGCAATGTGACAAAACTTTGTAAAACACTGTATGATACAGACATTAAGTTAAAATTAGATAACATGAGAATGTGGTCTTATAAAGTTATCAACTTCTAGTTCCAGTTGGCAGTATGGTCTGACAAAGTATCCTGTATCCAGTACTCCTTTGGTATGTCTGGAATAGTCTGTGAGAGTCTGATGCTTATGCTTTTATGTGAATATATTTTAAGAAGATTTTAGCAAGCTTGAGATCATTGTAATGTATTTAAAGAATCATAGGGTTGATTTAGCCAGAATTGGTAATATGAACATGAATAAAATGGGTCATGATTTTAGTTGAGTATTGACAGTTGAGGCATTATAGCATTCATTTATGGCTTGATTTACCCTTTGAGAAACTTGGTAATATCAGATATCCACATCAGTGTACCAAAATGTTCTCTCATGATGAAGTTATAGTTATTTTCTAACATGGGGTAAATACTGTCACAAAGATTGGTTTCTTTTTCTGGTCTTGATTAGGCCTGCGTGTGCAATATGCAGTTTAAGCTGTACACTAAAAATCATCTGTGTCTGTATGCAGAGAAAAAAATAATGCAGGCATCAGCTATTTTATATGCTGTATTACTGATATTGCCATTGCATAGGCCTATGTGAGCTGGTGTGTTTGTTTGTATGCACATATTATGGATTGCTCTTGGGAATCTTTATTATTGCAGGCATTATTTTCTAGATGTGGGTTTGCTGCTTTGTTGTTAGGCACAATGAAGAGAAGCAGGATGTGTGATGTTATAAAATCTCTTTGTTTGTTGCTGCTGAATCTGGAATGGCACCATTTCATATTAGTTTATACTGCTGGATCCGCAGAACATAGTGATAGCACAGGCAGATATTCTCACCAGTTTGTATTTGCACAGCTTAATGAAGCTGTAGATGCATTAAGTGATGAGGTACATAGCAGTCTTCATCAAACCCATTCGTCTGATGCGGTTACTTCTGAGGCTGAAAGCAGTACTGCAGCGAGCCCCATCAGTCTTCATGCCACACCTATTTTTTCCTCAGGTGTCACTGAAGTTTCCTCTGCTGTCAGCACTAATGATAACAGTACTAGGCGGTCAGTGAGACAGGTATTATCTCATTCTATTTCTGACCCAGTACAGTTTTCAGCAGTGGAACAGAACACTGTTTCTGCCAGCACGACATATCCTAACACAGGGATTAATGAAATTTCACTCAGTGGCAGTAGCATTGATACATCACAAGACATATACACTTCTGTTCATGGAAGTTACAGCTCTTTAAATCAGTCTGCAAACTTCACTGACATGTTGTCCAGTCATGCGGCTATTACCAGTACTCTTACAACAACAGTTGTGTTCTCCTCTGGTGTTACTAGCAGTAGCACACATTGGCAGTCAAGTGATGTTACAGATATTTCTTCAGATTACAGCATTACTGCTAATTCTCAAGTCTCAGTGCAGTTGATGTCTAGTTCTGCTACTGATGACATAAATGCAACAGAATTTCAGTCCATAAAGCATACAGCGGTGTCTGTCCCTGACGTCAGTAAATACAGTATGTTGCAACATTCCATGGTTGCTGCAGAAACTTCTTTGAATAATTTCACTGATGCAAGTCCGGAGGCTTCAGTTTACATGACACCTACTGGTAGTCCTGTTGCTGATAACAATACTGATACTGCTTTACTGACTGACATTAATATTTCACCAAGCATGCTAACGAAGCATACCTTCCCATCTGCCAGCTTCTCATATGCATCTTCGAATGGCATATTTACACCTCTCTCTCAAAGCAACAATGCCCGAACTCATTTATCAACACAAGTGATGACTTCTGTTGAAGATTTTGGTGGCATTAATACTACTTCATATCTGTTGACAGCACTGACCAACTATACTAGCAGAAAAAGTCCAGCCAAAAATGGAACTGGACAGCTGTCAACAGATTCAACAACACCATATCCATCCACTCGTGGAACAGAAGAGCTCATCATGTCTACCAACACTCCGTGTCTACCCACAAATGGAAGTGGTACAGAACTGTGGACGATGCCAACCACCACTCCTTGTCCACTGTCAAATAGTACAGAAGAGTTCAGTATTTCCACCAGCACTCCTTGTCTAACTACAAATGAAACGCAACAGGTCAGTTTATCTACAGGCACTTCATATCCACCCAGAAATGGAACAGAACAGATTACCATTTCTGTTGAAACTCCATGCCAATCCACAACTGGATTAGAAGAGACCACTGTATCTGCTGGATTACAAGAGCTCACCATCTCTTCTGGCACTCCATGTCTATCCACACAGGGAACAGAAGAACTGACCATGTCTAGCAACACCCCATCTCTGTCTACATGGGTAACAGAGCAGTTGACCATATCTACTGCCACTCTGTCTCCGTCCAGAAATGGAACGGAAGAGCTCACCACCTCTGCAACCCCTCCTTGTCCACCCGAAAACGGAACAGAACAGCTCACTGTGTCTACTGGGACTCCTCGTCTATCCACAGATGAAACTGCAACAGTGCTGCTGACCATATCATCCACTACTCCATGTCCTCTCACAAATAGCGCAGAAGATCTTACCATCTCTGTCAGCACTCCATGCCCATCTACAAATGGAACAAATCAGATTACCATGGTTGTTGAAACATCTACAAATGGATTACAAGAGCTCACCATGTCTGTTCGCACTTCATATCCATCAGCAGATGGAACGGAACAACCAGCCATGTCTAACGGCATTGCATTTCCATTTACAAATGGTGCAGACCAGCTTGCTGTGTCTACAGACACTCCATGTTCATCAGTGAATGGGACGGAATGGCTCACTATGTCTATGAGCACTCCATGTCCACTGACAAATAGAACAGAAGAGCGCATTTCCCCCCAAACCACTCCTTATCCACCCAGAAATGGAACAGAAACGCTCACTATGTCTACTGGGACTCTGTGTTCATCAACAAATGAAACTGGGCCAGTGCTGCTGACCGTACCTACTACCACTCCATGTCCGCCAGCAAGTGGAACAGAACAGATGACCATGTCTGCCACCACTGTATGTCCATTCACAAATAGAACAAAAGAGGTCGCCATCTCCACATCTTGTCCAGCCACAAACAGAACAGAACAGATGACCATATCTAGCGGAACTCCATGTCCTTCCACGGATGGAAATGGAACAGTAGTGCGGACAATGCCTACTACCACTCCTTGTCCACCCACAGATGGAACAGAACTGCTGACCACATCCTCTGCTACTCCATGTCCACTGACCAATGGAACAGAAGAGTTCACCACTTCCACAGCCACTCCTTGTCCACCTGGAAAGGGAACAGAAGAGCTCATTATGTCTAATGGGACTCCTTGTCCATCCACAAATGAAACTGGAACAGTGCTGTTGACCATATCTGCCACCAGTCCTTGTCCACCCACTAATGGAACTGAACAGATGACCATATCTAGCAGAACTCCACATCCTTCCATGGATGGAAATGGAACAGAAGTGTGGACAATGCCTACTACCACTCCTTGTCCACCCACAAATGGAACAGAACTGCTGACCATGTCATCTACTACTCCGTTTCCACTGACCAGTGGAACAGAAGAGTTCATCACTTCCACAGCCACTCCTTGTCCACCTGGAAAGGGAACAGAACAGCTCATTATGTCTACTGGGACTCCTTGTTCATCCACAGGTGAAACTGGAACAGTACTGTTGACCATATCTGCCACCACTCCTTGTCCACCCACTAATGGAACTGAACAGATGACCACATCTAGCGGAAATCCATGCATGTCGGCAAATGCAAATGGAGCAGAACTGCTGACAGTATCTGCTACCACTCCATACCCAGTCACAAATAGTAGGCCTACAGAAGAGCTTGCCATTTCCACCAGTACTACATGTCTGCCAACAAATGAAACAGAGCAGTTTACGATGTCTGCCAATACTCCTTGTCCACTTACAAACAGAACAGAACAGATTACCATGTCTGTTGAAACTCCTTGTTCATCCACAGATGGATTTGAAGAGCTTACCATGTCTGCTGCTACTCCGTGTCCATCCACACAGGGAACAGACCAGCGGACCATGTCTACCGTCACCCTGTGTCCACCAAAAGATGGAACGGAAGAGCGCATTACCTCCACAAGCACTCCTAGTCTAGCCAGAAATGAAACACAACAGCTCATTATGTCTTCTGGGACCCCATGTCCACCCACAAATGCAATGGAAGAGCTTACCATTTCTGCCAACACTCCTTATCCACTCACAAATGGCACACAGGCGCTCACCATGTCTACAGACACTCCATGTCCATCCGTGCTGGTAACAGAACAGCACACCATTTTCACGAGCACTCCTCGTCCATCCACAGATGTATTAGAAGAACTCACCATGTTTTCTGGCATTCCATGTCTATCCACACAGGGAACAGACCAGCTGACCATGTCTAGCAACACCCCATCTCTGTCTACGTGGGTAACAGAACAGTTAACCATATCTACTGCCACTCCATGTCTGCTGTCCAGTGGAACAGAAGAGCTCACCATATCTGCCGACACTCTTTGTCCAGCCACAAACAGAACGGAACAGATGACCAAGTCCAGTGGAACTCCATCTCCATCCATAAATATAACAGAACTGGAGACCATACCTACTGTTACTTCATGTCCACCCACCAGTGGAACAGAACAGCTGATTATGTCTACTGGGACGCCATGTCCTTCCACAAATGAAACTGAAGCCAAACCACCGACCACTTTGTGTCCACCTGCAGACAGAACAGAGCAGATGAGTATGTCTGTTGAAACTCCTTGTCCGTCCACAAATGGATTACAAGAGACCACCGTGTCTTTTGGCACCCCATGTCTACTGACAAATGAAACAGAACTGTTTGCCATGTCTGCTACCACTCTATGTCCAGTGACAAATGGAACAGAAGAGATGACAATGTCTTCTAGCACCCACGTTGTCAGTATGCGTAGTTCTGTTACTGCTGATTACACTGCCAAAACTGAATTGGATGTATTCATGGATGTGACTTCTGCACTTGTTACTGATAGTAAGTCAGTCTACACCAGCACTAATGCAGGTACTACTAGTACAGTGACTGCCAGTGCTGACATAGTGTCCTCCAGTGAAACACAAACTGTCATATCTGTTAGTTCCACACATGGTGACAGAAATATGTCTACTGCAACCAGAAGCACAACTGTGGACTCTGTACCAGGTGAGTTCAAAATGTAGTAATGACATGATAGTTTTATAATGTAATAATTTTGTTATGTTTGTTTCTTACATGATGTTCCTTCAGTGCTTTGACACGGTTGGTTGGGCGTCAGGAAGAGCATCCAGCCTGTAAAAAATTGAGTGATGAGGTGCTGGTGTGGTTATCTGTCTGAAGCGAGGTGCAGATTGTTTGCACATGGTCCAGCTGATGCCACTGCATCCCCAGGTTTGTCTCATTTAAATCCAGGATGGTTTTACCTTTCAGGTACTGGCTTACCCAGGTTGTCCTGGAAAAGAGGCCGTGAAGTGGGTGTATTAGTAGTAGTTGTTAACTTGTTGTTGCTTACGTGATTATCTGTTACTTGCTGTTGGAAATTAATGCAGTCTATCACCTGTGACATATTGTTTACTATTAAATGACCTATTGCAATAACTTTATTCAGCATGCAGTGTTTCACTTGTAAGTGGGGAACTGGTTTTCATTTTTAAAAATATCTGTTTTTAATATTTTCCAGAATCTGTGAATTGCAGGAATACAATGGATGTTTCGTGCATTTCGAATTGGTTTTACGATCACTGGACGTAACTATACTGATGAATTGCAGAACATTAACAGTGACGAATATGAGACTGCTGCAGTAGAGATACTTGCACAAGTAAGCTTATTTGTAAAACCGTCATCTGAGAAGTGTCTTATTTTAAAAGTTAAAAAAAAATATTTTTCGTCATCTATGTTTAAAAGTACGATGATGACTTGTTAAGAGTTGTTAATCACCTCAGGAAATCTGTGACTAATTGTGACTGCTAGCGATACGAAAAATTTGATATAATCTGCAATGCAGCCTAATAATTGTTTTTTTTCAAACTTTTTTATAGTGAAAATTTGCTAAGTTCTACAAATGCTGCTGTATTTAATTGTTACTGTTGAATACTTCTACTCTTGAAATTTGAAATGTATGCATTGTAGGGATTGATGACGTTGAAGCTGATTCATTATTTTACTTGGTAGCTTTTGTTGTAGATGCATAATTTTATGAATGAAGAAGACAGGTCTATGCTTAGAAGCATTTCCGATTTGAAGTTTACGTAAGTCGTATGTTTTTAAAAATTACTCCCACTGTAAGTCAATGCTTTCATATTTGCACAGCAGTTAATGTGCATTATATGTATTTTCTATCAACTGTGAAACATGCTATGCTCAGTAGAAATGTTGTCAGTGTTCCATTTGCTTGAATGAGGTGAAGTGTAATTGACTTGACTGATTGGTTTTTTTCAGTAGACATTAAGCGATAGTAAAGTGACCGTAGATTTTTTGTGTAATGCTTTATCATGAGCTATTCATCTCAAGGCGCTCAGGTACGGCAGAAGTAAAGGAAGGATCACACAGTTTTATTGGCTGCTCGCCCGTTCATACAGAAATCCAAAAGTGGAATTAGCCATACCTGCTTTCTGTCCCCGGCCACATGGCATTGCTGCACTTGGCCGGTATTCATGCCCGTCTTGAGTAAGGTAGAAGGCTGAATTGACCTTGGTGGCTTGTTATGTAGTTATGTACTAAGATGATGTGCGCCGGGATCCAGTTTGACGTTGAATAATGTCTGATACATCACCGTCATTTCGTTATTTTATTTTGCCCAATAATACAACAGAGGGCTGCACATGGACATTGATACAGTTGAGTAGAGCGGGACAGCAGGTTCGATATGAACACTAACAGCTGCCATTAAATGTTCAATAAAACTGTTTACACTCACAACGTTACCACTACGCCATGCTGCCAGTCAGTGTTAGCGCTGAGTTATGTCGACTGGACAGCTAGAGATGACTGCAGTACTTGCATGAAATCATGGCAGCGTGTGAAAACTTACTGTACTTGTTGGTTATTTAAACTTGTTAGTTGTGTGTTAAACTGTTCATAACTTGCCATGAAATTTTAGCTAGCATTTAAAATATTTTATTAACATTTTCAGAGTGAAACTGTTTTGTTGTTGGTAGTTATTAGGCCACGTTCACGCAAACAGTGCTTAGACATGGCCTGTTGCTATAGATGTAGCATTGTCCGTGTGTCTGTCTATTGGTCACAACCATGAGCTGTGCTAAAATGGCTAAATTAGTCGAGATGCCATTTGAGGTGTGGACTTGGGGGAAGAGGGGGCAAGGAACCATGTATTTGGTAGGGGCTAGATCCCGCAGGAGGAAGAGCAATTTGGGGGGTCATTTTCTGGCTTATTGTGAAGTGTAGGGAATATCCAATGTGCGCCAAAGTTATTTGCTAATGCTAGGTGGCTGCAGCAATGTGGCCTTTTTGCTGTCAGTACTGCAGCAGCTTTTTTGGCAGTAGTTATTTACTGCAGTCAGTTAATGTAACTTGGACCTACTGTGTGTTCTAGTGAAAGTGAAGATGGTATTGATGTTTCACTGGACATGAGTTTCAATAAACCAGTGAATGTATCGTTGCTGAGAGAGACATTATTTCTCAGTCTGACTAACCTCTCATTTGCTGTTGATTTGTCATCATTTACTGTTACACGTAAGTGACTAACTCATTGTCAACAGTCGTACAGTTGTGACAGTACATGAACTTGCTACACACACACACGTTTAACGGCCCTTTGTCCGGGACTACCCGGGTAAGTTGGTACCAGAAAGGTAAAACTAAGCAGGATTTTACTGAAGCAAGAGACGGTGAGTGGCAGTGGCATCAGCTGGGCCATATGCAAGTCTGCACCTCACTCCAGACAGATAACCACGCCAGCACCCCACCACTCAGTTTTTTTACAGGCCGGATGTCCTGAGCGGATGATCAGCTTCACCACACTGAAACTGGAAAAAGTCTGTAGTCAGCTACCTGAGTACTCTGACAGCGTGGTACTGCCTGCATTTGCGTGCTGCTGCTGCAGCAGTCAGTATTGCATGTGGTCCTATGCTGGGACAGACGGATGGACGCCGTACCGTTTCATAAACCTTGCTCTGCATGCTATGCGGGCGTTGTGAATAATTGCCATCAAGCAGCAGCTACATTGGCCTGATTATTTTCTGTACTGCATCGTAACTGTTTTTTCCAACGTCACATTAACACTATTTCTTCTCCACTCCGGGCTTAAAACTTGCCCGTTTCACAAATCCTTTGCATCATAGACCTTTACCCTCACTCGAGACTTCCTTCGTGCATGTTGAACCTGTTCTTCCTTGCTAATTGATTTTTATTGGCAAGATACACTGCATGCATGGTATTAGCTGTTGTCCGTGTCTGTCACAAGTCGGTGTTTTGTCACGAATCGTTTGTGCTGTGCAGAGCTTGCAGATGACATAAAGCCGCCTGATGGTGCTGGTTTTCCGCTGTGGCTGGTGATTGTGCTGATGCTAGCTGCATTGTCTCTGATTGTTGTCTCGTTGATCATTATTCTCCGACGTCTCACCACCACACCAGTCGCTGCCGTGCGCGGTCCGTCGTTCGTGAAGATGGAATCTGGCGGCAGTGGTCGGTGGAATCTGCCGCGTCCTCAGCTTCGTGTCTGGAAAACGGATCCGAGTCTGCCGTCCATGCCACACACTGTCATCAACGTGCCGGCAGTAAGTGTAGCTGGTTGTTACATGCACAGCTCATCAGGGGGGAGAGCCCGGGGGGTTTTATTTATTTATTTAATGTAACAGACAATGGACCCAAAGTTCATTAACATGTCACACAGCAAAGAGTCAGTGCTTAACACAAAAAAGAACCAGTAAAATATACCAATAAACTAATTAAAAACACAACCGATACAAAACTACGGAGAATACTGGCAGATAACAAAAAAATCTACTTAAAAATTGGATAATGGATAAAATTTGGTGAGCTTAGGATGTGTGGTATTAGAAATATGCAAGCGTCTATGGCGGCAAAGTCTAATTAGCCAGTAAATAAGGTCCACATTCTAAAGCGCACCGAATTTTATGTCTGTGTAACCTGTGACCTCTGCTCGGTCTTTTTCTGATGACAGTGCAATATATTGTCTACTTGGAAATTTTGTGGATGACCTCATGTTTTCCACATAACGTAATTGATTTATCCAGGCATAGGCGATGCAGATAGGTATGACATGTGCTCAGAGTGCTCAGAGTGCTCACCATGGGCAGCACTGGGAGAAGGTAAAGTCTGATGTTTGTACAATTGCCTTGTTAGGTGGTGCAGGTTTATTAGCCCACCATCTCTGCGCAAAATGCAGGAGAGAAGGGCTTACGTTTTGCTGTTGGTTTTTATTTTTAGTGATTTCTGCCAGACCAGTTATCTCAACATATACCTGACCAATCTTCACAAAATTTGCAGGACTGGTAGAACTTTGGACGCAGATGAATGATCTGAAGTTTTTTTCGATCCCTCAAGGGACATCGCCATGGCAACCAACATGACATTTGCTAGGGCGGCGGCACCAGCATACGACAAGAAGGGTAATTGCTATGCAGAGTGCAGGCAAACAAATTACCTGATTTGATGGATGCAGGTGAACCAGTTACGTAACAAATTAACAATACAGATGGTTAGAGAGATAGCCGGGTGGGCTACAGTCAGGCTGTGCTACATGTAGGCTTGAGCATCGTATAGCATAGTGTGTGTAGGGCCTATACTGTTATTTATTATTGCTGCAAAATGCTCGTGTTAATTGTGTCGCAGGATGAAGGATTTGGAGCACAAAAAACGTGGACATGGTTGCCAATTGCAGGTGGTCGTTAGACAGTGTTTGACTAGGCAAATATGCTGATAACTGTGTATATGTAATTCAGCCAGAATGTCTGACTCTATTACATGTGCACAGTTATCATCATCCACCTGTCATCACTGCATTACATTGAATACTATCATGAGCACATGATTTTCAGTTGACTGCTGACCATCGTACTGCATTTGTAAAGTGAAATTATGTGGAATATCGTCGTGTACAGTAATGAAAATTTTGCTGAATTCGTGTGTTGTTGCATGTGTGAAAAGTATCGTAGTTTCAGAGTTGTGCAGTAGCACGTCTTGTCTCATTTGTACAGCAGTGTTTGATAGTACATATTTATTTACCCGTTTTTGTACTTGTTTATGCACGTATTCAGACTTAGTTAGAATTTATTCACCAGCGTATTGTTGTATTTTTGTATTGCTGTATATTTTGAATCAAATAATGTGAAGTGGTTTATTATTTTTGTTTGGTTACTGTCTTGGAAATATCTATGCCATTTGATGGTTTCATGGCTTACAGTTTCTGCTGACATCATAGTTTCAGTAGTTAGTTTATAGTAGGGCCTATAGGTATAACCTTGAAAGCTCTCCATTTTAGGCCACATTGCTGTGCAGAATATAAGATGCAGACTGTTGCGGCACATGTAGCAGTAGCACGGTCTATCTTTTGTCTGTTGGTCATGACTGCGAGTGCGAGTCCTACGAAAATGGCTGAACTGATCAAGGTGCCGTTTGGGATGTGAACTTGAGTGGGCCCAAAGAAACATGTATTAGGTGGACGTCAAACCGCATATCCCCCACGGAATGGGCATTTTGAGGATTATACTTGGGCATGCCAAGACTTGACCACAGTTAATATTACTACTATTTAATTAATTAATGTAAACTTACTGCTAGAGTTTCTACGAATATACAGTCTATAGTTTCTGAAGTATGAAAGTTCAAAGACTAACATGCAGTTAGAGAGTCAAGTTGCCTGTACAGAAAATTTAACTCGCAGTAGTCTATCGACAATGTGATAAATTTTCTCAATAACTGTTGAACTGTAATATTCTGTTCGGTAAAAAACACAGTATAGTCATTAGTTAGCAAATGTTGGGATGTCAATGTCATGGGTCGCATTGTATTCATTGCAGCATGAAACTGAACGAAGTCATTATTGCATTTTATGATCACTTAGTTTCTATGCTTTCAAGCCTTCAGTGCTATGACACTGTTGGTTGGGCGGCAGGAAGGGCACCCGGCCTGTAAAAAACTGAGTGGTGGGGTGCTGGCGTGGTTATCTGTCTGGAGTGATGTGCAAACTTGCATATGGCTCAGCTGATGCCAGTGCCACTCACTGTCTCTTGCTTCATTTAAATCCAGATTGGTTTTGCCTTCTGGTACCGGCTCACCCGGGTAGTCCCGGACAAAGGGCCGTTGTGTGTGTGTGTGTGTGTGTGTG